>WNFQ01000928.1_pt1 | contig 27421 bp, 15 predicted proteins | sample 5400171 | NCBI WGS metagenome assembly WNFQ01 (sample SAMN13153356, study PRJNA577476) | soil metagenome | isolation source: 20 cm soil under Madrone tree | place: USA:California | collected 2016-06-14
GTTTCGCTTTCCTGAAAAGTTGATCGGCGGCATCGCAGTCGGATCGGTCGCGCTCTCGTTTTTGATCAGTGCTGCTGCTATTTACTCGTACGGCTTCGGCGGCAATTCTCTCTGGCCAAATCCTTATGTCAGCACGCAAACGGCTTTCACCTGGATTCCCGGCGGCGCAGTGAAGCAGACACTGGGTTACGCCCAACCAGGTACCGGCCAATCAACGACGATTTCCATAGCGAATCAACCGGTTGCCGTTTCGTCCGCGCGCGCGCCCCTCCTTAATATCGAATGGAGTTACCAACTCGATCCACTTTCATCGATCTTCATGCTGATCATTACCGGCGTCGGTTTGTGCATCTTCGTTTTCGCCACCGGATACATGCATGACGACCCGGGCTTTTATCGCTTCTTCGCCTATATGGGTTTGTTCATGTTTTCGATGCTGGTGCTGGTGATGGGCTCGAACTTCGTCATGATGTTCGTCGGCTGGGAAGGCGTCGGGCTCTGCTCCTATCTGCTGATTGGTTATTATTTCAACCGCGCCGAGGCGGCGAACGCTTCGCGCAAGGCGTTTATCACCAATCGCGTCGGCGATTTTGGTTTCATTCTCGCCATCTTTGGCATCATCGCGACCTTCGGTACCGCGCAGTACACGCAGGTGGTGCCGCAGGCGGCGAGCTACCCGATTGAAGCGCTGGGCCACTGGGGACTGCTGTCCTGGATTGCGCTCGGTCTGATGATCGGAGCGTGTGGAAAGTCGGCTCAGTTTCCTTTGCACGTTTGGCTGCCGGATGCCATGGCCGGGCCCACTCCGGTGTCGGCATTGATTCACGCGGCCACCATGGTCACGGCCGGTCTGTACATGCTGACGCGGACCAACGTGATCTTTCAGCATTCGCAGACGATGATGCTGGTGGTCGCGGTGATCGGCGCGTTCACTGCGATCTTTGCGGCCACGATCGGGATCACGCAAAACGATATTAAGAAGGTCCTCGCCTACTCAACTGTCTCTCAACTTGGATTCATGTTTCTGGCCTGTGGTGTGGGCGCGTTTGTGATTGGCATCTTTCATGTGATGACCCACGCGTTCTTCAAAGCGCTGATGTTCCTGGGCGCGGGCAGTGTAATTAACGGGATGCATCACGAACAGGACATGCGCCGGATGGGCGGGTTGCGGAAGTACATGCCTTACACGTACTGGACGTTTATGGCCGGCTGGTTAGCCATCTGCGGCATCATTCCGTTCAGCGGGTTCTGGTCGAAAGACGAGATTCTGTGGAACGCAGCATCAACTAACTTCATTCCGATGGGATGGATCTTCTGGCTGGTAGGAACAATCGCGGCAACGTGCACTGCCTTTTACATGACGCGTCTGATGGCCATGACTTTTTGGGGCAAAGAGAAGTTTCGAGAGGCACACCCACACACACTTGGGCGTGAAGTGCATGAGGACCATCCAACGCCTGGACATCAAGTGCACGTGCCGCATGAATCGCCGCGGTCGATGTGGTTGCCACTGGCGGTGTTGGCGGTCTTTGCGACGATTGGCGGTTTGGTGGGGATTGGCCCGGCTTTCACTGGTAGCGGTCATTTGGGCGGCAAACTGAATATTGTCACCTGGCTCGAACCAGTAGTGTGGAATCCCGCCACGAAACATTTTCGAGGTGAAACCGTTGAGCAATCGCTGGAAGAACAAGGTGCGCGCCGTGTTGAGGGAAGTCCCTTACCCACCACCAGCGAACCCGTCGCATCGGGACGCCACGCCGGGAATGAAGGCGAAGAGGCTGCTCCTTACGGTGATACGGGATTCAATTTGGCAGTGGCCACTGCGACTGCCGTGCATAGCCACCGGTTGGCCGAATGGATCTTCATCGTGATCTCTCTGGCAGTGGCCGCCACCGGCATGTTACTCGGAGGGCTGTTCTATTACTGGCGTCCGGCCCTGGCCGATGTCTGGGCCACGCGTCTGGCTCCGCTGTATCGCGCCAGCTACAACAAGTACTGGATTGACGAATTCTACGGCTGGGCCATCACGCGGCGGACGATGGATTTGGCGCGCGCGGTTTACAACTTCGACTCGAAGGTGGTCGACGGCGGCGTGAATGGATCAGCCTGGCTGACGCGTCTGTCGAGCAGAATAACCGGCGGTACTGACAAGTACTTCGTAGATGGCCTGGTGAATGCGATCGCCGACTTTGTAGTGCGCCTGATGTCGCCGATTGTCCGCGCGGCCCAGACGGGATTCACTCAGAACTATGCGCTGGTGATGGTGCTTGGATTACTGCTGGCGGTGGCGTTCTATCTGGTCAAGATGCTTTGAGGATAGAGGCCCGACCGGCCGGCGCTAATTGCGTTGCGGCTGTGCCGCTTGATGTGCGGAAAGCCTATGGCTTTCCGTCCGGCTGCTGAAAAATTCTTAGGAGGCTAAGCCTTCGACGCGAGGCGCAGCCTCGCTATCAATAATAGTTCATCACGGAAAGGCAGAGCCTTTCCGCACATCGGGCGGCATAGCCGCTATGCAATTAACTGTCGGCCCTTCGGGCCTGAAACCAAATGCCGAAGGAATAATTCTGATCGGCCGCTCTGGTAAGATGATCGAGGATTAACGTGTTCACTAATAACATTCTCTCAATTGTCACCTGGCTGCCGGCCCTCGGCGCGATTCTGATCCTGGCGCTGTTTCGCAAAGAACAGAACGATCTGATCAAGAAATTCGCGACCGGTTGGCTGGTGCTCGACTTTATCGCCTCGCTCTGGCTGCTGGGCTATGACCGCGGCATTGGCGGCATGCAGTTCCTCGAAGATCACCAATGGATTCCGGCCATCGGCGCGCGCTATCAGATGGGTGCGGACGGCGTATCGGTGCTGCTGCTGGTGCTGACAACTTTCCTGGGAGTGTTGGCGGCGCTTTCGTCCTGGAAGTACATCGCGAAACGCGAGAAGGAATACTACATTCTGTTGCTGCTGCTGCAGGCGTTCGTGCTCGGCGTCTTTAGTTCGATGGATCTGTTTCTGTTCTATCTGTTCTTTGAAGTCTCTCTGGTGCCCATGTATTTCCTCATCGGAATCTGGGGCGGAGAAAACCGACTCTATGCGGCGATCAAGTTCTTTCTTTACACGCTGGTCGGTTCAGTCGTGATGCTGCTCGGCATTTTGAAGATGTATTTTCTGACGCAGGACACGGCCTTGACTGCCAAGGTAACGCAGGCGACTTTGGATTTGCTGGCCGGGAATGCGAAGGCGAGCGCGATGGTGGCCACTACTGTGCAGGCGGCCGCGCAGAATGGTACTGGGAACTTCAGCATCCTTTACATGCAGGCGATAGGCTCAGCTCTGCCCATGGGAACACTGCAAGTGCTTTTGTTTTTCGCGTTTGCGCTCGGCTTTGCGATCAAGGTGCCGATGTTTCCGTTTCACACCTGGCTGCCTGACGCGCACGTCGAGGCGCCGACCGCCGGTTCCGTTGTGCTGGCCGGTGTCTTGCTCAAGCTGGGCACCTATGGTTTCTATCGTTTCAATTTGCCGATGTTTCCCAAGGCGTCCGCCGATGAGAGCTACTTTTTTAGCGGCACCAATCACCAATTCGGCGTGCGGAGCGTAATGATTCTGCTGGCGATCGTTTCGATCATCTATGGCGCTCTGGCCGCCATGTACTTTGTCGTGAAGAAAGACGGTGACGTGAAGAAGTTGGTCGCCTATTCGTCCGTCTCTTCGATGGGCATCGTCATGCTTGGATTGTTTGCGCTGAATCCAAACGGCATCAACGGCGCGGTGATGCAGATGGTCAGCCATGGAGTTTATTCCGGCGCGTTGTTCCTGCTGGTCGGGATCATTTACGAGCGCCGTCACACGCGCAAGGTAAACGAGTTCGGTGGATTGTCCCACGTCATGCCCGGCTATGCTGCCGTCTTTCTGCTGATGGCCATGACCGCGATTGGTTTGCCCATACTCGCTGTTTTTATTTCCGAGTTTCTGGCCATGCGGGGCGCTTTCGAGGCCAATCCAACTTGGGCCGGATGGGCCGCGCTGGGAATCATCTTGAATGCCGGATACATGCTCTGGCTTTACCAGCGCATGTTCTTTGGCGAAATCGAAAACGAAAAGAACAAGCTGCTGCCGGACTTGAGTCAGCGCGAGTGGGCTTACATGCTGCCGTTGGTAGTCATGTCTTTGTGGATTGGTATCTATCCGGGGCCGTTTCTTCGTTACATCGAGAGGCCCGTCAACGCAATAGTGAAACAAATACGGCCGAACTACCCGATCCCGGGACAGCCGGTGACCGTCACGCCGGTGCGGGCCCAGAAATAATTCGGGGCAGTAGCCCGACCGTGAGGGAGGGCTTCATGGAAGAGTTGCTGAGCCCTCCCTGACGGTCGGGCTAATGCCCCGGCCGAACGAACGAGTTCATGATGTCGACTATCTAACAGATGCCATTCCTTTTTCAAACCAATCTGATCAGCATTCGCGATCTGCAATTGATCGCGCCTGAGCTAATCATTACCGTGACCGCATGCGTGGCGCTGGTAATGGAAGTCATCCTTCCTTACAAGTTGAGCAAATGGACTGCGCACTTCTCGCTGGCGGGAATCGCGTTGGCATTGGTCTCGCTGGGGGCCCAGTTTGTCAGTATGAACGGCACGTTCAAACTGGGCGCCCTGCAAAATCTGACCGCGGTTGACGGCTTCTATGGAATGATCCGCATCGATGGTTTCGCCCTCATTTTCAAAGCCATCTTCCTGATTGCGGCTGCGCTGGCAGTCCTGATCGCGATGCGGTATCTGGACATCGAGCGCGAACAGCACGGCGAATACTATGCGCTGGTTCTGTTTGCGACTGTCGGGATGATGTTTCTCGGCAGTGGCTACGACCTGATTTCGCTCTACATCGCGCTCGAATTAATGGCCGTCACGTTCTATGTCCTGGTGGCTTTCACCAAGCGCGAGCGGCGCTCGAACGAAGCGGGGATGAAGTACTTTTTGCTGGGAGCGTTTTCATCTGGCATTCTGATCTACGGCATGTCTCTGCTTTATGGTGTGACAGGTTCGACGAATCTCGGCGATATTGGACGCAGCATCGGGGGGTTGGCCCCGGGCACGCCGATGCGGCCGGTGCTGGTGCTGGGAATGATCGCTCTGGCCGCGGGTTTGTTTTTCAAAATTGCCGCCGTGCCATTTCACATGTGGGCGCCCGACGCTTACGAAGGCGCGCCGACTTCGGTCACGGCATTCCTCTCTACCGGATCAAAAGCCGCCAGCTTTGCGCTGTACGCGCGCATCTTCTTCGTAGCCCTGGCGCCGATGCAGATCGACTGGGCGCCGCTGCTGGGTATCGTCGCAGCGCTGACAATTGTCGTGGGTAACTGGGCGGCGATTACTCAGGAGAATTCAAAGCGTCTGTTGGCTTACTCGTCGATTTCGAACGCCGGATATTTGCTGCTGGGAGTCATTGCCAACAACGCGTACGGCAACATTGGACTGGTGATCTATTTGCTGGTCTACACGCTGATGAACATGGGAGCGTTTGGCGTGATCATCAGCCTGCGCCGCCGCGGGATCATCGGTGATAACGTCGACGACATGACTGGCCTGGCGCAGAAGGCGCCCGGCATGGCGGCCATGATGGGAATCTTCATGCTGTCGCTGGGCGGATTGCCGGGCACCGGCGGATTCATCGGCAAGTGGTACTTGCTGTATGGCTTGTTTGATCGCGCCAAGGCCGATGGCAAAAACTGGTACGTCTGGCTGGCTGCCTGGGCGGCGATAAACATCGTCGTCTCCTTCTTCTACTATCTGCGTTTTATCCGCGTGATGTATCTCGGTGACCGGGTCGCCGATGCCGAGCCCCTAACGATGTCGCCGGCATTGCGCACCGCTTTGGTAGCCACTCTGGTCGGAATTCTCTTCATCGGTGTCTATCCGCAGCCTTTTATCGTCCTGGCCCAGAAACTCTTTCCCACAACCCAAATCACTGTGCCAGCAGCTCCAAAACGGCAACCCGGGAGCATCATCTCAGAACCGAAGTAGGCTCTCCAGAGAGCAGCTATCATGGTCCGTGTGATTTCGTGGATCGAATCTCTGCCCCTTGAAGCGATCCACTAGCTCCACTCGCGATTGTGCAGTTGCTTGCGAAGCCCTACACTCGCACCATGTACTCAGCTTTACCCGGCGGAGACTTGATTGACGAAGGCGTCACAGATCTGCACGAGGGACGAGAGACAATTGCGGCTTTATTAGTTGCGATTGGTTCCCCGCGACTTCGCCGGCTGGGCATTGAGCTGCCTGACACTCTGCCGGAAGATCCTGAACACCGCCTGTATGGCCTCTTAGCGAAAGACGAGCCTGATTCCGCGCATTCGCGTTACAATGCTCTGATTCGCAGACTGGTAAGTTTCGAACGAGCAGCCGAATGCGTCAGCCCCTAACCGCCGACAAGCTACAGGTTTTCATGAAGGCGCTCGCCGCTTCAGTCACTACACCAAGCCGCATATATCTGGTCGGAGGCGCTACCGCGCGAACTTCAACTATTGATATTGATCTGAAAATCATTCCTGAGAGCGACGAGATTCTGAGAAGACTGCCCGAACTCAAAGAGCAGCTGCACCTGAACATTGAACTCGCCTCGCCTGGCGACTTTATTCCCGAACTGCCGGGATGGCAGGAACGAAGCCTTTTCATCCAACAGGAAGGGAGACTGGCCTTTTATCACTACGACTTTTACGCCCAGGCCCTGGCGAAGATCGAGCGCAATCATCAGATCGACTCTCACGACGTTCATCAGCTACTCTCTAGCGGCCTGGTTGATCCGAAGCATTTGCGCGAATTGTTCTTCACGATTGAGGATCAGCTGTACCTCTATCCGTCCGTCGATCGATCAACCTTTCGGCGAGCCGTCGAACGCGTAGCCGGAGCTCCCCACGACCCCGTTAATGAAAGTTGATCTCGATACGCACGACAATCATGTGGGTCTTCTATTTCTTCGCTGCTATCTCAATTTGGCTTGCCCTGGTTTCGCTCCGCGGCGGAGTGCGATTTGTGCGTTACTTCCAATCTGAATTAGCAACGGAATCCCCCGAGTTCACGCCTTTCGCCACAGTCTTTGTTCCCTGCCGGGGCGTGGACGAAGGCCTGAAAGAAAATATCAGCTCGATCTTTGCGCAAGATTATCCAGAGTTTGAAATCGTTTTTGTTAGCGACCGCGCCAAGGATCCCGCATTTGCTGTTATCGATGAGGCGCGGCGATCGTTTACCGGTGAGTCGGGCCCCACGATGCGATTCGTGATTTCCGGACCGGCAACCGACTGCGGGCAAAAAGTGCACAATCTGCGGGCGGCCATTACTAAGGCAGCTTCACAAAGCGAGGTCTTTGTTTTCGCTGACACTGACGCGCGGCCCGGTCCGAATTGGTTGCGGGCCCTGGTTGGGCCTTTGCAGGATCCGAACCTGGGCGCGACGACGGGCTATCGCTGGTTCGTTCCAGTTAGTGGCGGGCTGGCTTCGCATTTGCGTTCGGTTTGGAATGCGGCAATTGCTTCGGCCCTGGGCGAGCGGCTGGAGAAAAACTTTTGTTGGGGTGGTTCGACTGCGATCCGGCGCGAGACATTCTACCAACGCAAAGTCACCGAATATTGGAGAGGCACGGTATCGGACGACTTCGCGTTGACGCGCGCCCTGCATGACGGCGACTTGCCAATCAAGTTTGTGCCCCAATGTCTGACAGCGTCGGTTGAGGACTGCACCTTAAAGGAACTTATCGAATTCACCACACGGCAACTAAAGATCACTCGCACCTATGCCGCTCACCTGTGGCGAGGAGTGCTGATTGGCAGCGTCCTGTTCGTGTTGGTGTTCTTTGGCGGTATGGCTCTGGTCATTGTCCGCGCTTTGCTGGGACTTTCGTTCGTCACCCCGCTCGTTCTCCTGCTGATCATTTTCGCTCTGGGTTCGATGAAATCGCACTTCCGCCTGCGCGCCGTGTCCGAAGTGATTTCCGACCCGCGCATACGTTCTTTCGGGACGACGTGGGCGCAGCTCACCCTCTGGCCGCTGGCTTCTTTGCTTTATCTTTACAATGCACTCGCAGCGATGTTTTCCCGGCAAATTACCTGGCGCGGAATTACTTACGAATTGAAATCACCCACCGAAACTGTCATTCTGTCGCGCGAATCGGATTAGCTCGACCGGGCCGGCAAAATGAAAATAAGAAGTCTGTTACTACTCCTGCCGGTCTTCTGCTTCTTAGGTGGGTCTACCGCTGCTCAGAAGAAGACCGAGGTCAACGATCTCAGATCGATGGTTGAGACTGAGCGCGCGTTTGCCCGCATGTCCGAAGAAAAGGGGACTCGCGAGGCTTTCGCTGCCTTCATCGCCGACGAAGGAATCCTGTTTCGCCCGACTGCCGTATTGGGAAAAAAGTGGATGCAGGAGAATCCGCTGCCGCCGTCAACGACGCGTCCCTTGCTTGCATGGCAACCCATCTTCGCCTTCGTTTCCAGTGCCGGAGATCTCGGGTACACAACCGGGCCGTGGCAATACAAGAAGGACATCAAAGACGCTCAGCCAACTGCTTTCGGCAACTTCATGACAGTCTGGAAGAAGCAGGCCGACGGTTCCTGGAAGTTTGCACTCGATCTTGGAGTTAGCAATCCCGAACCGAAAGACCCGTTGACGATTTGGCGACCGGGCCAGGGTCAAATGGACCAGGAGATCTCTGCGAAAGTCGATCAGCAGCTTGCTCGATCCGGCTTGTTGGATGCCGAGCGCAAATTCTCGCAGGTCTCAGCGGAATTGGGTGCGCGTGAATCGTTCCTTTTATACGCCGCAAAAGATGTTCGACTATTTCGCAATGACCACTCTCCCTTTGTCGGCAAGATGGCCGCTGCCGATGCGCTGGCCCCGGTGACGGCCGAATGGACATGGACGTCTTTGTTCGCTGGAGTTTCCATCTCCGGGGATTTGGGCTACACGTATGGCATCTACGAATTGCGTGAGAAAGCCGGCATCGTTTCGGAACGAGGAAATTATGCGCGCGTCTGGAAGAAAGTTTTGGGCGACTGGAAGCTGGTGATCGACGTCGCTGATCCTTTGCCGCGAAAATAGAGGAGGGGGCGCGGACATCCTGTCCGCCTGAGCGCGCAGCGCGAACACCGATTGAATTGCTCCAAGCTGCGACTGAGCGTGCTCCGCACGCTGGCGGACAGGATGTCCGCGCTCCATTCAATAGACTATGCCGAATAAAGCCATTCAGCTCGTTCAGCTCTTAAGGTCGACGAAACGCGACAAGCGGCTCGGCACGGTGATTCTGTTTGTGACCTCGCGCTGCAATTCTTTCTGCCGCACCTGTTTCTATCACGAAGAGCTGAATCGCCCCGGCGATATGACTTTTGCGCAGATCGAAAAGGTTTCGCGCACGATGCCGCCGATCACTGACCTGTGGCTTTCGGGCGGGGAGCCCACTCTGCGTCATGATGCTTCGGAGATCATCGACATGTTCGTGCGCCGAAACGGCGTGCGGCGCTTGATCATTCCCACCAACGGATTGGTGAAGGCCCGCGTCTACGAGATCGTCGATAAAGCCTTGAGTTCACACCCGGATTTGGATCTTTATTTGAACATTGCCCTGGATGGCTATGGCGAGACTCACGATCAGGTTCGGGGCGTGCCCGGTCACTGGGAGAAAACGCTGGACTGCATTCGCACGCTTTACCCGTTGAAAGCGAAGTATCGCGATCGGCTGCGGCTGAATGCCAACACAGTCGTGTGCGCGGACAATTTCCGGGAAATAGAAAACCTTGGTGAGTACATGTGGGAGAACTTTCAGCTCGACGGCCAGTACTTCAACATCGTCCGCGGAGAGACCCTGGCCGGTGATGAGATCAAGCAGGTGCCGCCGGACTCTCTGCCGCGAATGTATTCCTACGCTTCGCAATTGACCAAGCGCTATGGCGATCGCATGTTTGCCGATGACGACGGACCAAAACGCTTTGCCAAGAATGTCGCATACGTCGGGACGATCACCACTCACTACCGGACGCAACGAGCCAACTTCGATCGCTCAACCGCCTGGCCGTTTCCTTGCACTGCGGGCGAAACGATCGCCGTCATCGACTATAACGGGGACGTGCGCGCCTGCGAGTTGCGGGAAAAGTTTGGCACGCTGGCTGATTACGATTACGACTTTGGCGCATTATGGGCGGCACAGGGAAGACAAACCGAACTGAACGCCATCGATGGCGGCAAGGCCTGCTGGTGCACCCACGTGTGCTTCATACATGACTCAATGCGTCACTCGCGCCGGGCTTTGCTGTACGAAGGCCCAAAGAACTATCTCACTCGCGAAAAGTGGTAGACTAACGCCAGGAGTTAGCAATGTCTCAACAGATAATTCCGTACATCAGCCCGGAAGAGTACCTGAGGCTTGAGCGCCAGTCGGAATACAAAAGCGAATATTTGAACGGCGAAATTTTCGCTATGAGCGGAGCTAGCCGCAAACATAATCTGATTACGGGAAACATTGGCAGCGAACTCAATCAACAATTGAGGGGCAAACCGTGCGAGGCTTACATAAGCGACATGCGTGTGAAGGTCACAGCTACGGGGTTGTACACGTACCCAGACGTCATTGTGGTTTGCGGCGAGCCAAAGTTTGAGGATAAATACGTTGACACATTGCTGAACCCAACTCTACTCGTGGAAGTGCTTTCGCAATTTACGGAACGTTATGACCGCATAGCAAAATCCTCCTACTACCGTACACTCGACTCTGTGGCTGAACACCTGCTCGTTGCGCAAGACGAAGTTCGCCTGGAGCAATACGTTAAGCAGCCGGATGGACAGTGGCTACTGTTTGAGTGTAGCTCACTCGACAACGTCGTTGAGCTTTCGTCGATAAGCTGCTCTCTGGCTCTCCGCGACGTTTATGACAAAGTTGCGTTGGACCAGGCTTAAATCTTCTCACCGTGAAATCCGAGGACGATCAGCAGGACACTAATCGCAAATCCGGCTTAGCTTACGCCGCGGCTTTCTCACTCTTCTCGGCGGTGGTAGCCGGTCTGATTGCCGGTTGGTTAATGGATCGTTGGCTGGGAACTCGGCCCTGGCTGCTCGTCGCCGGCATCGTGCTCGGCGCAGTGGTTGGCTTTTACCAGTTCATTCGTATGACTTCCAAGCTGTCCTAGCGCCGAAAACTGCTTCGACCTCGACACTTCATCGGTCAAAAAGCTTCATACAATTTCTTGTTTGCTTCGTCTAAAAGTTGTTGACCGCTCTCTGGCGCGCTGTGTATATTCAATTGAACCAGGGTGCAGTGCCCGGTGGCCCCTCCACCTTTTCTATTTTTTCCAGCCTCATCTCGATTAGATCGATCAGTCGTTTTTAACAGAGAGAGCATAACCCTATGAAAACCCGTGCTTTTGCTTCAGGCAAGCGCCTCGCATCATTTCTGTGCGTAGGTCTGGCGCTAATTTCCATCGGCGCCGCAGCGCCGGCTTTAGCAGCCACGAGCATTAGTCCGACATTGATCAGCGTCTCAGCCGGCTCGACTCGAGCCGTGGCGCTGGAGTCCGTGTCGATGTTGTCCGAACCTTTCTCGCTCACTGCCGAGACCAACTTTAGTCCCAACGATCCGCGGACGCGCATCACGCTCTTTGTCATGAGTCTCGATCTGCTGGCCGGCGAAACGGTGAACTCTTTGACGGTTGATGCGGAGGATGGGACGCATGTTCATTATCCGCTGAAAGTCGAATACGTCGGTCAGGTGCCCAGCTTCGAAGGCATCTACATGGTTGTCATGCGACTGAATGACTCAATGAGCGGCAATCTGGGCGACGTACTCATTCGCTTGAACTTGCACGGCATGAGCAGCAACCGCGTGCGAGTGGCGATTGGTGCTATTGGTGGTGGACCGGCGGATGATCCGGGCGCGGTTGGCACACCAGCACCGCAAACACCCCCGAGCGCAACGACTCTGTTAACGTTGGCGCAGTATCAGGCGCAGTTTAGCAATCCATCGATGGCGGCCGGCACTGATGGGATCAGGTTTCTGGAACAGACGACGTGGGGACCGACGGACGCAGATTTGGCGCACCTGCGGAGCGTAGGCATGCAAGCTTATCTGAACGAACAATTCAGCACGCCCCCACTGTTCGTTGACGGTTCGGCGAATCCTTCTATGGCGTCCGATTATCCTGCAATGCCTCTATATCCTGTCAGCCAGCCGACTCCACCGGTCTGCGATACGAACTGTGTGAGAGACAACTACACGCTGTATCAACTTCAGAAGCAGTTCATGACGAACGCCCTGAGCCAACCAGATCAGTTGCGGCAACGGGTGGCGTTTGCTCTGCACAAGATGATCGTCGTGGCCGGACGCGACATGAACAATAACGAGGCGAGTTGGTACGCTCCTTATCTGCAGGCGATCGATAAGAACGCATTCGGTAACTTCCGGCAGTTGTTAAAGGACGTCACTCTGAATCCCGGGATGGGCAGATATCTCGACATGGCCGGCAACTCGAGAGTGGCGCCGAATGAAAACTATGCCCGCGAGATCATGCAGCTCTTCTCAGTTGGCACGGATATGCTGAACCAGGACGGCACCCCGGTGCTCGATATTAACGGGAATCGCATCCCGACCTATGGGCAAACGGAAATCACGAACCTGGCGCGAGTGTTCACCGGCTGGACCATTCAAAACACAAATGTGACCATCAATGGCCAAGGCTTTAGCGTCCCTAATTACATATCACCAATGCCATTCAGCCCGAACAATGGTGCCAATGGTGTCTTCGATATAGGCGCCAAGACACTGCTGAACGGACAGCAGTTGCCGGCGTGCTCAAATTGCACCGGTAACGCCGCCAATATGGCGGCCTACAAAAACGCGGAACTGGACGCGGCCATGGATAATCTGTTCAATCACCAAAACACCGGGCCGTATCTTTGCACCCAGCTTATTCATCACTTGGTTACCAGCAATCCAAGTCCGGCGTACGTGGGTCGCTGCGCCGCGGCTTTCGCTAACAACGGATCGGGGACGCGCGGTGACATGAAAGCGATCATCACTGAGATTCTTCTGGATCCCGAGGCTCGTGGCGACACAAAGTCGGACCCCGGCTATGGCCACTTGCGCGAGCCGATCTTGTTCATGACCAATTTGCTCCGGATGTTTAATGCGACCAGCGATGGCGTGCTGACCACCAACGTTTCCGGCGCGGGCAGCTTTTCAACTCCGCTGGGGCAGGATCAATTCAACCCGCCCACAGTGTTCAGTTACTTTCCCGCGGATTATGGCTTGCCGGGCACGAATCTTGTGGGCCCGGAGTTTGGCATCCTGGACACGTCCACGTCTTACCAGCGTGCCAACTTTGTCAACACTTTGTTCCTGGGGAACAACGGCAATGGCATTCCGTCGAGCGTCTCGCCGAATGTCAATCGCCCGGGTGGTACGCAGCTTAACTACTCAGCGTATCAGGCTCAGGCGGGGAATCCGTCGGCTCTCGTTGACATGCTGAACACCAACATGATGCATGGCACGATGTCTTCATCGATGAGGACGAGCATCATTAATGCCGTCACGGCCATCGCCGGCTCTGACCCGGCGGGCCGGACCCGCACCGCAATCTATCTAGTGGCGACGTCATCGCAATATCAGGTGGAGAGGTAAACATGAACGAATCACGAAGACGCTTCTTAAGGGATGCAGGCTGCGGATTGACGGCGGCAGCGATGGTGTCCAGCCTCGATCGGCTCGGGCTCGTTAATGCGATGGTGCAACAGAATTTCGTTGTGGCCTCTGATTACAAAGCGCTGGTTTGCATCTTCCTGTCGGGCGGAACGGACTGTAATAACATGGTCGTGCCATATACGCACTACAGCGATGTCGGGGGCTATTTCGATGTGCGCAATCCGTCAGGTCTGGCGATTCCACAGTCCGCCCTGCTGCAGATCAGTCCGCCGAATCAGGCCGGCAACGTGTTTGGGTTGCATCCTAATCTTTCGCCGGAAGTAGCCGGCCCTAGTGGCACGGCGTCCGGCTTGATGGGACCGTGGGCGCAGAACAAACTGGCGATTCTTTGCAATGTGGGCTCGCTTTTACAGCCGACGACCAAAGCCCAATATCAGAGTAACGTGAACGGGGCCTTTCGACCTTACCAACTCTTTTCGCATTCGGATCAAGTTGCGCAACAGATGACCTCCATCTCCAATAGGGTTGGTCAGACCGGATGGGGCGGACGCGTATCCGATTTGACCGGCGGCCTGAATGGCCCGGTCGCGATCCCAATGAACGTCTCTGTTGCCGGCACGAATCTTTTTGAGACCGGGGTAACAAGCCGGCAACTGGCAATCGGCACTGGAACCCTGGCGAGTGTTTTGGCCTTGAGCTGGAGCGGACCAGGTTCGGCAAATCCATTTACGACCGGCAGCAGCTTTCGGCAGAATCTGGGCTTTGATATCGATTCGTCCCTGATCAAAGTAGCCAGCGATACTACAAACTCGGCGCTGGCCGCGGATGCCATCTTGAATCAGCCCGATCCCCCGCTGACGTCATTCCCCGCCAATAATGTTGCCGGCTTCAATACGTCTATCGCAAATCAATTGCGGCAAGTCGCGAAGCTAATCAAAATCAAAGACAACCTCGGTATGAAGCGGCAGATCTTTTTCTGTTCACTCGGCGGATTCGACACTCACACAAACGAGACCTCGGCGAATCCGACAGTTCCTAATGGCGCCGGAAACCAGGGCAACCTGCTTACCCAATTGAGTCAGGCTATGCGGGCGTTCTACGATGAGATGGTGGCCCAGGGAAACAGCAACAGCGTAACTCAGTTCACTCTTTCTGATTTTGGCCGCACGTTCCAGCCTTCGGGCAGCGGCGCAGGGTCGGTAGGCTCCGATCACGCGTGGGGCAGTCACGCGTTTATCCTTGGTGGGGCGGTCCAGGGCGGCACGTTCTATGGTACTTATCCGACCCTGGCGCTTAACAGTCCGGACGATGACGGTGGCAACCGCGGCCGCTGGATACCGACCACATCGATCGATCAGTATGCCGCAACCCTGGCCGCGTGGTATGGGCTCGCCCCGAGCGATATACCGACGGTATTTCCTAACTTGAGTAGATTTCCGGTTCAGAATCTCGGCTTTGTCGTTTGAGCCGCACCGAGCGGAAAAGAACCTAAACGTATGAGGGCCGATCGTAATTGAGCACGGAAAGTAGTGTTCAATTACCTTCCGCCCTTTTTAATTTATTCTGTAAGCTCGTCGCTCAAGCTAACAATGCGTCTATCGCTCAAAAAGCATCGTCGAACCAAATTAATAAATGCCACCGTGCTACTGGTGATAGCGGGCGTGTCTGTAGTTACATTGGTGCAGAGGCGTCTGGTTGATTCAATCTCAAATTCATCGGCGACCAACGCCTCCTTCAAATCGAAAGAAAGTGGCTTTGCGCTTACCTCACCGCACGGTCTCAGCGTAGAAGGCAAGACCAAGCTTAAAGAATGGACTGCCGATCTTCCCCTGGCGTTTGAACCTAATCAGGGTCAAGCCGACCGGCAGGTAAAGTTCCTCGCTTCGGGCAGCAGAGCGCAACTGCTTCTCACTTCAAGCGAAGCAATTCTTAGATTGCACACGGCTCAGTTCGGGCTGAAGTTGCACGGCGCAAATCCCAGCCCAACTTTGGACGGTGTAGAGCAACTGCCGGGTTTTCGGAATTATCTGCTCGGTAATGATCCGGCGAAATGGGAAACAAACGTGCCCACTTACAAGCGAGTTGCCTACCACGAGGTTTATCCGGGAATTAATCTCACTTACTATGGCAACGACCGAGACCTCGAATATGACTTCAACGTTTTGCCGGGGGCCAATCCTAATCACATTAGACTTGCATTTGATCACAGCGTCCGGCTCCGAATCTCTAATGAAGGTGATTTAGTTTTGCGCTCCGGTTCTGCCGAAATAACCGAGCGAAGGCCGTCTGTGTACCAGGAAATAAATGGTGAGCGGCGGATAATCGAAGGACATTACGTCCTCTTGAAAAACCGCGAGGCTGGTTTTGCCGTGGGCGAATACGATCACAGCCGGACACTGGTGATCGATCCGACGTTAGTCTATGCAACTTACTTCGGCGGCAGTGGTGATGACCTGGGAAGTAGTGTGGCGGTCGATAGCAGCAACAACGTTTACATTGCCGGCACAACCAGCTCTGCCAACTTTCCGACGCATGGTCCAGCGTTTCCCAGCAGTGCCGGCTTGAGCGATATCTTTGTCACGAAGATCGATTCAACCGGTGGCAACGTTGTGTACTCAACTTACGTAGGCGGCAGCGGTCTCGATCGCGGCGATGGCCTGGCAGTCGACGCCGGCGGCAATGCGTACGTTGTTGGCCGTGTCGGCGATACCTCGATCAATTTTCCTACTACGGCCGGTGCACTGGCGACAACTTATCGCGGCGGCGACTTTGACGGCGTAGTGTTTAAGCTGAATGCGCAGGGCAACGCCTTGGGTTACTCGACATTTCTGGGCGGCGAGGATAACGATTCGACTGAAGGGATTGCAGTTGATTCCAGCGGCAACGCTTACGTAACCGGCGGGACGCGATCGAGTGGATTTCCGGTGACCTCGAGCGGCTTCCAGTCGTTTCGTGCCGGCGATACCGATGCCTATCTTACCAAGTTGAATGCATCCGGGAGCGCGGTGCTCTATTCGACGATGCTGGGCGGCGTCAGCACCGATCGCGGCAGTGGCGTGGTGCTGGACTCTGCCGGCTACGCTTATCTTGCCGGCTATTGTGCTTCGCCTGACTTTCCTACCCAGAACGCATTTCAGGGTTTCTCAGGCGGAAGCTTCGACGCGTTCATTGCCAAGTTCGATACAAATGCGAGCGGCGCCGCATCACTTCTGTTCTCGACTTACCTTGGCGGTACTGGTGACGACAAAGCCTATGGCATCGCGATCGACAGTGTTGGAAATAATATCTATGTCACCGGTCAGACATCTTCGAATAACTTTCCGGTTTTAAGCCCCGCTCAACCGGCGTTCGGCGGATCGTTTGATGCGTTTGTCGCAAAGATCTCCAGCAGCGGGACAAAGATCTACGCGAGCTATTTGGGCGGCACCGGCGACGATCGCGCCACTGGCATCGCAGTCAATGCCGCCGGCGCAGCCTACGTCACCGGCTTTACTTCGTCCACGAACTTTCCCACGGTGACGCCTTTGCAAATCTCGAACGGCGGCGGCATTGATGTCTTTGTGGCAAAGCTAAATCCTGCGGGAAGCGCATTTCTCTATTCTACCTACCTGGGTGGCAGCGCCAACGAGAGCAATACGACTACCGGCACTGCCACAAATCCGATCGCGCTCGACTCAACGAGCAATGCCTACATCACCGGCTTTACTGCGTCTACTAATTTCCCGACCACAACACCATTGCAAGCTGCTAACGCAGGGGGCCAGGATGCGTTCGTGGTCAAGATTGCCGACGCCACGCCCGCGGCGGATTACTCGATCGCAGTAGTGCCGAACTCGCGCACTGTGGTGCCAGGCGCCAGTACTACTTATACAGTTACAGTTACTCCAGTTGGTGGTTTCACCGGTACGATTTCATTGAGCGCCTCCGGTTTCTCGAGTGATTCGACCGCGAGTTTTAGTCCAACGACGATCGTGATTACTGACGCAACTGCGAAGTCGTCGACACTGACACTGACCACCACGGCGGCGGCGGCGCCGGGAACCTACTCGCTGACCATCAATACGACCAGCGGGAACCTGCAGCATATCGGATCAACTCAACTCCTCGTTTCGGGAACGACCAGCGCAAATCTGTCGATCACGAAGACGGCATCGCCAAATCCAGCAACCTCTCTCGCCAGTCTCACCTATCGCATCACCGTGACGAACAACGGTCCGTCGCCTGCGACTAATGTGATCGTCACGGATACTCTTCCGGCGGGTCCGGCTTTTAGTTCAGCCACGCCATCTCAGGGTACATGCGCCGGCACGACGACGGTCACGTGCAGTCTGGGCTCAATCTCGAATGGTGGGGTTGCGGTCGTGAATATCACAATAGTGCCGCAGACATCGGGCCAGCTGTCCAACACCGCTAGCGTGGCAGCCACCGAAGCAGATCCGGACACGAGCGATAACTCGACCACGATTCAAACAAATGTAAATGCGCCGGCTAACGGTCCGTCGATGCTGGACCCCAATCTCTCGGTGAAAACAGTTGTCAGCGGCTTGTCACAGCCGACCAGCATCGCTTTCATCGGCAACAATGATTTCTTTGTGCTGGAAAAAAACACGGGCAAAGTTCAGCGAGTCATCAATGGTGTCGTGCAGAGTCCCGCTCCTTTGGATTTGGCCGTCAATAGCGCCTCAGAACGCGGCTTGTTGGGACTTGCTCTGCATCCCAACTTCCAGGCCAACGGCTTTGTCTATCTTTACTGGACAGAGAGCAGCACCGGTGTCGATTCCACGAACCTCGCAGATGTCGCATTGTTGGGAAATCGCGTCGATCGTTACATCTGGAACGGCGTCAACTTAGCTTTCGATCGCAATCTCATCAAATTGCACGCTTACCAGGCTGACGCGAACCAACCGTTGCGTGGAAATCATAATGGCGGCGTGCTGCGTTTTGGTCCGGACGGAAAGCTCTACATTCTGATGGGAGACAACGGGCGGAGAGGATTGCTCCAGAATAATCAGCTTGGCCCGGTGCCCGACGATCAGTTTGGTGGTCCCGAACCGGACGACGCGCATTTGACCGGCTTCATTCTGCGTTTGAATGATGATGGCTCGACGCCGCCGGACAATCCATTCTTCAATGCGTCCACGACGCTTACGGGCCAAGCTGGGGCGAACATCAAAAAGCTCTTTGCTTATGGCGTGCGCAATGGGTTCGGTTTGGCTTTCGATCCGCTGTCAGGGAATCTTTGGGATCAGGAGAACGGCGACGACGCCTTTGACGAAATGAATCGAGTCACGGCCGGATCGAATAACGGCTGGGTCGAGATGATGGGCCCCAACAGTCGCGTTGCTCAGTTCAAGCAGATCGAAACGACGTACGGCACCGGCGACTTGCAACAGTTGCGTTGGCCACCGTCCCAGATTGCCGATACTCCCGCGGCAGCGCTCGCGCGTTTGTACATGCTGCCTGGTGCTCACTACAACGATCCGGAATTCAGTTGGAAGTATGCTATCCCGGCGGCGCCTCTGGGTTTTGTTGCTGGCCGGGGACTCGGTCCGCAATTTGAAGGTGACATGTTCGTGGGTGCGGCCCGCACATTCCTCGCTGGCGGCTTTCTTTTTCGTTTCAAGCTGACGCCGGATCGTTTGCACTTTAGGTTTAGTGACCCAAGGTTGAACGATCTGGTTGCCGACAATCTGGACAAGTTTGATATCACCGAAAGCGAGAGCCTGCTGATTGGCCGAGACTTTGGCATTACTACGGATATCGAGACCGGACCGAACGGAGATCTCTTCGTCGTGTCTAACACCAACAGCGCGGTTTACGAAATCTCAGGAAAGCAGCCACTCGTCTTCACTGCCAACTTGAATGGCGCGCAAGAAACGCCACCAAACAATTCAACTGCCACTGGCACGGCAACTTTGCTGTTGAGTCCGGACGAACAGACGGCACTCGTCTCGCTAAACTTCAGCGGGCTTTCGAGTGCCGAGACCGCGGCGCACATCCACGGTCCCGCGGCACCGGGAACAGCAGGCGGCGTCCTGTTCCCACTGCCCAATAGCAGTTTCACCGATTTCCTGATTTCGCCTTCGGCCACCGATGTGCAAAACCTGAAGAACGGCCAGTTATATATCAATGTTCATAGCAGCAATTTCCTGAATGGCGAGATTCGCGGACAGTTTCAAACGGGAGCGAGCGCGAGCAGTTGCCAATTCAACTCGGCGACTTCTTATGTGTCAGAGGGCGGAGGAAACGCAGTCATAACTGTCATGCGTATGGGCAACACATCAGCGGCTGCCACCGTCGACTATGCGACGAGTGATGGGACAGCCAACAGCCCCGCCGATTACCTTGCGACATCGAGCACTCTTCATTTCAACGCGGGAGAGACTTTTAAGACATTTTCGATTCCTCTGGTTGATGATCTTTATGTGGAAGGAAACGAAACGGTCAAGCTGAGTTTGAGCAATCCGAGTGGCGGCTCCTTTCTTGGTAGTCCAAATACTTCCACGCTCACTATTGTCGACAACGATACGATCACGTCTTCGCCACCCCAGTTGATACTGGACGAATCAGGCCCTGATGTTAATCAGCTGACAGCATTTGATTCGTTGCTGTTTGTCCGAGATCCGTTTCATGTTCAGAGTATTGCGAGTTGGCTTGATCTCGGGCCGGATCGAAATACGCGGGTTACTATTCTTGCAGGGAACCTGCAGCTAAATCAGGGAGAGACGGCGTCGGCGGTGGTGGTTCATCTAGTCGAGAACAGCAGCCAAAGCTTCGACGTAACCGCGGAGGACGTGCGCCTGGTTCCCAACTCTGATTTTGCCCAGATCACTTTTCGGCTGCCCGATAATCTCTCTGTCGGCGCGTGCATGATCACAGTGAAAGTGCACGGCCTGGTCAGCAATGGTGGAACCGTCAGAATAGTTAGTTAGAAGAACGTTCGTAGACTCGCTCGATCGCCGAGTTAGCCAACCCGCCAGCACCCAGACGCGTGCCAGTCAAGGCCCACGACAGGAGGGATTGGTAGTCTTGCTCAGGTGCCTAAGAGAATCCGCAGTTTCCGTTTGATTTCTTCAATTTCCCGCAAAAACCTCCAGACACAGTCGGAAGCATTGCCGGGTAATGCTTACTAATGACGGACTCGGTTGACTGCAATCTACAGCCCAGTCTTTTGAGCCGGGCGAATGCGCTTCACTTTCGATCAGTGAATCGATAGACTGGGTTCTCGCAATTCCCGGAAAACGCCGAAGAGACTTGATGTGCGTTGGGGCGCGTGATACCTTGTGGCAGTTTCCAGACTCCCCCGACGCTATTGGAAGAGAAACTTCCTTGGCGAGAGTCTTCTCTAAATATTTCCAGAATGGGCCCGGGCGAAGCTTGGTACTATTCCTTTTCCTAAGCACCCGTCCCTACTGAAACAGTTGTTTCCCTTAAAAACAGTGAAGGAACTTAATCCCCCGTTCTCACGCTCTCATCGGGCTCTCGTAGTTGCGCGAATTGTTTTTCTGACTGTACTTGTGGCTGGCATAATCTTTGTTGCCGCACACGGCAACTTTACTTCAAGAGCTTCCGGCAAAGCTGCCATGGCGACGACACCGGATAACGATAGGGTGAACACTGCGTCGTCTACGGCCAACCGCTATGAGCCCGGCGCCTCTACTCTGGCGCCTGTCTGCGCAACCGATCCTGTCGTAGTAAACAACGCTGATAGCGGCGCGGGTAGTCTGCGTCAGGCGGTTACTGACGCGTGCGACGCGTCGACCATCACCTTCAACATGGCGATGGTAATCAGCCCGATTAGCTTGACCACCGCTGAGTTGAGTATCAACAAGAACCTGACCATTGCTGGTCCGGGCGCTGGCTTGCTGACGATTGAGCGAAATGCCGCGCCCGCGACCCCACGGTTCCGCATATTCAATGTCGGCTCTGGCACCGTCAGCCTGTCGGGACTGACGGTAACGAATGGTAAGACCGCGGACGGGGTCGTGGGTACTTTTGGCACTCGTGGCGGTGACGGCGGCGGCATCATGAATTTTGGAACGTTGACCTTGACCGACGTCACGGTGACCGCGAACCGAACTGGAGATGGCGGCTTTGGCAATAGCTTCGGAGGCAACGGTGGTCTCGGTGGCGGCATTTACAACTCTGGCACCTTGACGATGACGAATTGTGCCGTCACCGGAAACATCGGAGGCAAGGGTGGCGACAGCGGCAATTCAGAAGCTGGCGCTGGAGGGTCGGGTGGTGGTGTCTACACGCAGGGCGCTCTGACGATGACTAACTGCGCGGTTAACGGGAACAACGCCGGGAAAGGTGGCGATGGGGGCAACATAGTTTCTATTAGCGGCAACGGGGGAGGAATCGACGGCATTTCTGGCACGATGAACTTAATCAGTATTACCGTCAGCAACAACAGCGCTGGTAACGGCGGAAGCAATGGTGCTGGTGGCCAGGGCGGCGGGATCTATTCAGAGACAAATTGCACGAGCACACTGACGAACAGCACGGTCAGCGGAAATAATTCCGGTACTGGAGCCATGGGCGCGGGATTTGGGGGTGGGATACAAAATGAGGGGTTTTTAGCCGTGACAAGCAGCACCATCAACGGCAACGCGTCCAGCTCTTACGGCGGCGGCATCATGAACAGAGCTGCAGGTACATTAAGGATGACCAACGCCACCATCAGCGGCAACGTTGGCCTGTCCGGCGGTGGCATCAGCGACGATGTCAGTACCGCTCTTTCCCTGACGAACTGCACGATCACCAATAACACGGGTGTTGGGGTATACACTTTTGGTAACCATGCAATCGTCACGAACAACATCATTGCCGGCAATGTTAGCGGGTTGGACGTAGGTGGCGGCTTTGTTTCGCAAGGCTACAATCTCATCGGAAACGCAGATGGCAGCTCTGGACTAGATGTCGTTGGCGACCAATTTGGCAACACCGCAAATCCGCTTAACCCGCACCTTGGCACGCTCGCTAACAACGGCGGCCCGACGCTCACACATGCCTTGCTCGCCGGCAGTCCGGCGCTCGATGGCGGCACGGATGTTCCCCTAACTACGCTTAATGGTGGAATCGACAACTCTACGACCACCGTCATCGTCACGAATGCGAGCACCATACCTGCGGGCGTGGGCTTTACGATCCTGGTCGACTCAGAGCAGATGGTCGTGACCGCTAAGGCGAGTAACACGCTGACTGTAACTCGGGGCGCTAACAGTACGACTGCGGCTCCGCACTCGAGCGGAGCGAACGTTCTGCCCGCCTTCGATCAGCGTGGTTTTCTGCGCCGGCGCGACGCGGCTGATGCCGATACAGTCGCGACGGCAGACATTGGAGCGTTCGAAGCCCAAGCCGCTGTTGAGGACATCACGGACAAATCCATAGCGGAAGACGGTTCGCTTTCCTTTGGCTTCAATGTAGGCGACGCCAATGCGATCACGAACGTCACGGCTTCGTCAGGCAACCCCACCCTGGTGCCGAATGCTCCGGCCAACATTAGCTTGACGGGAAGCGGCTCAACGCGAACGCTCAATATCACTCCGGCGGCGAACCAGTCCGGTGCCTCGACAATCACGGTGACGGTAACGAGCGGCTCAGAGTCTATGTCGGACACGTTCGTCCTCACGGTCACTCCCGTAGCCGACACGCCGTCAGTTACGAATGCGACGACAAACGAGGACACACAAACGACTTCGGGTCTGGTCATCAACCGCAACGCGGTCGACGGTGCGGAGGTCACGCATTTCAAGATCACCGGCATCACCAACGGCACGCTGTTCAAGAACAATGGCACCACGCAGATAAACAATGGCGACTTCATCACTTTTGCCGAAGGTAATGCCGGTTTGAAGTTCACTCCGGCGGCGAATCTGTTCAGTCCGACCACGACTCCATTCAGCTTTAACGTTCATGGCGCCACCGATGGAAGCGGCAGCGGTCTCAGTCCAGCGGCGACGGCCACGATTACCGTGAATCCGGTTGCGGATGTTCCATCGGTAACGCCGGCGACAACTATCGTCAACACACAGACCACCTCAGGTCTGGTGATTAGTCGCAGTGCGGTGGACGGCACTGAAGTAACTCACTTCAAGATCACGAACATTACGAACGGCACTCTATTCAAGAGCGACGGCACCACGCAGATTACCAACAATACGTTCATCACCGTCGCCGAAGGCAGTGCGGGACTTCGCTTCACGCCGAGACACAATCTGGCGAGTCCATCGAGCATCTTCAGCTTCCAGGTGCAGGGCGCTACCAGTTCGGGTGGCGCCGGTCTGGGTTCGGCGGCCACGGCGACGATTACCGTCAACTGTGGGCCGACGGTCGTCACTAACACTAACGACAGCGGCGCCGGCAGCTTGCGTGAGATAATCAGGACCGCCTGCTCAGGCGATACGATCACCTTTAGCATTCCGACCAGCGACCCTGGATTCAGCGGTGGAGTTTTCATGATCACGCTGACGTCAGCCGAACTTCTTATCGACAAGAACCTGAAGATCGCCGGACTGGGCGCGAACCTGTTGACGGTTAAGCGCAGCACCGCAGGTGGGACGCCGGACTTCCGGATTCTGAACATCTCCGCAGGGACCGTAACTCTTTCAGGGCTAATGCTGAGCAATGGGAAAGTCCCATTCGCCAGTTTCGGCGGCGGCATCCTTAACGGCGGCATATTGACAATTGATCACTGCACTATTGCTTATAATTCCGCGCAAGATGGCGGCGGAATTTTCAACGGCTCCGGGGGCGGTGGATCTCTTACAGTTATCAATAGCACTATCTCGGGCAATGCTAGCGTGGTTGGTGGCGGAGGAGGCATTGAGAGTAGTGGGAGTTTTGGGAGCACCTTCAACATTATTAATAGTGTGGTTTTGAATAATACTTGCGAGGGGAGCGGCGGCGGCATCGCAGTCGGCATACCAACCTTCCCACCTGGGACTCCGCCGGGGATGATCATCAATAGCACGATTTCCAATAATTCAGCGAAATGGAGCGGCGGCGGGATTGTCTCCAACGGTCCCTTGAACCTTATCAATGTCACGGTAACAGCGAACCGTGCGGATTCAACCGGAAGCAACAACGCCACAGGCGGCGGTATTTCCAGATTGTCCGGAAATATCAGTTTGCGGAATACAATTGTGGCTGCGAATTTCCGAGGCCCCGCAACAACTGCCGACGACATTTCGGACACAGTTGACGCTTCAAGCGCGTTCAACGTAATTGGGATAGGTGGTTCAGGCGGACTCATAAACGGAGTTAACAGTAACCAGGTTGGCTTGAGCAACCCCGGCCTTGGAGTGCTTGGCAATTACGGCGGGCCGACTCAAACGCATCTGCTACTGCCCAGCAGTCCGGCGATCAATGCCGGTAGCAATGCGCTTTTGCCAGCTGACACCTTCGATCTCGATGGTGACAGCAATACTGCTGAAGCTCTACCAGTGGATCAGCGCGGCGCAGGCTTCAATCGTGTCGTCAATGCTACGGTTGACATCGGCGCAGTTGAAGTCAATTACTCGATCAACGCGACGGCGGGAACGCCGCAGTCGACTACTATCGGGTCGACTTTCGCAACACAATTGCAAGTGACGATCAAAGAGTCCGGGGTCAACCAGAGCGGTATCACCGTGACGTTCACCGCACCGGCAAGCGGAGCCAGCGGTACTTTCCCCGGCAACGTTACCACAGCAAACGCCAGCACTGACGCGAGCGGTGTGGCGACTGCGCCGGCATTCACGGCGAATGGAACTGCCGGTGGCCCATACAATGTTGTCGCAAGCCTCGCGGGCGGCTCGCCTTTCGCAGACTTCTCGCTTACCAATGCAAAAGCGGCGACCGCAACCACAGTTCTATCGTCAGTCAATCCCTCTGACCTCGGTCAAAATGTGAGCTTTACTGCAACTGTGACAGGTGGTTTCGGCACGCCGACTGGAGTGATTCAGTTTACAGACGGCGCCGGCAATCTGGGAAGCCCAGTAACCTGTGTCGCTAGCGGAGCAAATACCTGCACGGCCCACGTCTCGACCGCAACCCTAACGAGCGGTACGCATTCGATCTCAGCAACCTATAGTGGAGATTCGACCTTCCTGGGAAGTTCGGTCACGCTTCCAGGTGGGCAGGTCGTTACCAGTCAGCCAGGGCTGTTGTTGATACTGGACGAATCAGGCCCTGATGTTAACCAGGCGACAGCATTTGATTCGTTGCTGTTTGTCCGGGATCCGTTTCATGTTCAGAGTATCGCGAGCTGGCTTGACCTCGGGCCGGATCGAAATACGAGGGTGATTATCTTTGCAGCGAATCTGCAGCTCAACCAGGGCGAAACAGCGTCCGCGATAGTGGTTAACCTGGTCGACGCTAACAACCAAAGCTTTGATGTTCCGGCCGAAGATGTGCGCCTCGTCCCCAACTTCAGTTTTGCGCAAGTTAGGTTCAGGTTGCCAAATACCATGGCGGCCGGAGTTTGCCTGGTGACGATCAAAGCGCACGGCCAGATCAGTAACACCGGAACCATCAGAATAGTGTTGCCTTGAACCGAATTTCCGGGCCAGGTTTGCCGAGCGCAAAAGCTGTTCCTTCCGCCAAACAACTCTTAGTCCGATGCCGTGGCAATCTCCGGCTCTCAAGGCAGCAGCCATGCTTGCGGGACTCTCGCTCTGCGCGCGTCATCCTCCAGTGCTCGCCAAAGAGCTTCCAGCTCGGCTCGCCTCATGAGCAGATTATCCATCCTGTCGTCCTGGTTGGATGAGTTTCCATAAACGGGTGGCTGATATGGAGTGGGGTAGGGTGAGATCAGTTGAGCGCCAACGCCCAGATGGCGTCGTCTTGGAATCTGCGGCCCCTGCGGTCCTGAACCCGTATTGATCACGCCTCGATTCGGCGCGCCCGCCCCTGGCGCACCCATCGTCCCCAGATTCCGCGAGCGGCGTCTCTCATAAGGCGATGGGTATTGGCCGCCATTCGGGTAGCCATAAACGTTCGGGTAGGAACCATTATTCGGGTACCCATAGACATTCGGATAGCCATAAACGTTCGGGTAGGAACCATTATTCGGGTAGCCATAAACACTCGGGTAGCCATAAACGTTCGGGGTACGAGCCATAATTGTAGATCGGACTCTGATTCTGGACCGGACGTGAACGCAAATAGTCTATCTGAGCATCAACCGAACTGAAATCATTACGCAGCGCGCTCGCGCGGTCGCGCCAGTAGGCCTCATTGCGAGCGTCCTCCGCGGCGCGCTGACGAGCCAGAGCCAACGTCTCTTCTTCTTCTGCTGCTCGTTGCCGGCGGGTTTCTTCAACCGTAGGGAGTCCCAACTCGAGCCGGCGCTTTTCATACCCCTTTTCACTTTCGATTCTTCGTTGTCGAATCGGTTCAAGCTCGAGGTTTGTCAAAGTGCGACCAGCGCTTTGTATCGGGGGCGCGGGTGAAACAATCACGGGCTGTTCTGAGTGTTTGAAGAAACCTCCCGGCGTTTCAAGGTTGGCCCGTTCCGTTGCCACTATATCGATCAGAGCCAACTGCAAAGTCTTGTTGATTCCGGGAGCTAGTTCGTAAGTGACCGTCGTGTTTGCCACCTCAAACACTGCAGGCACTTCGATGCGGTGCCCGTCCCGAAAAACGATCGTATAAGCACTGGCCACGTTAGCCAGCACAACCAACGTCACGGTGACGAACAATAATCTGGTGAGCATTTCCAGACTTCGCGGAAAAGTCTTCGTGGTCATAATTACCTCCCAGG
>WNFQ01000427.1_pt1 | contig 27410 bp, 25 predicted proteins | sample 5400171 | NCBI WGS metagenome assembly WNFQ01 (sample SAMN13153356, study PRJNA577476) | soil metagenome | isolation source: 20 cm soil under Madrone tree | place: USA:California | collected 2016-06-14
GCGCTTGGCGAATGTGCCCGCCGTTACTCGAGCAGCGGGTTCGCAGTAGAATCCGCGCGCCGCGCCCGTAGCTCAGTTGGATAGAGCATCAGGCTTCGAACCTGAGGGTCGGGAGTTCGAATCTCTCCGGGCGCGCGAAGCTAAAAAATGGCACCGGGTCCATGGATCTACTGTGTGGGGTCAGGCGGGTTCGAACGGTGAGCGAGGGACGAGCGGGCGCAGCCCGCGAGCACGCCGCCGTGGCCGCGACGCCCGTAAGGCCGGCCCCGCAGGGGCGAGGCGCGCAGCGCCGAGTCTCTTGCGCAGGATGCGGGCCAGCGCCTTACCCCGTACTGGGTGGCGCGCGTACCGGGCTATCTAGAAAGAGAACCGGAGCGCGCCGCATCCAGGATTCCGTCGTACAAAGTCAGAATCTGGCGAGTCGCCTCGGCGACCTCATCGTCACTCATCGCTTCGATGGCGATTTCCGCATCAAGCTGCTCCCCGTGCGTCAGGGTGTCGCGCAACTGCACGAACTTGGCTTGTTGCGATATCGGCAGTTCCGCATCCTGGAGATCGCTCAGGTGATCCAGGTATGCGCTCTCTAGTCGTTTCCGCTGGGGAGCGGCGCCGATCAGCGCACGCAGCGCCTCATGGAATTTCTCTTCGGCGTGGTATGGAGCGGGCATTGCAGTCTCCGATTGCGTCCGCCCTCGGACATTCGCATTTTCGCGCCAAACCGACCCGATTTCCAGCAGTGCCGCGGCCACCCCTGTTTTCGTCACGCGTCCATGCGGTGCCGGCGAGCGTTCAGCAAGCTCACGGGGTCTGCGGCCGTCGCACCGTCGACTCGGCGATGCGCGCCTGCTGCTCTTCGCGCACCTCAACCAGAGTCAAGCGGGTGTCGCCGGCAATGACCTCGAGGATGGGGTGGGCTGAATCGGCCGGCATGCGCAACCCGTGCACCTTCTCCCACGCTCGGATGCGCACTTTGGGTGGATTCAGATCCGAGCGCTGCTCTTCCAGGTCGATGCGTCTTCGCTGCGCGCGCTCCTCCTCTTCCAGGGCACGACGCGCGCGGTAGTCGTTGTTCAGATCACCGACGCCGCGATGCGGGGAGGTATCGTTCGCAGAAGGCAAAGACGTTGGGGCCACTGGCTCTCCTGGTTGACGCTCGGGATGCGGGCTCGCACAGCGTGCCCTCGACGAGCGAACGAGTCTGCGCTTGTCACGCGAATATTGACAGTAAAATCCTCACTGCGCTCTTTCGACCCCATTGCACTCGTGCTTGACTTCGGAACCGCTTGCGACGCCGCTGCTTGCGCGATCTTGAAAATGAAAGGGACCCGTGACTGACAAATCCCCGGCGGCCAGCGGGCGCCAGGCTGGCAAACCCCGCTGCGGGTGGGCGCGCAGCGCCGACGCCGATTACGTCCGCTATCACGATGAGGAATGGGGACGGCCGGTGCACGATGACCGACTGCTGTTCGAGATGCTGACCCTCGAGGGCGCGCAGGCGGGCCTGTCGTGGTCGACCATCCTGCGCAAGCGCGCCGGCTACCGCCGTGCGTTCGCCCGCTTCGAGCCACGCAAGGTCGCGCGCTTTGATGCACGCCGCCGCACGGCCCTGCGCCGCGATGCCGGCATCGTGCGTAACCGCTTGAAGATCGAGTCCACCGTCAGCAACGCGCGGGCGTTCCTCGCGGTGCAGCGCGAGTTCGGCTCCTTTGACCGCTACCTGTGGTCGTATGTCGCGGGTAAGCCGATCGTCAACCGCCCGCGCAGCGGTGCGGTGCCCGCGCGCACGCCGCTCAGCGACCAGGTTTCGCGGGACCTCGTGAAACGCGGCTTTCGCTTCGTGGGCACGACCATCGTGTACGCGTTCCTGCAGGCGGTCGGGGTCGTGAACGATCACGCCCGGGGTTGCTTCCGCTGTCCGCCGCGGCGCGCACCCGGGGCCCGGCGCGTCGCGCAGCGCCCCAGCCAGAAGTAGCGTCGGGCGGCGGGCGCCTCTTAAGATAGCGGTCCGACTCACGGGTTTTCAGGATCTGGTCATGAAGGCACTCTTTGCGATGGCGCTCACCGCGGCGCTCACGGCGGCACCGGTGTACGCCGACTGCCCCTACCCGGCGGCTCCGGACAAGCTCCCGGACGGCTCCTCCGCGACCCTCGAGGAGATGGTTGCGGGGCAGAAGGCCGTCAGGTCATACGACAAGGCGATCAACGACTACGTGAGCTGCATCGACCACGAGCTCGATGAAGCCATCAAAAAAGGGGGGGACCAGCTCAAGCCGCAGCAGAAGTTGGACATGCAGCATGTCGAGGCCCAGAAACACAACGCCGCGATCGATCAGCTGCAGAACATTGCCGACCGTTTCAACGAGCAAGTGAAGGTCTTCAAGGCGAGGACCGACAAGAAGAGCTGAGTGCTCACACCGGCCGAGGCGGATCTGCTGATCGGGCAGCACCTACAGTGCCTGCCGATCGAGTCGCTGCCTTTGACGCAGTGCGCCGGCACGGTGCTGCGCGAGAACATCTACGCCGAGCGCGACCAGCCGCCCTTCGACCGCGTCGCCATGGATGGCGTGGCGGTCGACAGCCAGACGGTCGGCGCCGGCACGCGCTCGTTCCGCGTGCAGGCAACGCAGGCCGCCGGCGATCCGCCGCTGACGCTCGCTGCCGCCGGCGACTGTATCGAGGTCATGACCGGTGCGGTGCTCCCGGTGGGCTGCAACAGCGTGATACCCGTCGAGGAGCTCACGGTCGCGCGCGGGCAGGTGGCCCTCGCGCCGGGCGCACGTGTCGAACCCTGGCAGCACGTTCACCGGCGCGGCAGCGACACGCGCCAGGGGACGCTGCTCCTGTCGTCGGGCGTGCGGCTGCGCGCCCCGGAGATCGCCATCGCCGCCTCCGCCGGCATGGCACGCATCCGCGTGAGCAGTCAACCGATGCTCGCCGTCATCTCCACCGGTAACGAGCTGGTCGAACCCGGGGAGCCGGTGCTCGCTCACCAGGTGCGCCGCTCGAACGCCTACGCGATCGTGAGTGCGCTGCGCGAGCGTGGCTTTCAACGCGTCGCCGACGATCACATCCACGACGATCCCCGCGAGCTGCGTGAGCGGCTCAAGTTTCACCTGGAAACCCACGACGTGCTGGTGCTGTCGGGGGGCGTGTCGATGGGCAGGTTCGACCTCGTGCCCAAGGTGCTGGAAGAGCTCGGCGTGCGGGCGGTCTTTCACAAGGTCGCGCAACGGCCCGGGAAACCGCTGTGGTTCGGCGTCGCGCCCTCGGGAGCCGCCGTGTTCGGCCTGCCCGGCAACCCGGTCTCGACGCTGGTGTGCCTGACACGCTATGTCCTGCCGGCGCTGTGCGGCAGCCTCGGTCAGAATCCGCAGCCGGTGGAGCGCATCGCGCTCGGGGCGCCCGTGACCGTGACGCCGCCGCTCACCTACTTCCTGCCGGTGCGCCTCGAGCAGGACGACTGGGGGCGGACCTGGGCGGCGCCCGCCCCCACCAACGGCTCCGGAGACTTCACCGCGCTCGCCGGGACCGGTGGCTTCGTCGAGCTGCCACCGGGCCCCAACACCTACGCCAAGGGGTTCGTGACGCGGGTCTATCGCTGGTCGTAACCCCTTAGACCGATAGCCATCGCCCCCGGCGGTGCGCATACTCTCGCTGGCCATGTCCAACCGTGAGGTCATCGTCCCGCTGAACGCGCTGCCCGCGCCGCGGGACACGTTCGCCCGCCCGATGCGCGACCTGCGTATCTCGGTCATGGACCGGTGCAACTTCCGCTGCCCGTACTGCATGCCGCGCGAGACCTTCCACGAGCAGTACCGCTTCCTGGGATCGCACGAGCGGCTGTCGTTCGATGAGATCGTGCGCCTGGCGCGGCTGTTCGTGCAGCTCGGAGTGCGCAAGCTGCGCCTGACGGGCGGAGAGCCGCTGCTGCGTGCGAACCTCCCCGACCTGGTCGGCGACCTGACCACCATCCCGGGCGTCGAGGACGTCGCACTCACCACCAACGGGGTGCTGCTCGCTCGCTACGCGAGCGAGCTCAAGGCGGCGGGCCTGAAGCGCGTCACCGTGAGTCTGGACAGCCTGGACGCCGGGGTGTTCGCGCGCATGAGCGGCGGTTTCGGCGGCGTCGATGAGGTGCTCGCCGGCATCGAGCAGGCGCGCCGCGCGGAACTCACTCCCGTCAAGATCAATGCCGTCGTGCAGCGCGGGGTGAACGATCACACGGTGCTCGAGCTGGTGGAGCGCTTCCGCGGCACCGGCGTGATCGTGCGTTTCATCGAGTACATGGACGTGGGCAACCGCAACCATTGGCGCTCGGAGCTGGTGGTGCCGTCGAAGGAGCTGGCTGAGCTCATCGGCCGGCGCTGGCCGCTCAGCGCGCTCGAGCCCGGCTATCGCGGGGAAGTGGCGCGGCGCTACGCCTTCACCGACGGCGAGGGCGAGGTGGGATTCATCTCGTCGGTGTCGCAGCCCTTCTGCGGCGACTGTTCGCGTGCGCGCCTGTCATCGGACGGCGCACTCTACACCTGCCTGTTCGCCACCCAGGGCACCAGCCTGCGCGATGCCCTGCGCGGCGGCGCGAGCGATGATGCGCTGCTCGAGCTGATCCGCGGCGTGTGGTTGAGGCGTTCCGACCGCTACAGCGAATTGCGCGCCAGCCGTCACGCGTCGCCACCCGAGCAACGCAAGGTCGAGATGTTCTACATCGGTGGCTGATGGCGCGCCGCCGCCTCACGCATCTGGATGCCCGTAACCGCCCCGCCATGGTCGACGTTGGCGCGAAGGAGGTGACGCAGCGCCTGGCGGTCGCCGAGGCGCGGATTCTCCTGCCGCGCACCGTGGCGCTCGCGCTGCGCGCCAGCGGCCACCGTACCAGCAAGGGGCCGGTGTTCGACACCGCTATCGTCGCGGGCGTCATGGCGGCGAAACGCACGCACGAGCTGATCCCGTTTTGCCACCCGCTCGCGCTCGAGGACTGTCAGATCGAGATCGCCCCCGTCGGACGCGCGCAGATCGCGGTGCGTTGCCGGGTCGCGGTTCATCACCGCACCGGAGTGGAAATGGAGGCGCTGACGGGAGCTGCGGTCGCGGCACTGACGATCTACGACATGTGCAAGGCGCTGTCCCACGACATCCGGATCACCGGCGTGCGCCTGTTGGAAAAATCCGGCGGCCGCCGGCGCTTCGCCCGCGCCGCCGGCCGGTAGTGGCTCATGGATCCGCTGGCCGCCGGGCGCTTAGCTCCCCCGCCGCTCTACGGCCTGGTGCTCGCCGGCGGGCGCAGCACGCGCATGCGCCGCGACAAGGCCGCGCTCGCCTACCAGGGGCGCACCCAGCTCGAGCGGGCCATGGCGCTGCTCAGCGCGCACGTGGCGCGTGCCTTCGTGTCGGTGCGGGCCGACCAGGGGAGCGACGCGGTGCGCGCGCGCTTTGCGCAGATCAGCGATGCGCACGAGAACCTCGGTCCCATCGCCGGACTGCTCGCCGCGCAGGCGCAGCACCCCGAGGCCGCCTGGCTGGTCCTGGCGTGCGATCTGCCGCTACTGGATGAGGCCACGCTCGCGCACCTGCTGCGCGCACGCGACCCCGCTCGCACGGCTACCGCCTACCGCTCGAGCCACGACGGACTGCCCGAGCCCCTGTGCGCGATCTACGAGCCGCGCAGCCGCGAACCGCTCGCCGCGTACGTCGCCGCCGGCAAGCAGTGCCCGCGCAAGTTCCTGCTGGGCGCCGACACGCTGCTGCTCGATGAGCCGAACCCGCGCGCACTCGACAACATCAACACACCCGAGGAGTATGGATCGGCCATGGCGACGTTGACTGCTGAGAGCTCTGCGACCACCCGGCACATCACCGTGCAGTACTTCGCGCTGCTGCGTGAGCAGGCCGGACGGCGCGAGGAAGCGCTGGTGAGCGCCGCGCGCACGCCGCGCGAGCTGTATGCGGAGCTGGCCGCACGCTATCCGTTCACGCTGGCCCCGGACGTGCTGCGAGTCGCGATAAACGCCGAGTTCAGCGAGTGGTCCACACCGCTCGCGGACGGTGATGCGGTGGTGTTCATTCCGCCGGTCGCCGGTGGTTGAGGACGCGCCCCCGCAGACCCCATGTTCCGCTTCACCCACACGCCCATCGACCCACAGGCGCTGCGCGCGCAACTCGCCGATCCGGCCTGCGGCGGATACGCGGCGTTCGAAGGCTGGGTGCGCGATTCCCACGAAGGCATGCGCGTGCGGCGCCTGGAGTACGAAGCCTTCGAGGCGCTCGCCGTCCGCGAAGGTGAGCGCATCCTCGCCGAGGCGATCGGGCGCTTTGGCGTGGCGCACGCCGCGTGCCTGCACCGCGTCGGCGAGCTTGCGATCGGCGAGCTGGCGGTGTGGGTGGGAGTGAGCGCACCGCATCGCCACGAGGCGTTTCTCGCCTGCCGCTACATCATTGACGAGGTCAAGCAGCGCGTGCCGATCTGGAAGAAGGAGCACTACCTGAGCGGTGACTCCGGCTGGGTCAATTGCGAGCGCTGCGCCGCCCCGCCCGCGCACGCAGCTGGCGTGCACCGGCACGACTAGCCCCTCAGGGGCGCACCTGTCCCGCGCCGCGCACGACGTACTTGTAGCTGGTGAGTTGCTCGACCCCGACCGGCCCGCGGGCGTGAAAGCGGTCGGTGGAGATGCCGATCTCCGCGCCCATGCCGAACTCACCGCCGTCGGCGAACTGGGTGGACGCGTTATGCAGCACGATGGCGCTGTCGACGCGCTGCAGGAAGCGCTCGGCGGTGGCGCGGTTCTCGGTGACGATCGATTCGGTGTGCGCGGAGCCGTAGCGCGCGATGTGCGCGATGGCCGCATCCACGCCCTCGACCACGCGCGCGGCGATGATCGCGTCGAGGTACTCGGTGTACCAGTCGTCCTCGCTCGCCGGGCGCACGCGCGGATCCACCTCGAGCACCGTGGCATCGCCGCGCACCTCGCAGCCGGCATCGAGCAGATCGCGCACGATCGGACCCAGGTGTGTGCCCGCGCAGGCGCGGTCGACCAGCAGCGTTTCGGCGGCGCCGCAGATGCCGGTGCGCCGCATCTTGGCGTTGAGCGCGATGGTGCGCGCCATGCGCACGTCGGCGTCGCGGTCGATGTACACGTGGCAGTTGCCTTCCAGGTGGCCGATCACCGGCACGCGCGCTTCCTTCTGCACGCGCTCCACCAGGGTCTTGCCGCCACGCGGCACGATGACGTCGAGGTATTCGCTCATGCCGGCGAGCATGTAGCCGACCGCTGCGCGATCGGTAACCGGCACCAGCTGGATGCATTGCGCCGGCAGCCCTGCGGTCTGCAGCCCGTGCGCGAGGCACTCGTGCAGCGAGCGGCTGGAGTGCTGGCTCTCGGAGCCCCCGCGCAGGATCGCCGCGTTGCCTGACTTCAGGCACAGCGCGCCGGCGTCGGCGGTGACGTTGGGGCGGCTCTCGTAGATGATGCCGATCACACCGAGCGGCACGACCACGCGCTGGATCTTCAGTCCATTGGGCCGTTCCCACTCCGCGATGGTGCTGCCGATCGGATCCGGCAGGGCGATCACCGCGTCGATGCTGGCGGCGATCGTTTCGATGCGCCGCTCGTCCAGGCGCAGCCGCTCCAGTCGCGGCCCGCTCAGGTGCGCGGCGCGCACCGCCGACATGTCGCGCTCGTTGGCCGCGAGAATCGCCGCACGCCGCGCGCGCACCGTGGCCGCGGCCGCCGCCAGTGCCTCGTTCTTCTGCTGCGTGGGGGCGAGCGCCAGCACGGCTGCGGCGTCGATGGCGGCCTTGCCGAGCCCCTCCATCAACTCACCGATGTGATCCGCGTCCACGGCGCCTCTAAGGTACCGGTTGCGCGGCGGGCACGGCTTCGGCGGCGCCGGCGGCTTCCTGGCGCATGAGCACCAGGTCATCGCGATGGATCATCTCGTCACGGCCGCGAAACCCCAGGATATCGGCGATCTCCGAGGACCTGCGTCCCATGATGCGGGCGGCATCCACGTCGGAGTAGGCGACGATGCCGCGGGCGATCTCGGCACCGTCAGCGGCGAGTACGCTGACGGTGTCGCCGCGGTCGAAGCGTCCGCGCGCCGCGGTGACGCCCGCGGGCAGAAGGCTGCGGCCTTCGAGCAGCGCTCGCTGCGCTCCCGCATCGATGGTGATGGCGCCGGCGGGGCGCAGCGTGCCGGCGATCCACTGCTTGCGCGCGGCGGCCGGCGTCGCGCTCGGAACGAACCAGGTGCAGTCCGCACCTTCTTCGATGCGCCGCAGGGGGTGCCGGTGCACACCGGCGGCGATGCACATGTGGCAGCCGGCCGCCATCGCGATGCGCGCCGCGGCAATCTTGGCCGCCATGCCGCCGGAACCCACCTGGGAGGCGGAGCGCCCGGCCATGGCCTCGATCTCGGGCGTGATCTGGGGTACCTCGTGAATGAAGCGCGCACCGGGCTCGCGGTTCGGATCGGCGCTGTACAGCCCCTCGACGTCCGACAGCAACACCAGGCAATCCGCGCCCGCCATCTGCGCGACACGCGCGGCCAGGCGATCATTGTCGCCGTAGCGGATCTCGGCAGTGGCCACCGTGTCGTTCTCGTTGATCACCGGCAGTGCGCCGAGCGCGAGGAGCGATTCGAGGGTGGCGCGCGCGTTCAGGTAGCGGCGGCGGCGCTCGCTGTCCTCGAGAGTGAGCAGCACCTGCGCCACGGTCACATCGCACCCCTCGAGCAGCTCCTTGTAGGCATGCGCGAGCCGGATCTGTCCCACCGCGGCGGCGGCCTGACTCTCCTCCAGCCGCAGGACGCCGTGCTTGAGCCCGAGCCGACGCCGGCCGAGCGCAATGGCGCCCGATGACACCAGGATGACACGCTGGCCGCGCTTGCGCAGCCGCAGCAGGTCCTCGACCAGCGTCTCGAGCCAGGCGCGGTTGATGCGCCCGGTGTCGCCATCCACCAGCAGCGCCGAGCCCACCTTCACGACGATTCGTCGTGCCTGCGTGAGGGGCGCTGCCGAGTCCGGACGGCGGGTGTTCATGGAGGAAAACTATACGCAATCGAGCTGCGTTGCCCAACCCGACCGCAGCCCCTACACTTATCGGCGGCGGATGATGACAAGGGTGGCTTTCGCGGTGAGCAGAGATTACGAGCCCGTGCCCTCCCAGTGGTACGAAAACGTCGAAGAAGAAGAATCGTTCCGCGTGCTGTCGGTCGACGAGGACTCCGAGCTCATAGAGATCGAGTACCTCGACGGCGACATCGAGGAACTCGACCTCGAGGCCTGGCACGAGATGGACCTCGAGAAGATTGCCCAGCCCGAGGGCTGGTCGGAGTCCGACGACGAGGACACCGACGAGGACGAGGAGTACGACGAGGAAGACGACGAGGATGAGGATGACTGGGACGACGACGAGGACGAGGACGACGTCGACGAAGAACGGGACGAGTATTGACCGCCTCCGGCGTCGATAGCTGGTACCACGAGAAAGAATCGGCCTGGCTGTACCGGCGGGTCGCCGCCGCCGAAGCCGATCCCGGCAAGAGCGAACTGTTCCTGAAGCTCGCCGCGGCCGCGGAAGAACAGGCGGCCAAATGGCAGCTCGCCGCGCGGCGCACGGACCCTGGCGCGCACGCCGGGGTGCGAGCGTTCGTGCCCTCGCTGCGGGCGCGCATCGTCGCGCGTCTGCTGTCGCGCTTCGATCCGCGCTCCCTGCGTGCGGTGCTCGCCGCCATGAAGCTGCGCGGCCTGTCGGTCTACAGCGCCCCGGCGAGCGTGGCCGGGCACCCCATGCCGACCACGCTCGCGGAAGTCGGTGCGCGCCATCGCAGCGCCCTCGGCGGCAGTCTGCGGGCCGGGGTGTTCGGGGTGAACGACGGGCTGGTGTCGAACGCCAGCCTGGTGCTCGGTGTCGCGGGCGCGGGCGCAGCCAGCGGCTACGTGCTGACCACCGGGGTCGCGGGATTGCTCGCCGGCGCGCTCTCCATGGCGGCGGGGGAATATGTCTCGGTGCGCTCACAGCGCGAGATGTACGAATACCAGATTGCGCTGGAACGCGAGGAGCTCGCCGAATACCCGCAGGAGGAAGCCGAGGAGCTCGCGCTCATTTACCAGGCGCGCGGCATGGATCTCACCCGGGCGCGCGAGGTGAGTCAGGCGTTGCTGGCGCGCCCCGAGCAGGCCCTCGATGTGCTCGCGCGCGAGGAGCTCGGCCTCAACCCCGATGACCTCGGCTCCCCGTGGCGCGCGGCCAGCGCCTCGTTCGTCGCGTTCGCGGCGGGCGCCGCGCTGCCTCTCATCCCCTTCCTCGCAGGTCTCGCGGGCGTGCGCGCCATCGCGACCGTGGCCGGGGTCACGCTCACGGCGCTGTTCGCTGTCGGCCTGGGACTGTCGTTGTTCACCGGCCGCAACGCGCTGCGCGGCGCGTTGCGTATGGTGCTGATCGGCGGCGGCGCGGGCGCGGTGAGCTTCCTCGTCGGGCGGGCGCTCGGCGTCGTGATCGGCTGACGGCTCACTGGTAAGGGCTTGAAAACGCGGGCCACGACCCCACGCTGGCGAGGGTAAGGCCGTAACGGTAGAGTGCCGTTCGCCGCATCGCATTAGCCTCAACCACTTACCTTCACCCAAGGTTCCATAGCCGCCATGAAGCGCATCGTGTTGTTCCTCGCCACCAACCTCGCGGTGGTGCTGGTGCTGTCGGTCGTCGCCCGCCTGCTCGGGCTCGACGCCTATCTGGCCGTACACGGCCAAAGCCTCGCGGGCCTGCTGGTGTTCGCGGCGTTTTTCGGCTTCGGCGGCGCGTTCATCTCGCTCGCCATGTCGAAGTGGATGGCGAAGAGGACCATGGGGGTGCGCGTCATCGGCCCCTCGGGCGATGCCACCGAGCAATGGCTGCTCTCCGCGGTGGAACATCACGCCCGCGCCGTGGGCGTGCGCATGCCCGAAGTCGGGATCTTCGATTCTCCGGAGCCGAACGCTTTCGCCACCGGCGCCAGCCGTAACGGCGCGCTGGTCGCGGTCAGCAGCGGGCTGCTGCAGCGCATGAGCCGCGAGGAGATCGAGGCGGTGCTCGGCCATGAAATGACGCACGTCGCCAACGGGGATATGGTGACCCTCACGCTCGTGCAGGGTGTGGTCAACACCTTCGTGATCTTCCTGGCGCGCGTCATCGGCAACATCATCGACCGCGCCGTGTTCCGCTCCGAGGATGGCCGCGGCATCGCCTCCTTCGTCACCATCATCGTCCTGCAGCTGTTGCTCGGGATCCTCGCCAACATGATCGTCATGTGGTTCTCGCGGCGGCGGGAATTCCGCGCCGACCGCGGCGGGGCGCAACTCGCCGGCACCGGCAACATGATCGCCGCGCTCGAGGAGCTCAAGCGGGTGCACGAGCCGCTGCCCTCACAGCAGTTCTCCGCCTTCGGGATCGCCGGCGGCGGGGGTGGCCTCACGCGCCTGTTCATGAGCCATCCGCCGCTCGATGAGCGCATCGCCGCACTACGCGCCCTCGGCAGCCATTGACAGCGCCCGCGCCAGCCCTGGCAGGCCGGCTGCGCGAGATCCTCGGCGTCGACGGCGTACTGACGGATCCGGCCGACTGCGCCCCGTTTCTCGTTGACCACCTCGGGCGCTGCCGCGGGCGCGCCGTAGCCGTGGTGCAGCCGCGCTCGCTGGCGCAGGTTTCGCAGCTGCTGGGGTTGTGCGACAGCGAGCGTATCGGCGTGGTGCCGCACGGCGGCAATACCAGCTACTGCGGCGGCGCTATCCCGGATGATTCCGGGCGGCAGCTGGTGCTGTCGCTCAAGCACCTGAACCGCATCCGCAGCGTCGACGTCACCAACTACTCGCTCACCGCGGAGGCCGGCTGCATTCTGTCGCAGGTGCAGCAGGCGGCGGACGCGGCCGGGTGCTTCTTCCCGCTGAGCCTGGGCTCGCAAGGCAGCTGTCAGATCGGCGGCAATCTCTCGACCAATGCCGGCGGCGTGAACGTGCTGCGCTACGGCATGATGCGCGACCTGGTGCTCGGGCTCGAAGTGGTGCTGCCCGGGGGGCGCGTGCTCGAGGGCCTCTCGTCGCTGCGCAAGGACAATACCGGCTACGACATCAAGTCGCTGTTTCTCGGCGCGGAGGGCACGCTCGGGGTGATCACCGCCGCGACTGTGAAGCTCTTCCCGCAGATCCGCGCCCGCGCCACGGCGCTGGTGGCGCTGCCGGACGTGCGCGCCGCGGTGACGCTGCTCGGGGAGCTGCGCGCGGGGAGCGGCGATCGCATCAGCTCCTTCGAGCTCATCTCGCGCCCCGCCCTGGAACTCGCCACGCGCCACATCCCCGGCGTGAGCGATCCGCTCAGCGGCGCGCACCCCTGGTACTTGCTGTGCGAGCTGTCGTCCGCGCGCGCTGCGGAGCCGCTCGATGAGGTGCTGGAGGAGGCGCTCGGCGCGGCCCTTACGCGCGCTACCGTGCTCGATGCGGCACTGGTGCGCAGCGAGCGCGAGCGCGCCGCGCTGTGGAAGCTGCGCGAGAGCATCCCCGAGGCACAGCGCCACGAGGGCGCCAGCCTCAAACACGACATTTCGCTTCCGGTCGCGGTGCTCGCGGATTTCGTCGCCCGTGCCGCGTCCTGGATCGGCGCCAACGTTCCCGATGGCCGGCTGGTGGCGTACGGCCACGTGGGCGACGGCAACCTGCATTTCAACGTCAGTCAGTCTGCAGGCAGTGACCGCGAGCGCTTTCTCAGTCGCGCCGACGGCGTGCGGCGCGCCGTGCACGAGCTGGTACACGAGTTCGGCGGCAGCTTCAGCGCCGAGCACGGGGTGGGTCGGACCAAGGTGGCGGAGCTCGAGCGCTACGCCTCCCCGGTCGAGCTCGCGCTCATGCGCGCCGTGAAGCACGCGTTCGACCCACACGGCATAATGAATCCGGGCAAGGTCCTGCGCGAGCAATGAAGGAGCCACGGATGGTTTACGCCCGGGTGGCCGGCTGCGCCGTACTGCTCGGCGCCGTGGCGGCCTGCAGCCGGCACGGCCCCGCCGACGCCGTGCCCGCATCCGCGGCCGCCGGCGGGGACGAAGGTCCGCGCATCGCCATGTCCCCCGACGAGGTGCACATCGACTACCGCGTCTATGGACACGGCGACCCCGCCGTGGTGCTGGTGCACGGCTGGGCGAGCGACGCCAATTACTGGAACGCCCAGCTCGAGGCCCTCAAGCCGCGCTACACGGTGGTGGCGCTGAACCTCGCCGGCCACGGGGCTTCCGGCAACAACCGCAACGACTGGTCGATCGCCAACTACGCCCAGGACGTCGCGGCGGTGGCGCGACAGATCCCCAACCCACGTCTGGTGCTGGTCGGGCACTCCATGGGAGCTGCGGTGTCGCTTGCGGCAACCCCGCTGATCGGTACGCGCGTGATCGGCGTGATCGCGGTCGAGGCGCTGCGCTCGGTCGGGTTGCCACCGCTCGGCCCCTCTGAGATCGAGCAGCGCATCGCACCGTTTCGCGCTGACTTCGTAGCTGAGACACGCAAGCTGGTCGCCGGCTCGCTGTTCACGCGCGACGCGAATCCGGTGCTGGTGCAGAAGGTGGCCTACGACATGTCGCTCGAGCCCCCCGCGATCGCCGTTGCCAGCATGCGCTCGCTCCTGTCGATGGATTTTGCAGCGGTGCTGCCGGGCGTTCACGTGCCGGTGTTCGCCATCAACTCGGATCTGCTGCCGACGGACGCCGCGCGTATCCGCAAATCACTGCCGGACTTCACCCTCGACGTGCTCGAGCACAGCGGCCACTTCCTGATGATGGAGGCGCCGGCGCGCTTCAACCCACTGCTGCTCAAAGACCTCGACGCTCTCAGCGCACGCGCCGCTCACTGAGCGAGCTCGTCCGAGTCCGGTACCATCGAGCCGCAACGCACCTCGAGCCATCCCAACTCGAGTGCGATGTGCTGCGCGCCCAGCTGCGCCCAAGCGGTCGCGAAGGGTGTGTCATGGCCCTGCTCCTGCAGCAGCAGAATGAGAGCATCGCGGTCCACGGCGAACGGCCAGTCCCGGCCGTGCAGCGTCAGCTCGAGCGCGCGTCCGTCGGGGGTCACGAAGCGGCTGCGTCCGCCTTCCTCATACACGTCGAGGGTCAGGAGCGGGCGCAGATCGCGCGACGCGCCACTGGCGGACCAGGCGATGCGGCAGGCGTACAGGCGCGCCTCATTGGGCTCGAAGCGGTTGAAGCCGATCACCTCCTCCTGCAACTCACCGTCGCTCTGCCGTAGCGTGCGCCGGCGATACCAGTACAGCTCGTGGCTGATGACCAGCTGGTAATCGAGGTAGCGCGAGTCGCCGGGGCTGCCATCCAGGCAGTGGCGCCCGAGCGTGCCGCCCTGAAACTGCTCGCCGGCCCGCGTCAGAGTCAAATCACAGCCCGGGGAGGCAACCAGGTCGCGCCACGCGAGTCTCGCCGTCAGCCGCGGGCGGTAGTTGAGATGCATCCAGTGGCGCGGGCGTGCGAAGGTGAACAATCGCACCCGCACCGCATGCGCGGGCGTGCCGGCCGGCTCGAGCGCGAGCAGCAGCTGGCGGCGCGGATCCTCGGGATTGTCCTCGAGAAACTCCTCCAGATACAGCACGTGCACGCCGAGCCAGGCGACGCTCACCGGGGCGACGATGGTGCGCACACGCTGCTCGCTGAGTAGCGGCCACGCGCCAGCGCCGCGCTCGGCGCTCATCACTACCTGCTCGCTGGAGTCGCGCACCCCGGACCACAGTCGCTGCAGAGCCTCGACATCGGCGCCGTCCGCCGCCGCCGCGGCAAGCAACACTCCCAGGAGCGCAGCCATGAGTGTGGCGGCCTGTGGGGGCTCAGGAATCCTTCCTGGCGCGGACCAGACCTTCCTGGGCCGCGCTCGCCACCAGCCGGCCGTCGCGCGCGAACACACTGGCCCGGGCGAAGCCGCGGGCGCCGGATGCGCTCGGGCTCTCCATGGCGCACAGCAGCCAGTCATCCACGCGCAGCGCGCGGTGGAACCACAGGGCGTGATCGATGCTGGCCATCACCAGAGTGGGTTTCAGGACCGAGGTGCCGTGCGGCAGGGTCGCGGTATCGAGCAGGAAGAAATCCGACACATACGCCAGCAGTCGCCGGTGCAGCATCTCATCGTCACCCAGGGCGTCGACGGCGCGGAACCAGATCTGGCGCTCCGGTGGCGCGCGCTGCGGGTGCAGGTAATCGATGCTCTGCACCATGCGGAATTCAAACGGTCGCGGCTGCTCGAAGAAGCGCCGCACCCGCTCCGGCAGCCGTGCGAGCAGCGCGCCCGGCGGACCGCTCGTGTCCGCGAGGCTCTCCGGCGGCGGCACGGGCGGCATCGCGATCTGGTGATCGAAGCCCGCCTCGCTCGCCTGGAACGAGGCAGCCATGGTGAAAATCTGCTGCCCGTGCTGGATGGCCACCACGCGACGGTTGGCGAAACTGTGGCCGTCGAGACTGCGATCGACCTGATAGACGATGGGGGCGTTGCAGTCACCGCGCCGCAGGAAATACGCGTGCAGCGAGTGCACCACGCGACCCTCGACGGTGGCGGCCGCGGCGCTGAGCGCCTGCCCCAGCACCTGCCCGCCGAACACCTGCGGGGCGCCGATGTCACGGCTCTCGCCGCGGAACAGGTTGACCTCGAGCTGCTCGAGCTCGAGCAGCGCCAGCAGATCGGCCAGGCGTTGATCCATGGGGCGCCGCGCGCTGCGCGCTTGCGGTCAGCCGAACTTGAAGGCGCCGTGCATCAGCGCATTATGGCCGGGGAAAGTACACAGGTACTGGTAGGCGCCGCCTTTCTTGAGGATCGAAGTCGCAAAGGTCACGCTGGTAGTCTCGCCCCCGCCGATGGTCTTGGTGTGCGCGAGCACGCGCTTGTCACCCGGGGCCAGGTAGTCATTCGGCAGCCCCGCGCCCAGGCCCGCGGTGGCCACCGCCGTCACGTCGGCCGCGTTCACCAGCACCCAGTTGTGTCCCATCGCTTCCCTCGGGAGCTTGCCGATGTGGTGCAGCGTGAGCGTGATCTGCTTACAGGTTGCCGGTGCGCTCAGCTCCGGCTTGTCGTACTGCATCAGATCGTTGCCACTGATCTCGAGCTGGCACGGGTCGGCCGCGCGTGCGTACGGGGCCGCCGCGAGTGCGCCGAGCACGGCGACGGTGGCGAGGGTGTTGTGCATCAAGGTCATGGCGTCCTCCTTCAAAGGCCGAGGTCAGTCCGGCACTCCCAGCCGCCTGTGCATCACCGGGCTGGTGGTCGTGTACTGCAGGAACTGTTTCTTCTGCGGATACAGATGATGCTGGATCGCGAACGCGGCCAGTGCCGCCTCGTGGAACCCGGACAGGATGAGCTTCTTCTTTCCCGGGTAAGTGTTGATGTCACCCACCGCGAATACTCCCGGCAGGCTGGTCTGGAACTTCTCGGTGTCGACCGTCAGCGCCTTCTTTTCCAGCGCCAGGCCCCACTCCGCGATCGGCCCGAGCTTCGGATGCAGGCCGAAGAACACCAGCAGCTGATCGGCCGGCAGCCCCTGCAGCGCGCCGTCGGGGGTGCGGATGTTGACACCACGCAGTGCGCCGTCGTCGATGATCAGCGAATGCGGCTGCGCCTCGAAGCAGCGCATGCGCGCGGCCGCCACCTGCTCCTGCATCCGCGCGACCGAGGCGGGGGCGGCGCGGAACTCGTGCCGGCGATGCACCAGTACCAGGCTCGCGGCCCGTGGCAGCAGCTCGAGCGTCCAGTCGAGCGCCGAGTCGCCGCCGCCGAAGATCACCAGATGCTTGCCCGCCAGCTCGGCTGCACTCTTCACCCGGTAGTTTATGGTGCTGCCTTCGAAAGCCTCCGCGCCCTCGAGTCCGATGCGCCGCGGCTGAAAGGAGCCCACGCCCGCCGCGATCACTACGGTACCGGCGTCGAAGCTCACGCCGCCCGCGGTGCGCAGGTGGAAGCGCCCGCTATCGCGTCGCGCGAACTCCACCACTTCGTGGCCGAGGTGCAGCTGCGGATTGAAGGGCCTGATCTGTTGCATGAGCCGGTCGACCAGCTCCTGGGCGCCGCACACCAGCAGCGCCGGAATGTCGTAGATCGGCTTGTCGGGGTACAGCTCGGCGCACTGCCCGCCGGGGTGGCGCAGCGAATCCACCACGTGGGCGCCGATCCCGAGCAACCCCAGCTCGAACACCTGGAACAGCCCGCAGGGACCTGCGCCGATGATGACGACCTCGGTGGTGATGGCCGGCGCGGAGGTGGCATGGGTCAGAATTTGGCTCAAGGCGCTCGCTTTCGCGTCCCGATGTTGCGGCCAGACATTGTAGAGGGTCTCTCCGCCCCTGGCATGAGGCCTGCCCCGGAAGAGGCGGGAGGGTGCGCGCCGCTCGCGGCCGGCCGTATAGTACGGGTGGCGCGCAGGACGCGCCGGCACGCCAAACAAAGGCTTCCGCGTTGGTGCGATGCGCTGGTGAAGGGGGTTCAATGACCAAGCTCAATGTCAACGGCAAGGACACCGAAATCGATGTCGATCCCGACATGCCGTTGCTGTGGGTGTTACGCGACACGCTGGGCCTGACCGGCACCAAGTTCGGCTGCGGCATGGCCCTGTGCGGGGCGTGCACCGTACACCTGGATGGGCAGCCCATCCGCTCCTGCGTCACGCCCGTGAGCGCCATCGGCAGCAAGGCAGTGACCACGATCGAAGGCCTGTCGCCCGATCGCAGCCATCCGGTGCAAAGGGCGTGGATCGAGCTGGATGTACCGCAGTGCGGCTACTGCCAGTCCGGTCAGATCATGTCGGCAGCGGCACTGCTGGCACACACCGTGGAGCCCTCGGATGCCGACATCGACACGGCGATGTCCGGCAATCTGTGCCGCTGCGGCACCTATCAGCGCATTCGCGCCGCGATTCACCGCGCCGCGCAACTGAAATCCGGCCGCTAATCGCAGTACTGCAGTACCGTGTAGAGGTCGACATGAGCCTCGATCGACGCGAATTCCTCAAGAGTTCCACCTACCTCTCGGGCGGCCTGGTGATCGCGCTGCACCTGCCCGGTTGCAGCAAGCCAGCGCGCGTCCCGGGGGAAATGAAGACCATCGCGGCAAACTCCTGGCTGCGCATCGGCACCGACAACACCATCACCTTCCTGTGCGATCGCTCGGAAATGGGCCAGGGTGTGTACACGGCGCTACCGACGCTGCTCGCCGAGGAGCTGGGAGTGGGGCTCGAACGCATTCATGTTGATTTCGCCCCCGCGGGGAATGAGTACACGAACAACCTGCTCGGCACCCAGATCACGGGCGCCAGCAGCAGCGTGCGCGATGCGTGGCAGAAGCTGCGCAAGGCGGGCGCACAGGCGCGCAGCATGCTGGTCAGCGCCGCGGCCAGGGACTGGGGCGTCTCGGCAGCAAACTGCGAGGTCGAAAACGGCTTCGTGGTCTCCCCGCACGGCAAGCGCGTGAGCTTCGGGGAATGTGCCGAGGCCGCCGCCAGACTCCCGGTGCCGCAGGACGTGAAACTCACCGAGGCCGGCAAGTTCCGCCTCATCGGCACGAGCATCAAACGGCTCGACACCCCGCTGAAGGTGAACGGCAGTGCGCGCTACGGCATCGACGTGCGCCTGCCTGACATGCTGTACGCGGCGCTCGCCCAGCCGCCGGCGCTCGGCGGCAAGGCGCTGAGCTTCGATGACAGCAAGAGCCGCGCCATGCCGGGCGTCAAGGCGGTGGTGCAGACCTCGTCGGGTATTGCGGTGGTCGCGGCGTCCTGGTGGCAGGCGCGCCAGGCGCGCAACGCGCTGGCGATCAAGTGGGACGACGGTCCGAACGCGGGCCTCAACGACGCCGCAATCCTGCACGGCCTGCAACACGCCGCCGGCGCTGGCCAGAGCGCCCGCAAGGACGGCGACGTCGACGCCGCCATCAAGTCCGCCGCCAGGGTCGTGACGGCGCAGTATCAGCTGCCGCTGCTGGCACACGCCACCCTCGAGCCGCAGAACTGCACGGCGGACGTGCACGCGCAGGGGTGCGACATCTACGTGCCGACGCAGATTCAGCAGGTGGCGCAGCTCGCGGCCGCGGGAGCCGCGGGCCTGAAGCCCGAGCAGGTGCGCGTGTACACGACCTTCCTCGGCGGGGGCTTCGGCCGAAGGCTCGACGTGGACTTCATCCCCGCGGCGGTCGAGGCCTCCAAGGCGGTCGGCAAGCCGGTGAAGCTCCTGTGGACGCGCGAAGACGACACCACGCACGACGTGTACCGCCCGCCGGCCTTCGACACCGTGGTCGGCGCCTTCGACCACAGCGGCAGACTCATCGCCTGGAAGCTGCATCTGGTCGGTCCCTCGATCACCGCGCGCATGTTCCCGGCGGTGGTCGAAAAGAGCATCGACCCGTTTGCCATCGAGGCGGCGGCCAACTACCCGTACGACGTACCGAATGTGTCGGTCGATTATCTGCGGCATGAAATCGGCATCAACGTGGGCTACACGCGTTCGGTGAGCCATGCGCTCAACTGCTTCGTCGCCGAGAGCTTCATGGACGAGCTCGCCGCCAGCGCCGGCAAGGATCCGGTGGAGTTTCGCAGGACGCTGCTCGCCAGGCAGCCGCGCTACCTCAGGGCGCTGGAGCTGGCCACCCAGGAAGCCCGCTATGGCGCCGCGCCCCGGGGGCACTTCCACGGCGTGGCCGTCATGGAGGGCTACGGCACCTACATGGCCCAGGTCGCGCAGATCTCCCTCGAGAGCGGCAAGGTCAAGGTGCACCGTATCGTGTGCGCGGTGGATTGCGGACAGGTCGTGAACCGGGACATCGTCACCGCACAGGTGGAGGGCTCCATCATCTTCGGCCTCACCTCCACGCTCTGGGGCGAGATCAATATTCAGCGCGGCCGCGTGCAGCAGACCAACTTCGACACCTACCGGCTGCTGCGCATGAACGAGACTCCGCGCATCGATGTGTTCATCCTCGACAGCACGCAAGCCCCGGGCGGTATCGGCGAGCCCGCCACGGCGCTGGTCGCGCCCGCGGTCTGCAATGCCATTCATGCCGCCAGCGGCCGGCGCCTGCGGTCGCTGCCGCTGACGCGCCACAACTTCGCCTGAGTCTTGCAAGGAGAACCGCCTTGACGTCGAACGCCGAACTGCATGCCCGCCGCCAGCAAGCCGTACCCCGCGGTGTCACCAACTCGCTCGCGGTGTACGCCGAGCGTGGCGCCAACGCCGAGATCTGGGACGTCGAGGGCCGGCGCTATATCGATTTCGCCAGCGGCATCTCGGTACTCAACACCGGCCACCTGCACCCGAAGGTGCAGCAGGCGGTCGCGCGGCAGCTGGAAAAGCTCGTACATGCCTGCTTTCAGGTGACTCCGTACGAGAGCTACATCGCGCTGGCGGAGCAGTTGAACGCGCTCGCCCCGGGCGCCAGTCCCAAGAAGACCATATTCCTGACCACCGGCGCGGAGGCGGTGGAGAACGCCATCAAGATCGCGCGCTTTCATACCAAGCGCTCGGCCGTGATCGCGTTCTCGGGTGGCTTCCACGGCCGCACGCTGGCGTGCATCAGCCTCACCGGCAAGGTGCAACCCTACAAGGCCGGCTTCGGACCGATGCTGCCGGAGGTCTACCACCTGCCCTACCCGATGCCGTATCACGGCGTCACGCTCGAGCATTCACTGCAGGCGCTCGAGCAGCTGTTCAAGGCGGACGTGGACCCGGCGCGCGTGGCGGCGATCATCATCGAGCCGGTGCTGGGGGAAGGCGGGTTCTACGCGGCGCCGTCGGAATTTCTGCGGCGGCTGCGCGGCCTGTGCGACAGCCACGGTATCGTGCTGATCGCCGACGAGATCCAGAGCGGATTCGGCCGCACCGGGCGCATGTTCGCCATCGAGCACGCCGGGGTTGAACCGGATCTGATCACCATCGCAAAGAGCGTGGCCGGCGGGGTGCCGCTGTCGGCCGTCACCGGCAAAGCCGACATCATGGACGCGCCGGGCCCGGGCGGGCTGGGCGGGACCTTTGCCGGCTCACCGCTCGCTTGCGCCGCGGGCCTCGCGGTACTCGAGGTGATGCGCGAGGAGCAGCTCATGAGGCGCGCGCAGGAGATCGGGCGCTTCATGAGCTCGCGCCTGAAGGGGCTGCAGGTGCGCTTTCCGTGTGTAGGCGACGTGCGCGCGCTCGGCGCCATGGTGGCCATCGAGCTGGTGAAGAACGGGCGCGCCGAAGCGCCGGATGCCGAGCTCACCAAGGCGCTGGTGCAGGCCGCCGGCCGGCGCGGGCTGGTGATTCTCTCCTGCGGGGTCTACTCCAACGTGATCCGCTTCCTCGCGCCGCTCACCATCCCCGACACGCACCTCAAGGAAGGCTGCCACCTGTTCGAGCTGGCGCTGGAGGAGGTGGCGGGAGCGGGGGTGAAAGCGAGCACCGCGGTGTGACTCGCCCGCACCCGCAGCGCGCGGGCGCGCCGCCCGCTCACGCGCGGCCGGCGTTGGCGTCGGTGGGTGTGTGGAAGTATTCGCTCTCGGAAGCCAGCTGCCCGATGAGGCGGTTGAGTTCCGCCATGCGGCCCTGGGCGGTACTGATGGGCATGCAGTCCTGGCAGCGCGGATCCCCGCACGGCTGACGCGAATACAACCAGTATTGGATCGCACCGGCGAGCAGCCCGTCGGCGATGTCCCACAGGTCGGCGTCCTTGTCCTTGTCTGCGATCCGGTTGCCCAGATCGACCGCCTTTGAAAAAGCCGCGTCAAAGGTATCAGCAAGCTCGGTCATGCTCTTGGGCCGCCCTTCATCGTTTGGCGCCTAGTATATGGCAAAGAACGTGACGACCGACACGAACGACCCGCCTTAGGCCCGCGCGCACCCGGCGGGCCGCCGCGTATGTGCTGTATTGCGATGCCGGCCACGGAAGCGCGGCGCGCGGCGCGCGCATCATGCGTAGGTTGGACTGACTGTGACACAGGTCCCTATCTGCCGGCCGCGGTTTATGTCGCATGCGAAAACCGATCGCTGAAACCGCCCGGGCGAGCGCGCCGCGCCCGCTGCCCGCGCCACGCGTACCGCGCGGCTGGCGCTTACGCGTGCCGCGACTGGGGATAGGCTGGCGCCTCGGCCTGGGCCTGGCGGCGGTCACGACGGTGCTCATGCTTGGAGAGGGGCTCGCCACGCGCACTACCCGCGAGGCGCTCGAGGCGGTTCGCAGCATGCAGAACGAGCACGAGCCGCTCGCCAACAGCGCCAACGCCGTGCTGGAAAAACTCCTCGCCTACGATCGTGCCGTGGATGAGGACCTGCAAGCGCACAACCCTTACGAGTTCCGCGTCATGACTGAGGCCGGGGACGCGCTCGAAGCGGCGGTCGCCGCCTACTTCGGCGCCTCGCCCCCACCGCCGCTCACGGCGAGCGGCACCCGCCTGCGCCTGCAGCTCACCCGCCACATCGCCGACGCACGCCAGCTCACCCGCCGCGCCGCGCAACGCGCGAACTGGGTCGCGAAGCGCCAGGCGGATCTCAACCAGGTCTACCAGCGCATAACCTCCGCCGGCGGCTCCGGACTGGCCATCAACGGCACCGAGGTGGTGGCGCGGCGCTCGCTCGCGGAGCTCGAGGAGGCCTTCAACGCGGTGCGCGGCGACGTCGCCACGCCCACCGTGACCGCACGGCGCGAGCGTGACTTCACGGCGGTGCTGAACGCGCACGCGGCGGAGTTCGAAGCCTCTCCCGGCCGCGCCTGGCTCGGCCTGGTGCGGCAGGACTCTGCGCAGGCCGCGCGCCTGCGGCGCGAGATCGAGCGCTATGACGCGGACAGCGGACCGCAATGGCACAGCCTGCGCGAGGACAGCGCCGCCCTCACGCTCGGCGTGCAGCAGCACTTGCAGATGCCCGCGCGTCTCGGCCTGCTGCAGGCGGCGCAGCACGCCGCCACCGCAGCCGAAGGGGCCGAGCATACGCTCAGGAACACCGCCGCCGCGGTGCTGGGGCTGGTGCTGCTGGTGTCGCTCATGCTGGCGGTGAGCATCAGCGTGCCGGTGCGCCGCCTCACCGCGGCCACGCGGCGGCTCGCGGGCGGTGACCGCGGGGCCCGTGCGCCGCGCGGCGGCTCGGCCGAGATCGATGAGCTCGCCGAATCCTTCAACACCATGGCCGACCGCATCGCGCACGCGGAGGCGGAGCTGCGCGCTCACCAGGCGGAGCTCGAGCATCACGTCGCCGAGCGGACCCGGCAGCTGCATCATCTCGCGCACCACGATCCGCTGACGCAGCTCCCCAACCGCCGCAAGCTGTCGGCGCACCTGGCGAGCGCGCTGGCGCGCGCCGGAACCCGGCAGCGCCTGGCGCTGCTGTTCGTGGATGTGGACAATTTCAAATCCATCAACGATACCCTGGGTCACAGCTTCGGCGACCGGGTGCTGCAGAACATCGCCGAGCGCCTGCACGCCGCCACCGGGGCCACGGGCCTGCTGGCGCGTCTGGGGGGCGACGAGTTCACGGTGCTGCTCGAGGATGTGCAATCGAGCGATGAGGTCGAGAGCCGCGCGGCACAGATCGTCGCGACGCTCCAGGAGCCGCTCATCGTCGACGGGCGCGTCCTCACCACCAGTGCCAGCGTCGGCGCGAGCCTGTACCCGGATCACGCAACGGACGCCGAAGGGCTGCTGCGCGCGGCGGACGTGGCGCTGTTCCGCGCCAAGGAGCTGGGACGCAACCGCTTCGCCCTCTACAGCCCGGCGCTCTACGAGGCCGCGGCACAGCGTTTTCGACTCGAGCAGTCGCTGCGCCGCGCGGTCGAGGCCGGCGACCTGCTGCTCATGTACCAGCCCCAGGTGGCGCTGCACAGCTTCGAGTCGACGGCCGTGGAAGCACTGCTGCGCTGGCGCAAATCCGACGGCCGCATCGCCAGCGCCGCCGAGTTCATCCAGGTGGCCGAGAAGACCGGCCTCATCCACGATCTGACCGACTGGATATTGCATACCGCGGCTGCGACCGCCGCGGGGTGGCGCGCGGCAGGCTGGCACCGCGCCAGCGTGGCGATCAACGTCTCGGCGCCGCAGTTCTTCGAGAGCGATTTCGTCGAGCACGTGGGGCGCACACTGGAAGCGACCGGGCTGCCGGCGAGCGCGCTCGAGCTGGAGATCACCGAGACGGTCTTTCAGACCGGCCCCGCCACGGTCGCGTCGCTGCGCCAGCTGCGCGCGCTGGGCGTGGCGATCGCGCTCGATGATTTCGGCAGCGGCTACTCCTCGCTCACCTCACTCGAGCAGCTGCCCATCTCGCGCGTGAAGCTCGACCGGCTGTTGATAGCGGCCGTGGACAGCAACCCGCGCTCGGCGGCGATCGTGCGCTCCATAGTCGCCTTGTGCCACGGCCTGGGTCTGCAGGTGGTGGCGGAGGGCGTCGAGCGAGCGGCGCAACTGGAGTTCCTGTCGCGCTGCGGTCCGATCGGCGTACAGGGTTTTCTGCTGGGCAATCCGGTCGAAGCGAGCGCCGTCGCAGCCGAGGCGCAGGCCGCCAGCGCGCGCGCGCGGCTCACCCTGGAGGCGGCCGCGCAGCTGCCGCGTCGCGAGGGAGAATCCCTGGTGTTCGTCGGCAGCTCGGGCCGGCGGCGCGCCACCTGAAGGCCGTCCCTGCGCCGGCGTGGCGAGCGCGTCAGGAGCACCGCGCCGTGGCTGACAGCACGGCCGCACGCGACTTGCTAGACTTCCCGCGTGCTGCTGACGGAACAGGACATCTACCACTTCCGCGAAGGCACTTACTTCCGGGCGTACGAGAAGCTCGGAGCCCACGCGGTACGCGCCACGGAGGGTGCACCCGACGGCACGCGCTTCGCCGTCTGGGCGCCGAACGCTGCCGCGGTCACGGTCGTCGGCGACTTCAACGGCTGGGACCGCCGTCGCCATCCGCTCAACGCGCGGCCGGATTCTTCGGGAATCTGGGAAGGGGTGGTGGCGGGTGTGGGCCCGGGGACGCTCTACAAGTACCACCTCGCCTCCCCGCAAGCGGGCTTTGCGGTCGACAAGGCCGACCCGTACGCGTTCCGCACCGAGCTGCCTCCGCGCACCGCCTCGGTGGTGTGGGATCTCGCCTATCAATGGCAGGACGGGGAATGGATGCGGCGCCGCGCGCACGCCAACGCGCTCGGCGCGCCCTGGTCGATCTATGAGCTGCACCCCGGCTCCTGGCGGCGCGTGCCCGAGCAGCACGATCGGTTCCTGAACTACCGCGAGCTCGCGCACGCGCTCGGCGACTACGTGACGGAACTCGGCTTCACTCACGTGGAGCTGCTGCCGGTGATGGAGCATCCGTTCTACGGCTCCTGGGGTTACCAGGTCACCGGCTACTTCGCCCCGAGCGCCCGCTACGGCACGCCGCAGGACTTCATGTTCCTGGTCGACCACCTGCACCAGCGCGGCATCGGCGTGATCCTCGATTGGGTACCGTCGCACTTCCCAACCGACGAGCACGGGCTGGCGCGCTTCGATGGCACGCACCTGTACGAGCACGCCGATCCGCGCCAGGGATTCCATCCGGAGTGGAGCAGCTCCATTTTCAACTACGGCCGCGCCGAAGTGCGCAACTTCCTCGCCAGCAGCGCGCTGTTCTGGCTCGACACCTACCACATCGACGCGCTGCGCGTGGATGCCGTGGCCTCGATGCTGTATCTGGATTACGGGCGGCGCGCCGGGGAGTGGATCCCCAACTCCTTCGGCGGGCACGAGAATCTCGACGCGGTGGAGTTCATCAAGCAGCTCAATCTCGCCGCCTATCGCGATCATCCCGACACCCAGACCATCGCCGAGGAGTCGACCGCCTGGCCGATGGTGTCGCGCCCGATCTACCTCGGCGGCCTGGGGTTCGGTCTGAAGTGGAACATGGGCTGGATGCACGACACCCTCAAGTATTTCCAGCAGGACCCCGTGCACCGCAAGTATCACCACAGCCGTCTCACTTTCAGCATCTGGTACGCCTTCAGCGAGAACTTCGTGCTGCCGCTGTCGCACGACGAGGTGGTGCACGGCAAGGGCTCGCTCATCGGCAAGATGCCCGGCGACGAGTGGCAGCAGTTCGCGAGCCTGCGCCTGCTGTTCGGCTACATGTGGACCCACCCGGGCAAGAAGCTGTTGTTCATGGGGGGCGAATTCGGCCAGCGGCGCGAGTGGCAGCACGAGGAGAGTCTCGAGTGGCACGTGCTGCAGTACCCGTTGCACGCCGGCGTGCAGCGCTGGGTGCGTGATCTGAACCACCTCTATCGCAGCACCCCGGCACTGCACCAGCTGGACTTCTCCGACGCCGGCTTCCGCTGGGTCGACTGCGACGACGCCGACGTCAGCGTGATCTCGTTCCTGCGCCAGGGCACGGGGGACGAGCTGGCGCTGGTGGCGTGCAACTTCACGCCGGTGCCGCGCCCGGCATACCGCATCGGCGTGCCGCGTGGCGGGCGCTGGCGCGAGCGCCTCAACAGCGACGCCGCCGACTACGGCGGCAGCGGCCAGGGCAACCTCGGGGCGCTGCAGGCCGAGGCGCTCGGCACCCAGGGCTTCGATTACTCCCTGAACGTGCGGCTACCGCCGCTCGCGGTGGTGGTGCTGACGCCGGATTAGGCGGCGCATGAGGGCGCAGCGCAGACAACGCTCCGGCGGGGATCCGCTGTGGTTCAAGGACGCCGTCATCTACGAAGTGCATGTGCGCGCATTCTTCGACGGCAACGATGACGGCTGCGGAGATTTTGCCGGTCTCACGCGCAAGCTCGAGTACATCCAGGATCTGGGCGTCAACACCGTGTGGTTGTTGCCGTTCTATCCCTCTCCCGGGCGCGATGACGGTTATGACATCGCCGACTACCGCAACGTCCACCCGCGCTACGGCACGCGCGCCGAGTTCCGCGCCTTCGTGCGCGAGGCGCATCGCCGCAACCTGCGGGTCATCACCGAGCTGGTACTCAATCACACCTCCGACGCGCATCCCTGGTTCCAGGCGGCGCGCCGCGCCGCGCCCGGCTCGCTCAAGCGGGACTACTACGTCTGGAGCGATACCCCGGAGCGTTATGCCGGTACCCGCATCATCTTCCGCGACACCGAGACGTCCAACTGGGCCTGGGACCCGCAGGCGCAGGCGTACTACTGGCACCGCTTCTTCAGCCACCAGCCGGATCTGAACTTCGACAACCCGCACGTGCTGCGGGCGATGCTGCGCATCATGGACTTCTGGCTGCGCCTCGGCGTGGACGGCTTCCGGCTGGATGCGGTGCCGTACCTGGTGGAACGGCCCGGCACCAGCAACGAGAACCTGCGCGAGACCCACGAAATCGTCAAGATCATCCGCCGCGCGGTCGCCGACAAATACCCGGATCGCATGCTGCTGGCGGAGGCCAACCAGTGGCCCGAGGATGTGCGCGACTATTTCGGTGACGGCCTGGACGAGTG
>WNFQ01000430.1_pt1 | contig 27384 bp, 22 predicted proteins | sample 5400171 | NCBI WGS metagenome assembly WNFQ01 (sample SAMN13153356, study PRJNA577476) | soil metagenome | isolation source: 20 cm soil under Madrone tree | place: USA:California | collected 2016-06-14
CACTGAGCCAGACGCGGGAAGCGATACCACGCGGATCACAACCAAAGCGGTCTCCGTGGACGGTGGGTATAGGGTTTACGGTCGCAAAGTATGGACCACTCGCGCGAAAGAGTCGGACCGCGTCTTGCTGATCGTCCGCACAACTCCTCGTGAACAATGTGAGCGTCCGGCGCAGGGTATGACGCTGCTTTTCGCGGATCTGAAGCAAAAGGAGGTCGACATTCGACCGATCGCGAAGGCAGGTCGTAATGCCGTTCCCTCGTACGAGGTCGCCTATGATGGACTCTTCGTGGATCACAGCGATGTTGTTGGTGAAGTCGGCAAGGGCTTCTATCACCTTCTCACCGGCTTGAATGCCGAACGCATACTTGTTGCCGCGACAGCGGTGGGAATCGCACGTCGATCGTTGGAACGCGCAGTTCAGTATGCAAAAGAAAGGAAAGTGTTTCAGCGTGCAATCGGTTCAAACCAGGGAATTGCGTTCCCGTTGGCCGAGGGCTTCGCGCAATATTCGGTCGTGTCGATGCTCCTCGATAAGGTGGCTCAGATGTACGAATCGGGCGTTGAGTGCGGGGTGGAAGCGACCATGTTGAAGTATCTGGCAGCGGACATTGCATACAAACTGGCAGACCAAGCAGTGCAAACACACGGCGGTATGGGGTACGCCAAGGAATTTGATGTCGAGCGCTATTGGCGCGAGGCACGAATGCTCAAGCTTGCCCCCCTGACGCAAGAGCTCGCTCTAAATCACTTGGCTGTATACGGCCTTGGTCTCCCACGCTCATTTTAGACCAGACTGTGCACACAATCCTGTGAGAAAGATTCCATAGATGCCGGGCCCACTCAACAACGTGAGAGTTCTGGACTTCTCTACCGTCCTGATGGGGCCGTACGCATGCGAGGTGCTCGCTGAGCATGGAGCGGATGTCATAAAAATCGAGTCGCTTACCGGCGATGGCGCAAGAGCGATCGGCCCGGTCCGCAGTCCCGAAATGGGGCCGCTTTTTCTGGGACTCAATCGAAGCAAACGATCTATTTCAATCGATATCAAAAAACCCGCCGGGCACTCGATTCTCCGCAAGCTGGTTGCCAAAAGCGACGTGCTGGTAACCAATGTTCGACCGGCCGCATTGGCGCGCTTGGGATTGTCGTACGAGGACATCCATGAATCCAATCCCTCAATCATCTTTTGCCGACTGTTTGGCTACGGCGAAAACGGACCCTACGCGGGCAGACCGGCCTATGATGATCTGATACAAGGCGCTGCGGCAATTCCCTCTTTGGTTGCGGATGCGGCGGGAAGTGAACCCAGATACGTGCCAATGAATATCGCTGATCGCACTGTCGGGTTGAGTGCGGCATGCAGCATCAGCATGGCTCTCTATCACCGTGAACGGACTGGCCAAGGGCAACAGATCGATATTCCAATGTTCGAAACCATGGCGAGCTTCGTGCTGTCCGACCATCTCTTTGGCAGAGCATTTGAGCCCGCCATCGGCGAACCGGGATACGTTCGGTTGCTGTCAGGCGATAGGCGCCCATATCGAACCAAGGACGGCTATGTGTGCGTAGTTGTTTACACCACCCAGCAGTGGCGGCGGCTACTGACCCATCTCGAGGACAAGAGTCTGGAAGACGACCCTCGATTTCGAGACATCGCCGCGAGAACCTCGAACGTGGATGCAGTCTTGAGTTATCTCCGCAAGGTGCTCATGGAGCGTACGACTTCAGAATGGCTCCGAGTATTCGATCAGCTAGACATTCCTTGTGCGGCCCTTAACACGCTTGATTCACTCATCGATGATCCGCACCTCAATGCCGTTGGCTTCTTCAAGGTCATTGAACATCCCACAGAGGGCAGTATCCGTACCACGGTTGTCCCGGCGAATTGGTCGCAAACGCCGCCGAGCCCCAGCCGCGAATGCGCACGACTGGGTGAACATACCGCAGAGATACTGGAGCAATTGGAATACTCACCACACGAAATTCTCGAATTGGCGCGTCAAGAGGTTATTCGCTGTCCCATGGGCCGCCCCGGCAATTCCGGGGACTCCCGCGTGTAGGTGTGCTATTGGAACACGTCTCGACTCTCGACCCAAGTGACGAATTCCATTGGAACCTCCGTAATGTGGTTACCGCTCGTCGCCTGAGCCTCTATCTTGGCGGGCCGCTCGTGGTCCCGGTATTGAACCAGGCCCCGACACTGAATTTACTGATTGTGGCGCCGGGAACAGTGTCGCTATACGAATAGAGTCATCCTCGAGTTCCTTGCGAACGGTGGTGTTCGCGGCGTCAATTCGGCTGGGTCGCAGTGTCGGGCCGCTCTCCAAGAAATCGGCGAGCGCTGACAAAGAATGCGGCCACCGAAAAGGCGGCGGCAGTGAACAATGCCGCCACGCTCGCTGGCCCGAACAGGCGGAAAAGCAAAGCGACGAGGACGCCACCGGTCGTTTGTCCCACGAGCCGGGCAACGGCGAGCATACCCGCGGCAGCTCCGGAACGATTCGGCGGCGCGGCAAGGAGAAGCGTTCGATTGTTTGGGGTTTGGAACAATCCAAAACCTATTCCGCACGCCGCCATGTCAATCGCCACCAGGTATTGCCAGCCATTGTTTGGCTGGGCGGTGAGCAACAATAGCCCAAGTCCCATGATGAAGAGGCCGACACCGGAGAGAACTTCGGCGCGTACGCGTTCAATCAGGAAACCAGCGATCGGGGCGATGAGGCCCACACCGACCGGCCAGGGCGTGATGAGCAGACCTATGGCAACGTAATTGAGACCAAACTTCCTCGCAAAGTAAAACGGCAAACTCACCATCGCGATCGTTTGCGCGGCCCAGGAGCAGCTTGCGGTAATGTAAGAGAGGCGCAGCAATCGCACCTGGAACAGATCGATCGGCACGAGCGGTACCGACTGTCTTGTTGAGCGCTTGATGAGCGCAACAGAGGTGGACAATGCGATCGTGGCCTCGATCCAGGTCGCGACCGAGAGGGTATGCTGCGCAAAGTCGTTCGCTACCAGGAAGATCGCCCCAAATGCCCCGACGTTTAGCAGAATCGAGATTAAATCGATTTTCCGGTCTTGGAGGGGTATCTCCGGCAAACTGCGATAGGCAATGACGAACGAGACAATGCCGATCGGAATATTTATTACGAACAGCCATTGCCATGATGCGACCGACAAAATGGCCGCCGCGATACTTGGGCCGGATGCTGAAGTGATCGCCACGACCAGAGTGTTATAACCGATCCCGCGCCCGAGTCGTTCCTCGGGAAAGGTAAACCGCAGCAGCAATCCATTCATGGCTTGAATCGCACCGCCACCGAGACCCTGACAAAAGCGCCCTACGACGAGCACGTCCAACCGGGTCGACGTGGCGCAAAGAAGCGACGCCGCCACAAACAAGACTAATCCCATCAGATAAACGCGGCTGGCTCCCAACCGCTCGCTCAGCGACGCAAGAGGCAGGAGCACAATGGTGACGGCGATCTGGTAGCTGCTGACGATCCAGACAGAGGCTGCGGGGGTTGTTCGCAATTCATTTGCCATCGTCGGCAACGCCACATTGACCACGGTTATGTCGAGGATCGACATGAATATGGCCAACCAGATGGCAACGATCGCCCAGTAGCGTCGCGGCGCCGGCAGTCCGTCCGGCCATACCGACCCCTGTGTAGATTTCACAGAAGAGCTCGGTTACGGGTTTAGCAGCAGCTCGCCACTTGCCGACATGGGCATGCTCGGTGCCCAGGCGATCTCCCAGGAATTTCCCTCCGGATCAGCGAAGTAGCCACTGTAGATACCAAAATCTCTTTGGCGGGCGGCGCTGGTCAGCGTCGCGCCAACAGCGACGGCCTTGGCGATGTCCTCGTTCACGGCGGCTTCGGACTCGACGAAGATCGCCAGACTTGTCTTGGACCCTGCAGAGAGGCCCTCGCCGCGCTCCTTTGATAGGTAGTCTGCGTTGAGAAACACCAACACGGAATACCCGACTTTGTACATGATCGAACCCGAACCGCCGGAGCGCCAGGACGTCCAGCCCAGGCCCTGTTCGTAAAACCGACGTAGCGCCTGGATGTCCGTTGCGCCGACCATGATCATGTTAACCTGCTGTCGCGCCATTGGGCTGTTCCTCTGTTTATGGCTCGCTTCTCACGTGGCAGTGGAGCCAGGATCTACGATGTCAGGAGAATTTGGTGCGGGCTGACGGAGTCAGGGCGGAAAAAGCGGCTGCAACGCGTAAGCTAATCGTCACCACCGCCCGCAAGCTTTTCAGCACGCAAGGCTACAACGCCTCTCCTATCGAGCAGATCGTGGAGGAAGCGCAGATCACGCGCGGCGCCCTGTACCATCACTTTCAAGACAAACGCGAATTGTTCCGCGCCGTTTTTCACGCGGTAGAGCTGGACCTTGCCGCACGCGCCAACCCAGTTCCTGCTGAAATCAGTGTTCATTCCTGGCAACGCTTCCGGCATCGAATTCAGACATTTCTTGATGCCATCCTGCGCCCGGAGTTTCATCGTATCTTGCTGATTGATGGTCCCGCGGTGTTGGGTTGGGCCGAATGGCGCGCCCTCGAATCTGAGTACGGTCTTGGCGCGATCAGCAAAGCTCTGGACACCGCCATGCGAGAGGGTCATGTGCGAAAGCAAGCGATTTCACCGCTTGCGCATATCATTCTTGCAGCCATTGATGAGGCGGCCTTGCTGATCGCAAACTCGGCAGAGCGTGCCCGAGCCAGGCGCGAGGCCGGCGCAGCTCTTGATGCGTTCCTGAATGGGTTGACCACCACGAAGTAAGACATATCGATACGCCATCACCGGAGTAGTTAGCTTTCACATACCGACAGTATGTGAAAATATAGAACCTTGTCAAGCAAAACCATGCGACTCATCACTCACATATGTAGCCCTTTACTGTATTCATGTCATGGCCCAAGTATTTCAATTTCTTCGGGTACGCACACAAGGGACGGCTTAAAGTCTTGCTCGCGTTGACGATAGTTAGGTGGTCCGGAGGATGCCCGTTTTCTACCCAATCGACTAACGCATTGAACATCTGAGTGTTGTCAAGCAAGGGCGAATCGGCAGATGGACTTACTCCGCTGAGGCCACTTACTGAGCCGACACCGTAGCAGTGCCCCATTCCAGGGACAGGAAAGTACCGAAAAAAGCGCTGCAGCGAAGAGTAGCCATTGTGTTTCTTGGCGGCCTCGACATAGTAGTGATTCGAACCGAGCACAGGGATAACCTGGTCCGCCATTCCATGATAAAGAATCATTTTTCCATTGCGCTTCTGAAAGCCACCGAGACTCGGATCGTCGGTGTTGACGCTTGCGAACGCTGGCTGCAAATACACGCCGCGTTGTTGAGCCTGCGCAAGATCTGGGTAGGTAAGCGATTTCCACGCGTCCCTGCCATTGCCGGTAGCGTTGCGAAACGTTGGAGTCGATATGATCGACTTCTCCAACTCCAGCGCGACTTGATCGGCCGCTATCGGAAACGGAACGGCCACTCCATACTATGGCGCGTTGTCCGGAACGCCTCGATATCCGCTTTGGCACCGATATTTGCGGCAAGCGGGGTCGCCCTCCCGCCAGTGCCCAGGTTGATCGCTGCTGCGACCTCGTCGCATGCCACTTGACTACGCGCGCTAATAACTACGTTGGCGCCCTGAGCCGCGAGTGCTTCAGCAATTGCGTGACCTATGCCGCGAGAGGAGCCCGTTACCAACGCGCCCTTACTCTTCAAATCGAACACGTCAGTCGCTCCTCACATGGCGGAAATGCCGCCATCCAGCTTCATCTCGGCGCCCGTCATGAAGCGGCTCTCGTCAGAGGCAAGGTAGAGGATAGCTTGCGCGACTTCGTCCGCTGTTCCGAGCCTGCCAAGCGGAACTTGTCGGGCGAGCTTGGCCACCATCACAGCCTCATCCTGGTCCTTAATGAGATCCTTCAGGATCGGTGTCTGAATGAACGCCGGGCGCACGGAATTGCAGCGGATATCCCATCCGTTGCGCGCGCAGTGCAGCGCGACCGACTTGCTCAGCAGCCATACGGCCGCCTTCGAGGCATTGTAGCTGGCGAGGTTATGGGACGCGATTAGCCCGGCGATCGACGACAGGTTCACGATCGAAGCGGGCGTGCTCTGCCGCAGCAGAGGCAGCGCGGCTTTGATGCCCAGGAAGACGCTGTCGGTGTTGACGGCCATGTTGCGGCGCCACTCCGCGAGGCTGAGGTCCTCGACGGAACCCGTCGTCACGATCCCGGCATTGTTGATCAATACCGACAGACCCCCCATGAAGGATCGGGCATGCTCGATGGCGCGCGCCCAGTCCAGTTCGTCGATGACGTCATGCCGAATGGCGCTTGCAGCTTCCGGCCCGTAAAGGCCATTGATTTCGTCCGCCGCATCTTCCGCGCCTTCTCCGTTTATGTCTGTCAGCACCACCCTTGCGCCCTCACGGGCTAGCAGCGCGGCGGTCGCCGCACCGATGCCCTGAGCAGCGCCGGTGATGAGGATCGTCTTGCCGCATACCCGACCGGTCACGAGACGGTCCGCATCGGACGCGGCCAGCGCCCCTCCCGCCCCATCATCTCTGTCTCGTCGATCGAGAGGACGTTGCCGTTGCCGCCGGTCAGCGTAGGATCCTCGTTCCGGTGGCGCCGGATCTCTAGCTTTGCGATCTGGTTGCGGTGAACCTCGTCCGGGCCATCGGCGAGACGAAGCAGCCGGGCAGTTGCGAAGGCGGAGGCCAGAAAATGGTCATTGCTGGTGCCGCCTCCCCCGAACAGCTGCACCGCCCAGTCAATAATGCGCTGCGCAGCCATGGGGGCTGCCACCTTGATCATGGCGATGTCCTGCCGAGCCGCCTTGTTGCCCACCGTATCCATCCTCCAGGCCGCCTTCATGGTCAGCAGCCGAGCCTGCTCGATCATGATCCGTGCCTCCGCAATTCTCTCCAGGGTCACACCCTGGGTTGAGAGCGGCTGACCGAAGGGATGCCGCTGATCGGCGCGGCGGCACATGCGTTCTAGCACCCGTTCGCTCAGGCCGATGAGGCGCATGCAATGATGGATTCGCCCCGGACCGAGTCTGCCCTGCGCTATTTCGAACCCGCGGCCTTCTCCAAGTAGTATGTTCGTCGTTGGCACACGGACATTCTCGAAGAGCACCTCGGCGGCGCGATCGGGCACGCCGTAAAAACCCATTACAGGGAGGGCGCGGATGACCTTCACACCGGCTGCGTCCTTGGGAACGAGCACCATGGATTGACGCCGATGAAGCTCCGGGCAATCCGGATCGCTCTGTCCCATGAAGATAATGATCTTGCAGCGGGGGTCGGTTGCGCCGGTGGTATACCATTTGCGTCCGTTGATGACGTAATCATCGCCATCGGCAACGATGGAACTGGTAATGTTCGTGGCGTCGGAGGATGCGACCTCTGGCTCGGTCATGGCGAACGACGAGCGGATCTCACCGGCCAGCAGCGGTTTTAGCCAGCGATCCTTCTGCTCCGGAGTGCCATAGCGCAAGATGGTTTCCATGTTCCCGGTATCCGGCGCTGAGCAATTGAAGACCTCCGGCGCCAACAAACTGCGGCCCATGATCTCGCACAAAGGGGCATAGTCGACATTGCTGAGGCCGTCGCCCATTTCGCCGGCGGGCAGGAAGAGGTTCCAGAGCCCCACTTGGCGGGCCAGCGGCTTCAATTCTTCGACAACGGGGTAGACGGCCCAAGGTCCGAGACGTTCCGCCTCAGCATAGTAGCGTCTCTCGTTAGGATAAATATGCGCCGCGATGAAGGCCTTGAGGCGCTCCGTCAGCCCGGCGGCCCGGTCACTTAGTTGACAATTCACGTGCGATGACACCTGCTGGGAATGATAAGAAACATCCTACATGTCAGCGTCTTCAGGCGCGGGCGCCGAGCGCTCAAGGACATGGTGGATGGCAATGCCAGCGAGCGCCTTCGCCTGGCTGTTGTTGAGCACTCCGCGATACGCCTTGCCGATCGGCGTTCGTGCAAAGGGAACGATTACAGCCTCGCGCATCTCGATACTCCGGAATTGAAGAAGTTTGCCTCAGCAATGCTGGGCGATGCTCCAGCCGATCTCTGCAAGGGGAGCGGCCCTTGCGCCAACCTGCTCAGCCTCGATGGAACTGGCATTCCCTGTTTGGGCACGTTTCCAGACGCCCTGAAGAATGGCCGCGACACGAAAGAAACCGAATGCGAGATAGTAATTCCAGTCAGGAAGTTCCGTCCGGCCAGTCCGTCTGCAGTATCGTTGAACATAGTCAGATTCTTCCGGTATGCCGATGGCCGTCCGGTCGAGGTCTGCAAAACCGCGGAAGAGGTCAGCCGGAACGCGCCATGCCATGGCATGATAGGCAAAGTCCGCGATGGGGTCGCCCAGCGTCGAAAGCTCCCAATCTAGCAGTGCGATCACGCGCGACTCGGTCGGATGGAACATCATGTTGTCGAGCCGCAGATCGCCATGAAAAATGCGGCCCTCCTGCGAGGCGGGCAGATGCTCCGGCAACCACTCCACGAGCCGCTCCATCGCCTTGATGTGATCGCCTGCGCTAGCGCGGTACTGATTTGTCCATATTGCGACCTGGCGCTCCATGAACCCTTCGGGCCTACCATAATCACCAAGACCCAAGGCCGCCGGCGCGACTGCATGAAGGTCGGCGATCGCGGCATTCATGGCATCGAAGATATCCGCGCTCCTCAGCCGTCATGCCCGGGAGACGCTGGTCGTAGAAGATGCGACCGTCGACAAAGTCCATGACATAGAAGGGAGCGCCAACCAGTTCGGCATCCGCGCAATAGGCGAACATATGCGGAATAGGAATCGGGCTGCCCTCCAACGCCTTCAGAACACGAAATTCGCGCTCGATCGCGTGCGCCTTCGGCAGCAACTGCCCGGACGGCTTGCGTCGCAGCACGAAGCGACCACCCGGGCAAGAAAGTTTGTAAGTGGGATTGGATTGGCCGAAGCTGAATTTCTCCAGACGCCCTGGACAATGATAGCCATCGACATTCGCGACAAGCCAGGCCTCCGCCGGCTCTGAAAGATCAACGTTCATCGCAAGGCCTCCATCGAACCTGGCGGATGCCGCTGTGGCAGTTCACGCACGGTGGAATGCCTGTTGCGAGGTAGGCGCGGAGCATTCAAACGCAGCAAGCCTTGTTTCGAGTTTTTCCTTGTACTCTTTTACGGCTCTTACTTTTACATGTCCGTAGCCACGTATAGCCATTGGCAACGCTGCGATTTCCACCGCCTCGGCAAGTCGATCCATTGTCAGGTTGACGACGAAGTACTCTAGCAATGCTTCATAATCCGTGACGAGCGCGCGCTCGATCTTGCGCTCCTCGCTGCGACCGAACAGATCGAAAGCCGTGCCTCGGAGGCCTCTCAGACTCGCCAGAAGGCGAAATGGCACTCTGATCCACGAACCGAAGCGCCGCTTCCTAAGGTGACCAGTTGTCTTATCGCGCCCAGCGAGTATCGGGGGTGCGAGGTGGAAGGAGAGCTTCACGCTGCCTTCGAACTGTTCCATCAGAGCCTTCGTGAAATCACCATGGCTGTAAAGACGCGCAACTTCATATTCGTCTTTGTACGCCATCAGCTTGAACAGCGCCCGGGCAGCTGCTTCCGTAAGCGAACTTGACGCCGAAACTCTAGCCTCGGCGGCTCGCACGCGCGCAACAGCAGCCCGATAGCGTACTGAATAGGCGTCATTCTGGTACTCTCCGAGAAAGGCCGCGCGGCGATCAATGATTTGATCCAGCGTCTGCGGCTCCGGATCCGCGAGACCGGCTGCGCGATAGACGGCTAACGAATCAATGGCAAGGCGACGGCCCCAAGCGAAGGCAGCCTTGTTCATGGTCGTCGCCGCGCCGTTCAAATCGATCGCCCCATAGAAAGCAGCAAGATCGATTTCGACCCAGCCCTTCTGATAGGCGAGGCCGGTCATCATCAGATTGGAGCCGATCGTGTCACCAAACAGGCGCTCGGCCATCCGGGTAAAGGGGTGCGCGATAAAGCGATCCTGACCGGCGCGTTGCGACAGGCGTCGCGCGAGCAGATTGGGATCCGCAACGGCGTCGCGGTCCTGCGTAAACTCACCTGTGATCGACACGTCAGCATTGGCGACTACATAGGTAAGGCCAGGCGATATGGCCGCCATCACGTCGCGTGCATTCCCGACTATCTGGTCACAAGCGAGCACGAGATTTGCCTCGCCCGTTGGAATGCGCAATGCTGTGATCGGATCGTCTGCGATGTGGATGTGGCTGGTGACGGCCCCTCCCTTTTGCGCCATACCGACCTGATCAAGAACCGCTGCTGCGCGACCGTTCATGTGCGCGGCCATCGACAGCAACGCGCCGATTGTCACGACACCAGTACCACCTATGCCCGCAACAAGGATGCGTTGATGTGGCGATTCCGCAGGTGCGCCTGGATCCGGTAACGGGGGCATCGTGGCCAGGCCTCCCATCCCGCTCGTCTTTTTGAGCGCGCCACCGTCAACCGTAACGAAGCTTGGGCAAAATCCGGTCACGCAACTATAGTCCTTGTTGCAACTCGATTGATTGATTTTGCGCTTGGTGCCGAATTCGGTCCCCGTCGGCTCGACCGAAAGGCAATTGGATTTTACCGAACAATCGCCGCAACCTTCACAGACCAGTTCGTTGATGAAAACGCGCCTGGCCGGATCGTCAAGCTTGCCGCGCTTGCGGAGCCGTCGCTTCTCGGTGGCGCACATCTGCTCGTAGATGATGACGCTGACGCCCTGCTCGGCGCGCAGCTCACGCTGGAGGGCGTCGATATCGTCGCGATGCTCTATCCTGTCGGCCTTGGCCCGCACCGGATCGGTCGCCGCATAACGGGCTGGATCGTCAGTCGAGACGATGATCTTCTTCACACCCTCTGCGCGAAGCTGCTCGAGGACCCGCAGGACCGACAATTCGCCATCGACAGACTGCCCGCCGGTCATCGCCACGGCGCTGTTGTAGAGGAGCTTGTAGGTGATATTGAGATTGGCCGCGACGGCCTGGCGGATTGCGAGCAGGCCGGAATGGAAATAGGTTCCATCACCCATATTGGCGAATACATGGGCTTCCGCCGTGAACGGTGAAAGCCCCATCCAATGCACGCCCTCTCCGCCCATCTGGGCGAAGCTGGCGGTCGCGGGACGGTTGTAGGCGGCAAGCCCATGGCAGCCGATGCCGGCCGTCGCTCGGCTGCCCTCGGGCAGTACGGTCGATCGGTTGTGGGGACAGCCCGAGCAAAAGAACGGGCTGCGCACCGCGGGCGGCACCGCGAACATGTTCTGGTCGTCAATCAGCCGAGCCGCGCGTCCCGCCGCGCCCGCAAGAGCCGCATCGCCGATTGCGTCGCTCAAGAAAGCACCAAGACGCGCCGCGATCAGCTCGGGCGTGAGATCGCCGATCGCCGGAAACAGAACGTCGGCGACAGGCCCGCGCTTTCCCCAGACGGCCGGTGAATCGGAGCGACCATAGAGGAGCGATTTGACCTGACGTTCGATGAACGGCCCCTTCTCCTCGACTATGACCAGCGAATCCAAGCCTTCCGAAAACTCCATCAGCCGTTCGGGCTCGACAGGCCAGATCATCGCCGGCTTGTACAAGGCGATGCCGAGAGCTTCTAGCCGTGCGTCGTCCAGATCGAGCAGCCGCAACGCCTCGCGCAGGTCGAGCCAGGATTTTCCTGCCGAAACAATGCCGATGTGCGCGTTCGACGCTTTCAGCTTGATCTGGTCGAGGCCATTGGCGCGGACATACCCCAACACTCCCGGCAGCCGATAATTCTGTTGGCGCGCCTCCTGCTCCAAAGGCATTTCGGGCCAGCGATTGTGTAGACCGGTGGGCGGCTGTGCGATCTCGGGCAGGTTCATAGCGATCGCCATCTCGTTCGCGGGAGTTACGCGCCCGGCATCCGCCACCTCGGTGATGATCTTGAGGGCCGCCCAGGACCCGGTATGCCGCGACAATGCGAAGCCATGGAGCCCATAGACCACGATCTCTCCGGCATCCGCGGGATAGAAGAGGGGGACCTGGAGACCGGCCACCATTTCGTCGCTGTAGCAGACGATGGAGGACGATTTCGCGATGTGATCGTCGCCCACCGCGAGCACCACCCCGCCCTTCGGGGAGGAGCCCTGATAATTGCCATGGCGGATCGCATCCGCCGCCCGGTCGAGGCCGGGACCCTTGCCGTACCAAAGCGCGTAAACACCATCGACGCGCGCATCCGTCGTTTGGGCGATTTGCTGCGATCCGGCCACTGCCGTGGCGGCCATCTCCTCGTTCACGGCAGGTTTGACGACGATACCGCGCGCGGCAGTCAAATCGGCGACAGCGGCGAATGCCGTGTCCAGCGTCCCAAGAGGGGAGCCACGATAGCCCGATACGAAGCCGCCGGTCTGGAGTCCCGCTTCACGGTCCCGATCCGCCTGGACGAGCATCAGGCGAACCAAGGCCTGTACTCCACTGACGAGGATCCGCCCCCGACGCTTCAGGTAACGGTCACTAAGGGATGTAGTATCCGCCATCATGAACATTGCATGCCTTTGCTTCTGGCGTGGCAATTCGGCATCAGTGTCTGCTCTATTCCTCGTCCTTCACGGAATTACGTAGAACCCCGATCGACGAAACCTCCACTTCGATCGTATCGCCGTGCTTCATCCACAGCGGTGGTTTGCGTTGGGCACCGACACCGCCTGGCGTTCCCATCGCAATGACGTCCCCCGGGGCGAGCGGTGTCCAGCGCGATATATAAGAGATTGCGCTCGGGATATCGTAGAGCATCAGATCGGCGGTTGCGGACTGGACCGTCTGCCCGTTGAGCCTGGTTTCAAGCGTGAGCGCAGACGGATCGGGAATTTCGTCCGCGGTCCTGATCCAGGGACCCAGAGAGCCCGAATGCCAGAAATTTTTGCCGGCACTCGCCGAGTGTTTCTGATAGTCGCGTACGCTGCCGTCCAGCATGATCGTATATCCGAACACGTGGGACAACGCCTCTTCGCGGACAATGTGGCGTCCCGCCCTGCCGATGATGACGGTGATTTCGCCCTCATAGTCGAAATGCGTAGACACCTTGGGACGAATGATCGGCTCCGCCTGACCCACGAGGACATCGGCTATCTTAGTGAACAGCGCAGGGTATTCCGGCACATCGTTTAGCGTCTCCTCGACATGGTTGCGGTAGTTGAGCCCCAGGCAGATCAGCTTGGACATCGGCCCCGCGGGAGGAGCAAGCCCGACGCCCGCAAGGGGAACGACTTCCGTCGCAACATGCGATAGTGAGCGGAGTTCATCCAGCGACAGCGAAGGGGCAACGAACCCGGCGATGATGGGGAGCTGCCTTTCCCACGGGCCAATCAGACGGGCGGTTTCATCCACAATTACGGCAGAGGCGCTGCGGCCGTCCCGCTTTATCTTTGCGACTATCATCGCTCCATTCCTTCAAAGAGAGACCCGACGTCGCATGTCCGCCGGGGTGAACACGTTACCAATTCCATCCCAGGGTCACGCCGTAAGTCCGAGGCGCCGCTGCGGCATAGATGTTGCCGCCCAGCGACGTGCCGGTGGCGTTGCTGTAATATTTCTGATTGGAAATATTGTTCATCCAGAAGCTGACGTTGTAATGCCCCTTCGGATCGTCCCACCTCAGTGATCCGTTCACGATGTCCGTAGGACCCATCGACAAGCGGTTATCGGGATCCCAGTAGATCCTGCTTCCATGTTTGTAGTTGCCGCCGACCGAGAATTTGCCAATCGAGGTCTCGGTCTGATAGTTGACGTTCAGAACCGAGCTGAACTTGGACGCCTGTATTAGCTGGTTGCCGCTGACGTCACCGAAGGTGGTGGTATTGCCGCCGGCCGGTCGCGGAACCGTGACGAGCGAGTTCGGGAAGTTGCCGTATTTCGCATCGAGGATCTCGAAACCGCCGCCGATCGTCAGCCCGTGAAGCGGCCGCGCCTCGAAATCGACGTCCGCACCGTTGATGCGGGATGACGCGGCATTGCTCAGCAGCAGCACGCCATTTTGGATCTGTCTAAGCTGCATGTCCTTATAGTCGTAATGGAACGCAGCGACGTTAAACCGGAGATGCTTGTCGAATAGCTCGGTCTTAAGACCGCCTTCATACGCTTCGACGTTCTCCGGATTGACCGGTGGCGCCTTGGGCGCGAAGACGTTAAACGCGCCCGATTTGAAGCCGGTGTTGAAAGAAACATAGCCCATCACGGCGTCAGAGAAGTCATGGTCGAGCGCGGCGCGGAAGGTGGGCTTGTTCCATCTGTGGTCGTTGGTGTTGCTGATGACTAGTGCCGTCGAACCATACTGCAGACCTTCGATCTCACGCTTGTCGGACGTGTAACGAATGCCCCCCGTCAAGCGCGTGCTGTCCGTCAGCTTGACCGTCGGCTGGGCGAAGGCGGCATAGGAGGTCGTCAGAAGATCGCCGTCGATCGCGAGGAAGGAACCGAAGGTGGCCGGGATGATCGTGCCGATCTCGCGAACGCGGCTGTTCACGGTGTCGCGCATGAAGAAGCCACCGACAATCCACGTGACCGGACCTCCTTGGGGGGAGATCAGATGAACTTCGTTGGTGAGCGTCTTTTCCTTGCCATCGAGGAGGAAGTTGAGAAGCGGCGTGCTGGTAGTGTCCGAATCGACCGACAGGAAACTGGGGAAGTCTTGATAGGCCAGGATATCGACCAATGTGACGCCGCCGAGCTGTTGCTCAAGCTGAATTGACTCGTCGATTTTCTTCTTGTTCGCGAGCGGAATCGCATCCACGCCCGAATTGTAGAAGCCGATGTTGCGCGCGCCGCCAACGCCGATCGCACCGGGCACGATGGTGGCGACAGTTCCCGTATCGCTGGAGCGACGATAGTCCCCGATGAACGTCACCTTTGTGCTGTCGCTGGGTGTCCACAGCCATTTGGAGCGCGCCGTGACCGACCAGCCCTTATAGATATCCTGTCCGATAGTGGGCGCGAAGCCCCAGCCATCCGCCTGGTCACGCGCAACCACCGCCACGTCGGCGGCGAGGGTGTCGGAGAGACCGGTTGTGGCATAGACCGATCCACTCCGCGTGTCGTAATTGGCATAGCCAGCGCGAATCTCTCCCGATGAGTCGTGGGATGGGTCGCGCGTGACGACGTTGATGACGCCAGCCGATGCATTCCGCCCGAACAAGGTTCCCTGCGGACCCTTCAGCACCTCGACGCGCTCGATGCTGCTGAGATCGAACATGTCCGCCTGGGCGGCGGGCTGATAGACATTGTCCACGTAAATGGCCACCGGCGACTCGGTGCCGATGCTGGCACTATTCTGCCCCACGCCGCGCAGATAGGGCGTTGCCGTCGCTGAAGTCTGGTTGAAGTTCAATCCCGGCACGACCAGCGCAATCATGTCGCTGCTCGTGACCCCAAACGCACGCACCGCCTCCCCCTGCACGACGGTATCCGCGATCGGTACGTGCTGAAGCGACTCGCTGCGGCGCTGCGCCGTGACGACAATCTCCTCCACCCCCTCATTGCCGGTAACGGCCTGTTCCTGCGCCAGCGCCGGTCCGACCGAGCCGAAAAGAGCCAGCACGCCGACGGACTGAAGAAGATGGCGAAGGAAAAGCTTTTGTCGATTCTCAATCATGAATCTCCCCTCATTTCTGGTCAGAGTGCGCCTCTCAACGATCACGAATCGCAGCGAATTCGCGCTGACCTGTACGCCTTCAGATGAACTCGCCTCAATCGCGCGTGGGTTTTGCAGGTCGTCGGGCGCATTCCTATCCAACTGATCGCCGTCGAGAACCATCGCCACCGCGCTTGACCCTGTACGCCGCCCCTATCATCTCGGTCTAGTTTGTTACTAGATGTAACTAATTGTCAAGTGGGACGCTTTCCTGCGAACGGTGTGGGTCGATAAGCGCCGGCGCGCAGCTCAAAAAAAAGGCCCTAGGTGTCGAACAATCCGTATCGTTGCAAGTGATCCAGCGCGTCGCCGACGCAACCGCTAACTTCGTTGACAGCACACGCAGCCATTGGCGCAGACCACGCCGCAACGGCCTCGTTCGCAAATCCATTCTCTTAGAGAACGATGCCGGAAAGCGCTGTTCGTTACCTCGCGATCAGCGTGACTTTTGTCGTGTGCGCAAAGCGGAATTCCGCGGACCGGCCTCTTCCTTCATTTCCAAAGTAAGACCGGCAATAAGTGCCCGGGCGGTATATTCAAATCGCTGGTCAAGGAATTTGTTGACCCCTTTTATTGCACGCTTCAAGAGTGGGAAACGCTTCGGATCGGCTGCAAGGACAGTCGAAAATCCCAGAGGCCGGACTTCCCTTTTCTTCAGTTTCAGGCTCTGAGCGCGCCGTTCTCGGCCGACCCAGGCTTGCACGAATTCGACAACCGCCACGAGAGCAAGCAAGCCATCTGTTTCGTTGTAACCCAATGTCTTTGCGATCCTCAGCGTGTCTTCGTAGCGCGCGGCGATTTCCGGCAATGCCGGTGCGATCTCGAAGACCCGTGGGATTGCTTCATAAGAACGGCGCAAATAGTGGGCCACTTCGATCAGCCATTCTTGCCATGACTGATCGCGATAGGTCGGGTAGGCAATGTCTTTTTGCAGAGATTCGAAGATGATCCGTTGGACATCAGAATAGTTGGATACGTGCCGATATAAGGCCTGTGGGGTCACGCCGAGAACGTCAGCGATTCCCTTGAGTGTGGGCTTGGCATTTCCAACGGTCGCTGCGGCAATGATGGCGTCCAGGGTTATCTGCGCAGGGCGGCCCACTTTCCTCGTCACGTTTCAAATCCTTTTTGCATGAGCAAAAATATCGTCCACCAAAGTACATGGTCGCTTGGCTCCTGCCAAACCACCTTATCCGGACGCAAGAGGCGCCCGGGGGATTGCGGAGACCACCTGGCGTCCACAGTCGCGGAGCGACGTGGAAGACTTTAGGCAGTGCTTGAGACCACTTTGTACAGACGGGCCGTCGCATACGCAACTGCTGGAAGCGGTCGTTGCTCGTTCCACTCCCTCGAATGCTGGATGCAGCCGGAAGGAAAGCGCCCCTCTTGACAATTAGTTACATATAGTAACAAACTAGGATCGAAGCGATAGAGCGAAAGCGGTTTACAGGGTCAAGCGTGGCAGGCGATGGTTCTCGACAGCGTATCGTCTTGCCAAGCCAGAACGGAACATCCCAAGAACGTACAACGATTGGAAATTGTTAATGGAAATATCCGCCGTAAGACCAGTCGTGGGCGAGAGTTCCCCACCGTATCAACACTTAATCGAAGGGCAGGTGTTCTAGATGATCAGTTGGAAACGTATCGGAGTCGACATTGGCGGAACATTCACCGATGTGGCCACAGTGGAACACGACGGCCGACTACGCATCGGCAAACGACTGACGACGCATGGCAATGAAGAGGCTGGAGTGATCGCGGCTGTAGCAGATACGGGGGGAGATCTTTCTGGTGCTGAGACCATATTGGCGCACGGGACCACACTCGTAATCAATGCGCTTTTGGAGCGCAAGGGCGCGCGCGTCGGCTTAGTCACCACGCGAGGATTCGCGGATGTGCTGGAGATTGGTAAGGCAAGTCGGCCCGATATCTTCAATTTGAAATATCGACGCGACCCTGTACTGGTGCCCGCGGAGCAGCGTTTCGAACTTGATGAACGCGTATACGCTTCGGGCGAGGTGGCACGCCGGCCCACAGTCGAAGAGCTGAAAGTCCTCGCGGCAAAACTGAAGTCGGAAAACATTGAGACCATTGCGGTCGCCTTTTTGAATTCATATCTGCAAAGCGAAAATGAGCGTTTTGTCGCGGACTACTTACGGCTGGCATTGCCGGACGTGCCCGTTACAAGCTCGTCAGACTTGAGCCGTGAGTGGCGTGAGTTCGAGCGGTTCACAACGGCTGCCGCCAACGCCTATGTCGTCCCGGTTGCTAACCGATATATTGAAAAACTTGAAGCAGGTTTGGCACAACAGGGCTTTAAGGGCGAGTTCATCGTCCTAGACTCTGGCGGAGGTGCGATGGCGATTGCCGCGGCTCGTCAGTTCCCGGTGCGCGCCATTGAATCAGGTCCGGTTGCGGGGGTGCTTGGTGCCAAAGATCTTGCAAGAGACCTTGCTATTAGCAATCTTGTGACATTCGATATGGGAGGAACGACGGCGAAGACATGTCTAGTCGAGGAAGGCCGCTATGCGTATACGGATCTCTATTGGGTCAACGGCTATAAGCGCGGTTTTCCGCTACAGGTTCGAACCGTTGATGTCACCGAAGTCGGCGCCGGCGGAGGATCTATTGCCTGGATGGATGAGACCGGAAGGCTGCGGGTGGGACCGCGTTCGGCGGGCTCCAAGCCGGGACCAGCGTGTTACGGCAACGGTGGGGACCAGCCCACCGTAACGGACGCGAATCTTTACTGTGGGCATATAGACAAGAATAACTTTGCGGGCTCGCTGCGCCTGAATGAACAGGAAGCAGCAGCGGCGATAGAGCGTTTGGCTCCTGTGACCGGACTGAGCCCACGCAGACTCGCCTTAGGCATTCTCAAACTTGCAAATATCTCGATGGCTGCGGCGGTCCGGCGTCAAACGCTTGAGCGAGGCCGTGACCCACGAGATTTCACTCTTTTGGCGTTCGGCGGCGGGGGACCGATGCATGCCTGTGAGGTAGCGGCGGAGGTCGGAATCAGTCAAGTGTTGATACCGCTCTACCCCGGGCATTTCTCCGCGCTCGGCATGTTGAACGCCAACCTGAAGCTCGATCGGCGCGAAATCTTCGATCGTCGTCTCTCGGACGTTACGGCCGAGGAGCTCAATAGATTGTTGAGCCGCGTTGCCACCGAGCTGAAGGCAGCGCTGATGGTACACCAACACCACCGTCAGGACGACGAACTGCGCTTTAGCTATGGTTTGGCGTTGCGCTATAAGGGCCAGGAGCACACGCTGCTGACTCCATCTCCGACTCCCGGGATCGCCGTTTCCAACGACATCGCCGATCGGTTTCGATCTGCATTCCATAAGGAATATTCGACCCGATTCGGCCACGCAGACGAAGACACTCCAGTGGAGGTTGTGGCGATCGAGATAGTGGCGGAACGGGTGTTGCCGCGGGCCGCAGTGGCAAAGCGAGTCATCACAAGCGGCGATCGGCAACGAATTCAATCCTATTTTGGCGATGAAGATCGCCCCGTTACGTCGACAGTTGTTCCTCGTGGTGCTCTCGCTCCTGAGGAAAACTTTGCCGGGCCGCTAATCATCTACGAAGAAGGTGCCACCACCGTCATCCCGCCTGGGGCTAAGGGCCGCGTGATTGCGGGGGGGAATTTGCTCATTGATGTTGCGGCACTCATCAACAGGGAAAAGAGAAGAAGCTCCGTCGATGGCGTCGGGGCATACGCGCAAACAGAGGAAAAGCTTTCATGAGTGACAATATTCATCCAACCACAGCGAACCGGTTTGTCGACGCTTATAAGCCGGACGCGCTCGAACTCGAGATTTTCCGCTACGCCATGGAGTCTGTGGTGGATGAGATTGACGTCAATATAACGCGCACGGCGTTCAGTCCCCTCATCTACGAGTACAAAGATTATTGCACCGGCTTCCTCACGCGCGATTTCAAACTCCTCTGCCAGTCGCCCAATAGCCTACCGATGTTCTTGGCCGATCTCGGCGGTCCAGTGAAGGACAGCGTTAGCGTCGTCGGAGAGGACCAAATCGAGGAGGGCGACATTCTCTTCTCCAACTTCGCGGCGGTATGTGGCCAGCATCTCAATAATGTGGTAGCGGCCATGCCTGTCTTCGATTCCCAGGGAATAGCAGGTTATGTGGCGATACGTATGCACTGGATCGATGTGGGGGGATTGGTGCCTGGATCCACGAGTTGGGACGCACGTAGTATTCTGCATGAAGGCTTCCAGTTGAGGGGCGTACGCATTGTCAGGCGAGGCAGAGTGGTGCCTGAGCTATTGGCAACGATCCAAGCCAACACCTGGCAACCGGAACCTGTGACGGGCGACCTGATGGCGCAAATTGGGGCGTGTAAGCTCGGAGCGCAGCGATGGCGGGAGCGACTCGGAGGACGTTGGACATCAGAAGAGCGCGATGTACTCGCTCAGGTGCAATTTGCAGCCAGCGATCGCTTGGTTCGTGGAAAGGTCAGAGAATTTCCAGATGGCGAATATTGCGCGGAATGTCGCATTGACGATGCAGGGCTGCCTGGGTCCGCACCCTTGCTCCTCAAGGTCAAGTTGATCGTGGACGGCGATATAATGGCCGTCGATCTGTCCGGCCTCCCGCCTCAGTCCGAGGCACCGATTAATACCGGTGTAAATGGTGGTGCGGTCAGCGCGATGCGGTGCGCCTTCAAGTCTGTCCTCGCGCCGGACCATCCGGCCGATGAGGGGATGTTCGAGTGCCTTGAGGTGCGGATACCGGCGGGAACAATTCTAAGCGCCGTCGACAACGCACCGATGGGATATTGGAATGCAACCATGCCAACCATGGTGGACCTCTTCGTGAAGGCCGTCGGCGAACGCCTGCCCGAACGCGTACCGGCGGGTCACCACGGCACGGTGGGGATCGTGGCCATGCGTGGCCGAAAGCCGGACGGCAGCTGGTGGACGTATTTAGATACGTCCAACGGTGGTTTTGGTGCGAGCGCCGATAGGGACGGCTATGGTCCGTTAAAGACGATCTGCCACGGCGACAATCCCTGCATCCCGGTGGAATTGGCCGAGGGGCGTTGTCCAATACGTTTCCATGAACATCGTCTGCTGCGCGAGGCGGGCGGTCGCGGGCTTCACCGGGGCGGCCCGGGAACACTTCGTACCATTGAAATCCTGCAAGCCGGAACGGTTGACCTATCATTCGACCGGACAATCGATCCTCCATGGGGGCTTGCCGGTGGCGAGCCCGGCGAACCCGGAGGAGCTCTCCTCAAACGACCAGGCGAAGATAGTTGGGCCGCTTATAGGAAGATTAGTAGCCTTCAGCTCGAGCCCGGCACCCTTATACAGATTCGCAATGGAGGCGGTGGTGGGTGGGGACATCGTGAACTCATCACACGCTCAATTGGTGCCGAAGTTGCCAACCAAGGTGCTGGCCGATTTGAACGCTGAAAAATGTAGCGTAATGCACAAACCCGTGGACCCGCTGAACGTTGGGCATGCGCCCGACGACTTGGAAAACTCAAGTGCGATTGAGACGAGCTCATCCGCAGGCGTACAGGTGAGCGCGAGCTATTTGCGATTCGTAATCATGATGACCATGTCCGCGTTGACCTTCAGCTACATGGATCGGCAAATCATTGGGATTTTGCTGCAGGCGATAAAAGTTGATCTTAGATTGTCCGACACGGCGCTGGGCCTTTTGGGCGGAATAGCATTCGGAATATTCTACGGCGCCTTCAGCATGCCGATCGCCCGCTTGGCAGACACAAGGGCCCGGCGGCGAGATGTTGTAGCGATCGCCATAGCCGTATGGAGCTTGATGACGACACTTTGCGGCACAGCGCAAAATTTTGTCCAGCTTTTCTTGTGCCGAGTCGGTGTAGGCGTTGGGGAGGCCGGCAGCATGCCCGCGTCGTATTCCCTAATTAGCGATTACTTCCCGAAGGAACGGCGAGCACGAGTGATATCCATCTGTGGTTTGGGACTATGGCTCGGTTCTGTTCTCGGGCTTGTGGTTGGTGGCTGGGCGCTGACTCAATTTGGCTGGCGTAAAACATTCTTCCTAGTCGGCATTCCCGGATTGTTCTTCGCCATGATCTATGGGCTCACTGTTCGGGAGCCTCCACGAGGCGGAGCGTCGCAATCGTCGCAAAACGCATCGGTTTTGCAGACCGTAATTACGCTTTTTCGTATCCGCTCCTATTTATTCATCGTGATAGCGGCAGCGACATATACGATCGGGATATTCGGTTTCAGCACTTGGATCCCCGCACTGCTGATTAGAACTTATGGCATGACACCTGGAGAGGTGGGCCTCCATCTGGCCGCGGTCGTTGGTATATCCTCGGTGGCAGGAACGCTATCCGGCGGATTTCTCGCCGATTATCTCGCCCGCCACGACTTGCGCTGGCCGGTCTGGCTGCTTGCATTGGCCTGCTTGATCGCTTTTCCTTGCACAGCCATGATGCTTCTGTGCCGGCATCAATGGACGATCATCATCGCTTTTTACAGCATGACGACCTTTCTTTTGAGCCTTCCCCAAGCACCAATCATTTCCATGGTTCATTTGGTCGTACCTCCGGCCATGAAAGCCAGCGCGGTCGCTTTCATTCTTTTGGGGACAAGCATTATAGGCGGTGGATTAGGGCCATTGATAATTGGGATTTTGAGCGACTCGCTACAGCCTGTCGCTGGTACCCGGTCGCTCCAGATTGCGCTGGGCCTTTCTGGACCGCTTCTTTTGTTTCCCGCATATTGTTTTTGGCGGTCAGCGAAAACTTTGCGACACGACGCCGGACTGGACCGCTTTACCACGTCCGTTGCCGGCGAAAAACGTCTAGTGATGAGACATTCCTACAATCGGAGGAATCTGCCGTGAAGCTTGCGACTTTGCAGAAGCAGGCGCTGATTACGATTTCATAGATATCGGCAGGTGTAAGTCAGTCAGGGTGCCGCCTTGGACGGCGGCGGTTGTCAATTTGTTCAGGACGCTGGAGGATGTTCGACGTGTCGACTGTTGCTGCGGTGGTAAACCGCCGCGATATCGATTTTCTGTTGCACGAGTGGCTGGATATCAAAGCTTTATTGAAACGGCCTCGCTTTGAGAGCCACACGCCGGAAAGCATCGATGCAATTCTGACGCTCGCGCAAGATCTGGCCGAGCGAGAGCTCGCGCCGACCCTACGCAAATCCGATATCGATGAGCCTACCATCGATGAAGTCGGTCGAGTGAGGGTACTACCTGTCGTAGTTGACGCGGTGCAACTTCTTGCGGAGGCGGGCCTGTTCTCGTCGGTGTTTGATGAAAGACTGGGCGGCCTTCAACTCCCACACTTGGTCCACATGACCGCATTGGGAATATTGATGAGCGCGACCATCGCGACACCGTCTTTTTTAGTCTTGACTGTGGGAAACGCGCGTCTCATCGTCACTTTCGGCAGCTCAGCGCAGATTGCTGCATTCGCCGAGCCGCAGATCGCCGGTCAGGCGATGGGCACGATGTGTCTGTCTGAATCGCAGGCAGGCTCATCGCTTGGCGACATCCGCACTCGAGCTGAGCCGAACGGCGAAGACCATCTGGGCAAGCGATACCGTATTACCGGCCATAAAATGTGGATCTCCAGCGGCGACCACGACGTTACCGCCAATATCATTCATCTTGTGCTGGCGAAGATTTCGGATTCCCATGGCCGGATTGTTGAAGGTACAAAAGGCATCTCGCTCTTTATTGTGCCGAAAGTGCTACCCGACGGGAGCCGGAATGATGTTAGAGCGATAGCGCTCAATCATAAGATGGGCTATCGCGGCATGCCCAACTGCGCGCTGAATTTTGGTGACGGACATGACTCGTCCTCGGGACCCGCGGGTGCCATCGGTTGGTTGGTGGGAGAGTTGGGTCAAGGCCTTCCGCAAATGTTCCAGATGATGAACGAGGCGCGTATTGGTGTCGGCATGGGAGCCGCCATGCCGGCTTATCGGGGCTATCTGATGGCGCTCGATTACGCGCGCAATCGGCTGCAGGGTCGCCCCATCGGTAGGAAAAGCGGTGCTCCCGTAGCAATCATCGAGCACCCCGATGTAAAGCGGATGCTCCTTTTGCAAAAGGTCTACGCAGAAGGCGCCCTCTCGCTCGTTCTGTATTCGGCGCGATTGCTTGACGAGCAGCATACAGCGCCAACGGCTCTGGAGCGTCAGTCGTCGGAAGAACTACTGGCGCTCTTGACCCCTATCACCAAAAGTTGGCCTGCTGAATGGGCTCAGGTATCCCTCGACCTTGCTATTCAGATTCACGGTGGTGCCGGTTATACGCGCGATTTCGACGTCGAACAGCTCTATCGCGATAACCGACTAAACACGATTCATGAAAGTACAACAGGGATCCAGGCGATGGACCTAGTTGGCCGCAAACTTAGGCGCGATGGTGGTCAAGCGTTCAGGCAGTTGTGGGCACGTGTGCGCGCCACCTGCTCGTCAGCGTCCACGCGGGTAGCGCTCGCACCCGACCGGGAAGCGGTCAATGCGGCCTGGGGCCAGTTGAACGAAGCGGTTGCCGTGCTGCTCGCCGAAACAGACGAGGCCCGCGCCCTATCACACGCGACAGCGTACCCGAGCGCAATCGGTCATGCCGTCGTCGGCTGGTTGTGGCTGGACCAAGCATTGGCTTGCGACCGTGCGCTCGAGGACAGCATTAGCGATCCAGAGCGCAGCTTTCGAGCCGGCAAGCTTCGGGCCTGCCGTTACTTTGCCGAGGTAGAACTGCCCAAGATCCAACTATGGTTGGATCTCGTGACATCGATGACCGACGTAGCTGCGGCAATGCCCATCGACCAGTTCTAGGAGACAATATGACAACGCTCGCGGGTCGCACGCTGTTCATAACCGGAGGGAGCCGCGGCATCGGCCTTGCGATGGCGCTGCGCGCGGCACGCGATGGCGCAAACGTCGTTATCGCCGCTAAAACGGCCTTACCGCATCCCACACTGAAGGGTACGATCCACACGGCGGCGGCTGAAATTGAGGCGTCTGGGGGGCGGGCGCTCGCCCTCGTACTTGATGTTCGCAATGCCGATGCAATTGTCGCTGCCGTCTCTCGCGCAGCCGATCATTTTGGGGGGATTGACATCTGTGTCAACAATGCGTCCGCGATTAACTTGTCGTCATCCATGGATATCGAAGTCAAGCGCTTCGATCTAATCCAACAAATTAATATGCGCGGCACTTTTCTGGTTTCACGAGCCTGTGTTCCCCATCTGCGGCGCAGTTCGAATCCGCATGTCTTGACGCTGTCTCCGCCGCTGACCATGCGCGCCGACTGGTTCGCGCAACACTTGCCGTACACGATGAGCAAATATGGCATGTCAATGGTCACCTTTGGCATGGCCGAGGAATTTCGTACTGACGGTATAGCGTTCAATGCGCTCTGGCCGCGCACGACGATAGCGACGGCCGCCGTCGAAATCGCACTGGGCGGTGAGGCCCTGATGCGCCGCTCCCGTACGCCGGAGATCATGGCCGATGCCGCCTACACAATCTTCATGCGCGATGCCCGCGAATACACCGGAAACTTCTTGCTGGACGAGGATGTGCTGCGGAAGGAGGGTACGACAGACTTCGATCAATATCGATACGACCGAAGCGAAAGCCTCGAGGCCGATATTTTCGTGGAACGCTCCGCGCCATGAAACTGAATCCCCCACAACATAATGCACGACATCTGGTGGTCCCTCTTCTGCGTATTGCATGCCGGGGACTTTGGCCGAGATGCAGGTCCCGTGACCAAATGAGGTTGTCCGTACCGCGGGGGTTAGGATCTCGCAATGCAATATAGTTCCATTTTATACGACGTTGACCGGACGATCCTTAGTCTGACTCTACATCGCCCCGAACGGTTGAATGCCTTCACACTCGAGATGGCCAACGAATTGATTCACGCATTTGCCCGCGCGAGTGACGACGATGGCATTGCTTCCATCGTCGTGACCGGCACTGGCCGCGCGTTTTGCGCGGGAATGGATTTGGGTGGCGATGGCAATGTCTTTGGGCTCGACGAATCCCAGGCGCCAGGCCTTGATGATCTGCATGCTCACCTTGAAGACCCGGCCATCTCGCGCGGAGTACGCGATTTGGGCGGCCGCTTGGCGCTTGCGATCTTTGAGTGCAACAAACCCATCATTGCCGCGATAAATGGTCCCGCGATTGGCATCGGGGCGACCATGACTTTAGCGATGGATGTCCGGCTTGCATCGGAAAATGCCCAAATTGGTTTCGTATTCGGAAAGTTAGGAATCGTGAACGAAGCCTGCACAAGCTGGTTCCTGCCGCGAATTGTAGGAATATCGCAAGCCTTGGAATTGCTCTATAGCGGGGACATCATCGACTCTTCGGTTGCTCAACGTGCGGGGCTAGTCAAAGCTGTTTATCCGCACGTTGAGCTACTGGTACAAGCCAAGTTGCTAGCCCATAAGTTCACAGACAACAAATCGCCGTTAGCAACTATGCTGATGCGTCACATGCTGTATCGGAATAGTGCGCAGGTGCACCCGCTCGAGGCGCATCGCGTCGAGTCTCTGGCGATGTTTTATACAAGTATGGGTGACGGGAGAGAGGGCGTTAAAGCGTTTTTGGAGAAACGTACTCCCGCATTCGAGAGCAAGGTTACAAAGCCGCCTCCGTTCTTCCCTTGGTGAAAATAATGATTGTCGAAATGACTGGAATCGTTTGCCGGCGACGTCCTCGATCGGTACGGTCTCGTCGACCCGGTGCTGATAGAAGAGGTCGATCACTTCGACGTTCAGCCGCTTCAGAGATGCTTCGCAGACCTTGCGGATGTGGTCCGGCCGGCTGTTGAAACCATGGCGCTCGCGGGTGACCGGGTCGATGTCGAAGATCATCTCGGCCTTGTCGGCCGGCGGGCCGTAGTTTGCCCTCATGCCCATACAGCCGAGGCCGATGGCAGAGACCACAAGGCCGCTCCGGCCCAATTCACGCGTCTTCATCCGGTTACTCCGGGTGCGGTGATTAGCGGTAGGTCACTTTGAGGAGAGCGGGCGGCAGCCGCTCGCCAATGACCTTGATCCGGGCCAGCCGCGCCTCGATAGCGGCCATGTCCTCATCGGAAAAGCTCACCTCGGCCGCGCCGAGGTTTTCCTTCACGCGGTCCAGGCGGCGCGTGCCGAAGATCGGCACGATGCTGGGCCCTCTTGCGAGGAGCCAGGCGAGCGCCACCTGCGCGGCCGTGGCACCCTTGGCCGCGGCGAGCTGTTCGATCGCCTCGACCACAGCCTGGTTGGCCTCCATCGCCTCGGGAGTGAAGCGCGGGGATCCCGCGCGGAAGTCGTTCACACCGAAGCTCGACGTACTCGCAACCTTGCCGGTCAGGTAGCCCATCCCGAGCGGGCTCCAGGGCACGAAGCCGATGCCCAGTTCCTCGCAGAGAGGCAGCACCTCCGGCTCTGGGTCGCGGGTCCACAGCGAGTATTCGCTTTGGATCGCGGTGACAGGCTGGACGGCATGGGCGCGGCGGATGGTGTCCGCCGCCGCTTCTGAAAGACCGAAGTGGCGCACCTTGCCGGCCGCGATCAGGTCCTTCACCGCGCCGGCGACGTCCTCGATGGGGACGTTCGGATCGACGCGGTGCTGGTAGAGAAGATCGATG
>WNFQ01000431.1_pt2 | contig 27373 bp, 15 predicted proteins | sample 5400171 | NCBI WGS metagenome assembly WNFQ01 (sample SAMN13153356, study PRJNA577476) | soil metagenome | isolation source: 20 cm soil under Madrone tree | place: USA:California | collected 2016-06-14
CTAGATAGAGTTCCGTGCCTCGCCTGCGGCCTGAGGGGGAGTTGCGAACCTGCACCTCTATTAACCGAAGCGTAATAGATTATTCCATCGTGGACCAGACCGTAGCTAACGTTAGGTACGCTGGCACTCTTGGTCTGCATGGGGGCTTCTTTCCGCGGACCTTTCTAGCCATCAGCGCAGGCAGATCAGCCGGAAGATGACCATGGATGAAAAGATCAACATTCTGATGGTAGACGACCAGCCGGGCAAACTACCCAGTTATGAAGCCATGCTTGGTGAACTTGGCGAGAACCTGATTTAGGCCCGTTCAGGAATGGAAGCATTAGAACACCTGCTGAACACCGACATCGCTCTCGTGCTTTTGGACGTGAGCATGCCCGGAATGGACGGCTTCGAAACGGCGCAAATGATCCACGAGCACCCGCGCTTTCAAACCACTCCGATCGTCTTCATCTCCGCCATTCATGTGACGGACTTGGACCGGCTCAAGGGATATCAACACGGCGCTGTGGACTACGTTTCCGTTCCTGTGGTTCCGGAGTTGCTTCGTGCAAAAGTGAGGGTCTTTGCGGAGTTGCGTCGTAAAACCTGACAGTTGGAAATGCTTACTGCCCGCATGACGATGTTGCAGGATGAAGAGAACGGGCGCATTGCGCGCGAGTTGCACGACAGCGCTGGGCAACTGCTGGCCGCCATTGCTATGAACAGCGTCCTGGTCGAGGCAGAGACTCATAAGGTGAGTGCGCCCGCGGCCAAGGGTGTTAGTGAGAACGCCGCGATGATGAAAGAGGTAAGTAAACAGATTCGTACGATCTCCTACTTGCTTCATCCGCCTCTCCTGGACGAGGTGGGACTTGGATCCGCTCTTCGCTGTTACATCGAAGGATTCTTGGAACGCAGTAAAATCGACGTAAAAATCGATATCCCAATGGATCTCGCTCGTTTCTCCGAAGAGGTGGAACTTTCAATTTTCCGGTTAGTGCAGGAATGCCTCACCAATATTCATCGTCATTCCGGTAGTCCGACAGCCAGAATTCGCATCACTCAAAAGGGTGCTTGTGTAAGGGCTGATATCGAAGATGCCGGCAAAGGGATGCCACTCGAAAGGGAGCCGGGATCGCCGGCCCACACCGGCGTTGGGCTCCGCGGAATGCGAGAACGGCTGCGACTTCTAGGAGGCACCTTGCATATCTGTTCAGACAGCGATGGCACAAGGGTGACTGCCATTCTGCCCACCGTGCGCGCCACAGCAGTGGTCCCTGCGACTCAGGAAGTCGACAGGCCGGTGGCTCTGACCAGCGAGGCGTCGATCACAGACGAGTCGGGTTGCGCACGGCAGCGAGGGTAGCCGTTCGCGCCATTTGCCTGGCAATCCTCGCCAAGATGCGGCGCTACCTTCGAAACGTTAGAACGATAGTCTCGCGCTTAATTGGATCTCCCGCCCGGGCGTGGTGGTTTCCGTTATCGTACCGAATTGTGGAGTGTTCACGAAGCGGTCCGGAGTGCCCAGGTTGGTGTGGTTGAGCCCGTTGAAAAACTCTCCGCGGAACTGGAATTTCATTTTCTCTGTGATGCCGAAGTCGCGAATCACTGCGAAATCCAGGGTTTGGGCTCCCGGGCCGTAGATCGAGTTGCGCCCTACGTTCCCAAACGTGAAGGCGGGCGGCGCCACAAAAGCTGCGGTGTTGAACCATCGACTGGCCGTTTGTGTGCCCCGCCCGAATTCCGCCTTGCCGGTCGCGTTGGCGCGGATTGGATTCTCGCCGAGCACCGTGCCGGAATTTGCTGTGTCGCCGAATACAGAAATCGTGAAGGGGAAGCCGGTCTGCACCTGGTACACGGTCGAGAAGTGCCAGTTTCTGGTGACAGCGTCGGTCAACCCGGAGCGACTCCAGCGCGGGATGTCATAAACCGCGCTGAGTGCAAAGCGGTGGCGCACGTCACACGCGGGGCCTTTCTCCGCTGCGAGATCGTTGTTATTCTGCGGAATCGATGCCTCGAACATGGGCGACCGGAAGTCCGGCGCATCACTTAGGTTCTTCGACCAGGTGTAGTTCGCCAGTAGACTGAATTCCTTCGTATACCGCCGACGGACATTTATGTAGCCCGCGTCGTACCAACTCTGGGCCGTATTCTCGAGCAGATTGATGGTGCTGACCGGGAAGGTCGTGCTCACCACGGTGATGTTGGACTGCAACTCGGTGTTGGGCACAAAGCTGATCGTTTTGAAGGGACGACGCGGACCGATCGCGCCCGGTCCAGGCGGCGCATTGTTGATGAGGTGCGCGCGCTGCAGGTGAACGCCGTGGGCGCCCAGGTAGCCCAACTCCAGGGTCGTGTTCTGGCCGAAACTCTTCTCGACGGAAGTGCTCCACTGTTCGATGTACTGCGACGGTGCGTGCGGGTCCAATGCCGTGAAACTAACCGTCGTTTGTCCGAGCACCGGCTGACCGAAGTTAAAACCATTGCTGATGATGCCGGCTGATGGCACAAAGTTGTCGCTCTGCTGCGTCTCGGGAAAGACGTAGGGGACATTGTGGCGCTGGTTGCACCAGGTATTCATATCAACCGGGGTATAGAAGATGCCGAACGCGCCATGCAGCACCAGGCCTCGGCTTGGAATCGCCTGTGAGATACCGAACCGGGGCGCGATGTTGTGAGGATTAGGATATTTCAATCCCCTGGGATAACCGTTCTGCCCTCCAATAAACACGGAAGGAACACCATTCTGAAAGGTGAGATTGGAATTGGTGTAGGCGATGTCGACGAGCGGATCCATGTACTCGTATCTAAGCCCCATTTCGATGGTGGTGGTGTGCGTGATCTGGAAGCTGTCCTGGACGAAGCCGTCGGCGTACCACTGGCGGAGTTGCATCTGCGGGATTCCCGCCTGGCGCTGCTTCACTGCCGGCAACCCCATCAGGAAACTGGCAAGGGCTGAGCCGGTACCGTCGTTCGTGGCGGTTTGTGTGGTGAATCCGCTAGTGAACTGGTAGTAGCCGCGATTCTGGAAGAATCCCCACATCGGCCAGATATAGCGGCGGTAGCTGCCGCCGAACTTCAAGCTGTGTCGTCCGTGCTGCCAGCTCAACTGGTCGCGACCCTCGACGATTGTGTCCCAAGCCTTCATCGGAGTGGCGGCATAGTTGTCGCCCATGCCGGTGTAGCCCTGTACGGTGAAGAACGGGGCTCCCCACGCGCCGGGACCGCCGTAACCCACCCCCTGGATTCCCAGTTGGGTCACGATGTCATTCTTATTGGAGTTCTCATCCCAGCGGGACATGGCTAGTCGCGAGATGGTGATGGCCGCCGCATTCACCATGCGGGGATTGACAATGTGGTTCCAGGTGATGCTTCCCTGCTGCGAAAAATTGTCGTGGGAGACGCCAAAACCCGGGAGATTCTGCGTCACAAACGAACTCCCGCTGCTGGGCATGAAGCCGTTCTCAGCGCCCAGGGAGTATCGGGCCGTGACGCTGTCGCCGCGAGCGAACATCTGGTCGATGCGTACCGTAGCCTGGTTGGTCACGTGGAGTTCGTTGCGAACATCCAGATAGTTGTTGCAGTCGGTGCCGGCACCTACCAGGGTGGGTGAGCCCATCATGGTCATCCCGCAGCCGATGGCGCCCGTGCCCGTCCCCATGCCGACATTCGGCATGGGCACGTCGTTCATCATGAATTGCTGCGCTGCCGGGTTGATCAAGGGCAATCCAGTGGTTGGGTTGACGGCGTTCGCGGGAATCACGTTGCCCGGAAATGGGTCGCGGATGATTTGCGGATTGCTCGGGCTGATCGGCTTGGTCGGATCGTAGTTCGGATTGGAATGCGCGCTGAACGGGTTGTAGATCGTTTTACCACTCATGCTGAAGTCGCCGGAAACCTCCTCCGGCGTCGCGACGGTAGCGACCATCGTGTCCGCCATCGCATGGCGGAAGCCCTCGTAGTTAACGAAGAAGAAGGTTCGATTGCGGATGATAGGTCCGCCAAAGGAAGCCCCGAAATTATTCTGGACCAGATGGTTGTTACCCATCTGATTAAACGAGTGCGCGTCCATGGCTCCGTTGCGCAGGAACTCGTAAACCGTGCCGTGATATCCGTTGGATCCGGAACGAGTGACGATATTGACTTGCCCCCCACCCGCGCCACCCATCTCGGCAGAGTAGCTTCCCGTTTGCACGCGGAATTCGCGAACGGCATCGGGCGAAGGGCTCAGGTTCAGGGTGTTGAAGGTTGGGTCGGTGTCGGTCGTGCCATCAAGCAGAAAGTAGTTGGCGTTCGGCCGGTTGCCGCCAATGCTTACCGCGGAACGCTGGCCCGGCCGCCAATACAAAGGATTCATGTCCCCGGTCTGCGCTCCGTGGCTGATGTGGGCGCCCGGCACGGTCAAGACGAGGTCGATGAGCATGCGGCCATTGAGCGGCAAATCCTTGATCGCCGCGGGCTCGATGACTTCTCCGACCGCCGAGTCCGTGGTGTGCAGTGTCTCGGGAAGCTCGGCGACTTCTACCGTCTGGGCCACGGCCGGCAGAACCAAGCCGACGCTGACGGTTAGCTTTTGCCCCACTTCAAGCTGAACGGTCTCCGTCCGGTCCGCGAATCCTGCCGCCGAGACTTTCAGCGAATACTGGTCGGGCAGTAGACCGGGAATCTCAAAAAAACCCTGGGAATTGCTGAACACGTGGCGCCCCGCCTGCGTGCTCGCCGCTGTGAGACGCACGTCCGCTCCCGAAATCGAGTGATGCTGCGGATCAGCGACACTCCCGACCAGGACCGCGTAGTTGCTCTGCGCTAGTGCGGAAACGGAGAAAAACAGGAAAGCGAAAGAAAAAGATTGCACAGACACCCCACCCTCCACAGATCGGTGACAACGAGACGCGCCAAGCTGAGTGCGCGGAACTTTAGCGAGGGGGAGAGGAACAATCAATAATATGAAAAGATTAGTGGAGCAAGCGTCCTGCGTAGGCGCGGAACAGGTGCGAGCGTCGGTGTTTGGCCGGCCCTGAGCGTTTCCGGGCCCAGGCAAGGTGCTGTTGAGCCACTCAATTTCGCCGACGGGAGACCACTACGTTCGTGAGTCCCGTTTCGACTATAACCTCGACAAAAACGCGCGCTCGAACTATGAGTACATCACCACGTTCTATCCTTTGTGGGCCGGGCTGGCCACCGCCGATCAGGCCGAAGCCGTCAGGAAAAATCTGGGTGTCTTTGAACACGCCGGCGGCTTGGCCATGAGCAATCGTGACAACAGAGTGCAGTGGGACTACCCGAACGGCTGGGCTCCGACGCAACTGCTGGCGATCGAGGGACTGCGCCGGCACGGTTTTCCGGACGACGCCAACCGTGTCTCCTACAAGTTTCTATCCACCATCGCCGACAATTTTCGTCGGGACGGCACCATCCACGAGAAGTACAACGTGGTGACGCGTTCCTCGGAATCGCGTATCGAAGCGGGCTATCACCAGAACGTTGTCGGCTTCGGCTGGACGAACGGCGTCTTCCTGGTATTGCTACATGCCCTACCCGAGGTGTGGTTTGGACGCCTTGCGAAGGAGCAGAGCACGCCCCTGAGGGCGACTCACTAGTTCAGTGCCCCATATATGCCGCCACTTTAAAGCTTGTCATCCCGACCGTAGCGAAGTGGAGCGGAGACACCTTGTGTTTCAAGTTTACGGCTTGGAATTCGAAACATCCTGAAGCTGCTGCGCAAGTTTACGCTCACGTTCCGCATCCTCCGTCTGCCCCATGTCCTGATATGCCTGGCCCAGCAGGTGATGCGTCACAGAGTTGTTCGGATCCATCGCCAGAGCATGCTGCAGCGCTCGAACGGCGAGCTGTGGCTCTCCCTTCTTCTCCAAGACCTTCCCCATCAGGATGTAAGGCCCCGTGGAGGTAGCGTCGAGCCAGATCGAACGCTGCAGCAACCGCTCAGCCTCGTCAAACTTCTGGATGCGGGAGTACGCGTCCGCCAGCTTGTAGTACGTGGCGGCATACCCGGGGTTTACGGCGAGTTCTTTCTGAAAATTGCTAAGGGCCTCTGGGATCCGAGACTTATAAAGGTAGAGCTCCCCCAAAAAATGGTGCGCGAGCGGAACCTTGGGATCGAGCTCGATTGCCTTCTGCGCGTACTCTTCGGCAATGGGATCGAATTCCTGGCGCAGAAGCATGCGCGCCGTAAACAGATAAGCCGCAGCAGAATCGGCAGCCACGTCAAACATGCGTGCAAAGGACAGGCGCGCCTTTGGATAGTCCTTCGCCTGGATATAACAGATCCCCAGGATGTACGAGGCGTCGACGTTGGCCCGCGGATACCATCCTTGCACTTTCTCCAGCAGCGGAATCGCTTCCGCCGGACGACCCGCCAGGTAGTTGGACAGACCAAGCAATTGGATCACTTCGTTGTCCTTCGGGTCCTCCTCGGCGGCCTTGCGAAGAGCCTCGATAGCGTTCGCGTAGTCCCCGCTCTTGTAATAGACAACACCAAGCTCGTGCGAAAGGCCAGGCAATGCAGGATTACTCGCCGCCAGCGCGTGCAGCCGTGCCAGAGCCTCAGCGTTTTTGCCCTGCTGGGAAAGACGGCGGGCTTCTTCGATATCGGAAGCAGCCGACTGGGACGGGGCCGACGGAACAGGTTCTTGCTCTGCCAATCGGCACGAAGCAACCGGCGGCACGCAAACCAGGAGGGCAAACAAAATCGGGACGCGGAACGTCATTCGGCCGTAACCAGTGCTGAAGGCTAGCTTACTCCCATCTCACAAAAATAAAGAGGGAGCCGACGGGCTCCCTCGCAATGGGTATTCCAGATTTTTTAGAACTCCAACCGTATCGCAAACTCCAGCTGGCGCATGTGCGTACCTCCCTCAAGCCCTGTAATCTTTCCGTTGTTGCCGCCCGGACAATCCACGCAACCGTTTGCCCCGTTGTTTTGACTGAAGGCGTACACCGGGTGATTGAATATGTTGAAGGCGTTCATCAGGAACTTCGCCCGGAACTGTTCGGTGATGGCGAAAGACTTCGTGACCGACAAATCGGAATAGAAGCCTCTCGGACCGACGTAACTGTTGCGGCCGAGATTTCCGATCTGGCCGCAGGCCGGGAGGCTAAACGGACCGGAAACAGGACGCGCCAAACTGCAAGCATCCGTTCCCACAGGCTGCGCATTGGGATCGGGATACGCCAGTGGAGCCACCGGCGTAAAGTAGGTTCGAGTGTGGTTGACCGGATCCAAGGGACCGACCGCCAGGTGAAGCTTCCTGCTCCCCACATTCGGACGGCACGGCCCGGTGTCGATTACGTTTCCGCATTCACCGATGCTCGGAGTCCAAGGCAGGCCACTGCTCCAATTGGTAGTGTTGCTCACCTGCCATCCCCCTATGAGGAAATCCATTGCCCTGCTGGCATCTCCCTTGTACTTCTTGCCCTTTCCGAACGGCAGTTCGTAGATCGGGCTGAAAACGAATACCTGGTTGCGGTTGAAATCGACGGGCCCCCACTCCACGGCATGGCTTACGGCGTAGTAGGTCTCGTGGTAATTGTCCGCGTGGGAGAAGGTGTAATGAGCCAAGAACTGCAACCCCTGCGAAAAGCGTTTGTCTACCTTTACCTCGAACGCGTTGTAGGTGCTTGCCGCGTCGTTGCCGTAATAGTTGCCCAGGTCGAAGGGAATGGTCGGGAACAGTGGGCGTCGGCTGTTTTGCGAGGTAAAGGCACTGAATCCGCCGTAAGAAGCTGGACCGCAGTTGCCAGTATTGGGGGTTGAACCCACAGGGCACGGCGTGGTCGGGCTCGAAACTAGAAAAGCCTGCGTAACATCCTTTCCCTCGCCAGCTGCTGCCGGGTTGACATCATAGTTTGGATTGTCCGCGGTAAATCCGTGCGTTCCCTTGCTGCCCACGTAGGCTACTTCCAACGACGTGGTGTTGGTCAGTTGACGCTGGACGGTAACATTCCAGGCATCCACCGTCGGCAAGACCTGCTTGGTAGGACGAATGTGTGTGCCCGACAGTTGCGAGGTCAGAGGGATGAATCCGTCGGCCGGGACTGCGGGGAACGCATTTGCTGGGTCGATACCAGGGTTGGAATTGGGACCCAGATCCAACGAGAATAAAGGAATCAGGTTCGCCGAAGCAGCCGAGTTGAAGGTACTGGCGTCGTAGTTCTGCTTCAGAAGCACGGGCAGGTTCTGAGTCACCGTGTGTCCGAAGTTCGACCCGAACACTCCGATGTCATAGCTGCGACCATAACCCAAACGCACGACAGTTTTGGGTGTGGCCTGATAAGCGATACCGAGGCGCGGGGCAAACGCGCGTAGATCGTTATCGACGCTGCCGTTCAGGCCGTAGCGCCCGACGCCGGCGACGCGGATTCCACCCGTACCGCCATTATCAACGATGTTGGCGAAGCCGCCGTTGCCTTTCGTGTTTACGCTCTCAGGGAAGTAGATTTCCCAGCGCAGCCCGTAGTTGATGGTCAACTTGGAAGTGGCCCGCCAGGTATCCTGGCCGTAGAAGAACCAGCGTTTCTGACGCTCGGCGGCGCTGCCAGCGCTGGGAAGGTCCGGATTGGTGACGTAGTGGGCGAAGGAGGTCACGTCGCCCAGCAGGAAGGTCGCAAGATCCAGGCCATTAACGCCTCCGTTCGAAGTGGCCTCCGGGCTGAAGTTATATTCACCCGTGCGATTATTGTCGCTCGGGATTCGCAAGTTCATGGCATAGCGAATGTCGGCTCCGAACTTAATCTGATGGTTGCCGCGAACATGAGTCCAGTTATTGACGAACTGAAATTGCTGTTCGCTTTCGGTCAGCGGGCAATTGCAGCGAGCCACGCCAAGGCCATCTCCAAAACTAGAGATAACCAGACCGGCGCCGCCATTATTCGGAGCTCCGTTGTAGCCGCTTAGCGGATCCTTCCCCAGTTGGAACGCGCCCAGACCATCCGTTCTAGCATCTCCCGGAATGTTGGCACCGGGAATTCCGAAGTCCGTCATGGGGGTACCGCTATCCGGCTTCTGAGTTTGCGGATTGTATTTGAAATACCCGAAGCGGAAATCGGTGAGCCAGTTGTTACTCACGGTTTTATTGAAACCGGCGGCCAAGCTGTAGTTGTGAGTGGTGGAACTCCCAGACAAGCCGGGAGCGTCGCTGGTTCCGCCATTGCCGGGACCGCCCAAAGCACCGAGCAGGCCCTTCCCCGAAATTGTGTAGTAAGCGAGGCTGAAGCGGCCGAAAACGTTCAGCGACTGGCTTACCGTATAGTCAATCCGCGTATCGAAGGCGTTCGAGGTGAACGGTCCCGATCCTGCGCCGACAAAGTTATTGAGCACCGGGGCGCCCGCGCCGGGGTCGGGGAATAAAGCGAGGATCTTGGCCGCAGCCGGGGAGATGCTACTGATAGGGATGTGGTTGTTAGGAAACGCTGCTCGATTAGCGCCCGTGTTGGGATCGCCGGTCGTCGGGTCATAAACCTGTCCGGCATTGGTACCTGAGCCAGGCGCAACTCCCAGATATTCGCTTAGATCACAGAACCCTGTTGTATTGGTTGCGGGGTTGCACGTGGTGAGAACCGTGTGGGTGGGCACTGTAAACAGGCCACTGACTCCGAGGGTCTGTCGTGTTCCCTGGTAATCTCCGAAAAAGAACAGCTTGTCTTTAATAATTGGGCCACCAATCGTGCCGCCAAACTGCGCCCAGCGCGAGGGCGGAACGAGGCGGCCAGTCGCCTTATCGGGGGCGCTCTGTGAGAATGGGTCGCGCGCTTGGAAGGCATCTGACCGACGATAAAAGAAAGCAGTACCGTGGACGCTATTGCTGCCAGACTTGGTTTGCGATGTAACCAGACTCGCCACCGCCTTGCCAAATTCCGCGTCATAATTCTGCAGAGCGACCTTGGCCTCGGTCACCGCGTCGAGGTTGGGATTCACGATAATGATTCCCAGGACCGGATCCTGGTTGTCAGTTCCATCGAGTTCGAACCCAGTGCCGCTGAAGTGCTGCCCTTGCGAGAAGATCTGGTAGCCCTGCTGCGGATTCTCCGTCGCGGCGTGGCTCCAGCCGACAATTTTCTGCGCCCCCGGCGCCATCAACTGTAGCTCTGTGAAATTGCGGTTAAGAATAGGAACTTCTTGGACCGCTCTTTCGTTGAAAGTTACCGCGACGTCGGCACGGTCCGTTTTCAACTGCGGAGCCTCTGCGGTAACTTCCACCGTCTCGCTAGCGCCACCAACCTGGAACTGCAAATCTACACGAGACCCCGCATCAGCGGACACGATGATATCCTTCTGTTCACTGACCTTGAAACCTGATGACTCAACCCGCACCGAGTAAGTATCCGGAACGAGGTGTGTGACGGAGTAGTTGCCGTCCTGGTTCGTGATCGTAGTGTCGCTCGTGCCCTTGCGCTGGTTGGTAACGGTGACTTTGGCGCCAGCCACTGCCGCACCTTGCGGATCCGTTACTGTCCCAAGGATGCTGCCATAAACCGCTTGCGCCAATAGCCGGGGCGTATAGGAACAGCTTATTACTACCGTTACGAAAACCACTACCACCAAAGTCTTACTTCTCATCGAATTCCTCCGCGTTGCTTCGACACAAGAAGTTTCTGAATTACAAAATGCTTTTTCTTGCGCTGATTCTCTTCGATAGAGAGCGAACATCCAATATTTATGCTGGTTTTCGTCAACGCTTGCACTTTCGCCAAAATCACGTATGCCGCGTCATCGCACTAATACAAACCTACTAGGCTGCAAAGCGAGCCTGCAGTTTCGCTTCCTAAATCGGTTTTGTTGATAGCACGTTGAATTCGTTGAGCTAACGCTTTCAGCGGGAAAGCCAGCTCTATGACATTTTGGAAATCGCTAAGAATGCGCTATGAAATGCAGGATTTGCTTGCTGAATGAAACCTAGAACTCGCGAAAGACCGCGCCAGTGACGTTTGTCATAAATGCTGCGCACACTTGCACTTCGAAACAAGACACACTTCACCTCTCGCGCGGTCACCAGCATTACCGACGAGCGCGTGCACTTTGGCCGCTCGCTTGGATGAATTAAAGTTTCAAAGGGTTTGATACGGTTACCGCTGCGAACATCGTGCGCTTGCAGTCATATGCGCGGCTTGTTACGCTGCGTTACATGAGTGTCACAGGGATTTCCGCGACCGAGCGCGAGCATTATCTGGCTGCGGTTAACTCGCTGGTCAAGAGCCAAGTGCTGCACGGCTCCGAATCACTTTGCAAATTGCTACGGTACCTCGCGGAGCAGGCCCTACAAAATCCTGGAACAGCGATCAAGGAATATCAAATTGCCACCGAGGTCTTCGGCAGACCCGCTGACTTTGATTCTCATCTTGATTCGACAGTGCGCGTGCAAGCCGGCCGATTGCGCGTGAAGCTCTCCGAGTATTACGCCTCCGAAGGCGCCGACGATCCTCTGATCGTGGAATTGCCCAGAGGAAGTTATTCTTTGGTTTTCCAGGCCCGGCCGATTCTGCCGAGATCTCAGTCCTCTGAAACCGAGACGAGAGGCCGAGTACGGGAGCGTCACATTTTGCGTACCTGGTCAGCGGCCGTGATTATTCTCTCGAGCTTGCTTGCGGCGGGCGTAGCCGCACTGGTCGGAACTTGGGAGAGCCGGTCGCGGAACCGCGTGGGCAGCGTTTCGCTGCCAGCACCGGCGGCTTTCCGAACGTTCTGGAAGGGCTTCCTCTCCGGTCCGGACGAGCCCTGGGTAATATTCAGTAATGCCGCCTTCGTCGGTCGCCCAGAAACGGGAATGCGGTATCGGCAATCTCAGGATTCGGATGGACTGATTCTCGACCACTACACCGGCGTAGGCGAGGTGCTCGCAGTCCACGACCTCGACCGGGTGTTTCACCTATTGAACCGCGAATTGCGCGTTAAGCGCGGAAGCTTATTTTCGCTCGATGATGCGAAGAAGAACAACCTGATCTTCGTCGGCTCGCCCGCGGAGAATTTGACGCTTCGCGATCTCCCGGTAAACCACCAGTTTGTTTTCCGTCGAGTGGAGTCGGGGGCACGAAAGGGCGAACTTGCAGTGTTCAATGTGCACCCGCAGGGGACCGAGCCAACATTGTTCGCCTCCAGCCCGAGGAACACGCCACTGAGCGAGGATTATTCCGTGATCGCCCTTGTACCCGGGCTCGATCCGTCGCAGTCGGCCATGGATATTGGCGGGTACTACCACCATCGGGACGCAAGCCGCGGTGGAATTCGTTTGCCGCGAAGATTCGGTGCTGCAGTTGCTCTCACGCTTGAAGGTACGCGCTGGCGGTGATCTAAAACCATTTGAGGCAGTGCTTCGGGTGAAGGTAGCTCGTGGAGTGCCGGTGGAAACCGGTCTTGTGGCGGTACGGACCGACATGCCCTAGCGCGCGGGCATCTCGCTTTCATTTTTTGGGGGCGATGACGCGAGACGACTATCCAGTTGTGCGGCCTTGTGAAATTCCTTGGCGGATTCCTCTTTGTCTCCCTTACGCAGCAGAGCGATCGCCAGTTGGTAATGCGCCTGCGCGTATTCCGCACTGGAGTTGATGGCGGACCGGAATTGGGCAATCGCTCCCTCCAGATCACCCGCGTTCATCAGACGCTTTCCGGAGTTAGTGGCCAGGCTGGCAGCTTGCAATCCGGTTTTCTCCTTCTGAATTGCCTGCCCGGCGCGGGCTTCGGCGGCCGCGCCCTCATTGTACCCGAGTGCGCGCAGTACGCCCGCTAAAGTTGTATGCGCGCCTGCAAAGTCGGGTTCCAGACGAATGGCCTCGCGCAAAGCAGCCGCGGCCTCCTGCAGCTTGCCCTGTTGTTTGAAGACCGTGCCCAGAGTGTAATGCGCCTCGGCGTAATCAGGACGCGCCTGGATTGCGGCGCGCAGTTCCTTCGCCGACTCGTCGAACTGTCCCTGCTGCCAAAGTGTGACCCCGAGCGTGTAGTGAATATCGGGCTGGTTCGGATCGAGTTCCTCCGCTTTGTGAAACTCCTCCAACGCCTCCGCGAGTTTATCCTTCAGCTTCAAAGCCAGCCCCAGGTCGTAGTGCAAAGTCGCGTCCTGAGGAGTGATCTTCAGCGCGTTCTGAAATTGTGCGATCGCTCCGTCGAAGTCGCTCTTTTGTAGATATGCAGTGCCCAGATTGGTTTGGTAACCGGCGTCCTCAGGTCGCAGTCGAAGAGCCACTGCGAATTCGGGAATCGACTCATTTGCCTGCCCAGCCTGGATCAGCGCGAGCCCGAGATTATTGTGAGCATCAGGATTGTCCGGCTGCGTCCCAACCACGTGACGAAACGCAGCGACCGCGCCTTCCGCATCTCCCTCACGCTGCAACAGCAATCCAAGTTGATTCTGGGCCTCGGTCCATTCCGGTTGCGCGTGAACCGCCGCCTGCACTTCACGAATGGACTCTGCATTTTTCCCCAGATCCTGGAGTACGCGTCCGAGGTAGTAATGAGCTTGTGCTGACTCAGGAGAAAGCTGCACCGTCGTCTGCAACAGTTCCACTGCCTCTGCGAATCGCTTCTGTTGCCAGCGGACCACGCCCAAGTGAAGTTTGGAGGGCGCGAACTCAGGCTGCAAGCGAAGTGCCTCAGAAAATTGCGCGTCCGCATCATCCGCCTGCAAAGCCTGCGCGAAAAGCGAACCCAGTTCATCGCGCAGATCTGCTCGATTCGGTTCAAGTTGGACGGCCTGGTTCAACTCCCCGATCGCCGACTTCAGCTCCCCACGAAAACTTAGAATCCGTCCCAGAGTCCGATGAGCTTCCGAACTGTCGGGCCCGAGTGTGGTAGCGGTTTTCGCCTCTGCTTCAGCGTCCGCGAGATTCTTTCCTTGCGCAAAAGCGTTGGCCAGGTTGATACGAGCCTGCAGAAAATCAGGCTTCAGCCCTAGTGCGGTCTGCAGTTGAAGGATCGCTTCCGCGGTCTGACCTTGCGCGGTCAGAACCCATCCCAAGGAATTGTGAGCATCGGGACTGCGCGGCGCCTGCTTGACTGCCTTTTCGAAGGCAACGCGGGCTGCAGCGAGATCACCGTCCTGCAAAGCTTTCATTCCCTGCTGGTAGGCTGCTTCGCCCGCGGAGGTGCTGCGCCGTTGCTGCGCAGGGGAGACAGTCACAAGAATCCCGAAGCATACCCAAAGTACAATGAAATTGCAGAACCGAGGAGGAATCGAAGCGTTGCTCACAGTTTCCTGCTAATGGCCGAAGCCACACTGCATCTAGTATGACACGCGGGGCGGTGGGCAGATGTGCGAAGGTCCGCGCAGACCGTGAGCATGACTTTTTCTTAAGCTGTTACTATCAGGCTGATCATGGATGTTCGTTGGTGCATTCGCACACCACTTGCGCTGGCGGCATTTCTCACCCTGCTCGGCCAGTGGTTGACGAGCGCTACCGAGCCCGCCAACCCTGCTCCCGCTCCGATCGCCTACTTCACTGACGTCGCCGAGAAATCTGGATTGACAATGGTCAATGTCTTCGGCGGAACAGAAACTAAGAAGTACATCATCGAAACTTCCGGGACCGGGGTAGCGATCTTCGACTACGACAACGATGGGTGGCCTGACATCTTCCTGGTAAACGGCACCACCCTGGGAGGGACGTTCAAAGGCAAGTCTCCCACCAACCACTTGTATCGCAACAATCATGACGGAACGTTCACCGATGTGACCACAAAAGCTGGACTCGTTGCGACGGGGTGGGGCCAGGGTGCATGCGTGGGCGACTACGACAACGACGGATGGGAAGATCTCTACGTCACCTACTACGGCAAGAACCGTCTCTACCACAATCAAAAAGGTGTGTTCACCGAGGTCGGAGCGCAGTCTGGAACGGCGGGCACTGGAAAGGCTTGGGGTTCCGGCTGCGCCTTCGTCGACTACGATCGCGACGGCCTGCTCGATCTGATCGTGGCGAACTATGTGGACTTCGACCTATCAACCGCACCAGCCCCAGGAGAAAGAGCCTCGTGCGTGTGGAAAGGCGTTCCGGTAATGTGCGGGCCGCGCGGTTTGGCAAGTGCCAAGAACATCCTCTACCACAATCAGGGCGGCGGAAAATTCTCCGACTTCACCACCCAAGCCCACATTGACCAGACGTCCGGGCATTACTCTCTGGGCGTCGCCACTTTCGACTACGACGACGATGGTTGGCCGGATATTTACGTAGCCTGTGATAGCACGGCAAGTATTCTTTATCACAACAATCGTGACGGGACTTTTACGGACGTGGCGGTCAGGGCCGGAGCCGCCTATAACGAAGACGGTCGCGAGCAGGCCGGCATGGGCGCCACCATCGGCGATTTCAACGGAGATGGCAAGCTCGACATTTTCAAAACAAATTTTTCCGACGACACTTCGACTCTCTACAAGAACAACGGCAACGGAACGTTTGATGACGTGACGTTCGCTGCCGGCCTAGGCTTGAATACAAGGTACCTGGGATGGGGCGCAAACTTCCTCGACCTCGATAACGACGGATGGCCCGATCTACTAGTGGTAAATGGACATGTGTATCCCGAAGTCGACAAGCAGCACTTGGGCAGCGATTACCAGGAACCGAGAATCGTTTACCACAACAACGGCGCCGGAAAATTCGTGGATATTTCTGACCAGGCTGGCCCCGGCATTAGCGCTCCTCATGCCAGCCGCGGCGCCGCCGTGGCTGACCTGTGGAACGACGGGCGAATTTCCGCCGTCATCAGTAACATGAATCAGTCCCCGAGCTTGCTGGTGAACCAGGTACGCTCCTCAAACCACTGGATCGCCATCCGCGCCATTGGAAGCAAGTCCAATCGCGACGGCATCGGCGCCCACATCACTCTAAAGGCGGGCACACGCACATGGGTGGACGAAGTCCGCAGTGGTGCTAGCTATGCCTCGCACAATGACATGCGGGTTCACTTCGGCCTCGGTTCCGAGGCCAAGGTCGACTGGCTGCAGATCCGTTGGCCCAGCGGACTGGTGGAGCGCTATGAGGATCTCGATCCTGACGGAATTCGCACGCTGAAGGAAGGAAGCGGCGTACCAGTCGACGCACTACCGAAGACTTCCCTCTCCAGGCCTCAGGCTGCAACGAAGGGAGCTGCATCGGCCTCAGATCTTGAGAGTCATCAGCGCGATGGAGCGGCAATATCGAATTTCGCCGAGCGCACGATGCGCTCACGCTCTTTCACAAGAATCAACTGATTCGGCTTTACATCCTTTAGCGTGTCGATCTGCCGTCGGGCCAGGGAACCTCGAGCAGCCAACCTTTTCGGCCTTTCGCCGATTTGTTGTCGACGGGCGACAGTCCTTTGCAATAAGATACCTCCCGCCACCACGTCGTCTCTCTAGGTCAAAACACACACTTCAGGTCCCGGCCCTCCAAAAAGTTCGAGGAGGTTGCTATGAAACGCCGATTTCTCTTCGTGTCGTTCTTCCTGTTTTTGGGTGTCTTCCCTTCCTTGGCAAGTGCGCAGAACACGATCCCACCAAACGTGGAGCGGATCCATTACCACCGCTTCGACAACAACTACGCGGGTTGGACGGTTTACGCCTTTAACGACACGACCGAGGACACCGGCAACTTCAATGGTGGGCCGGTGCCACTAACGGGGACCGATAGTTTCGGCGGGTATTTCGATGTTGGTTTGAAGGTCAATGCGCAGGACCTCGGCTTCATCGTGCACCTGAGCGGCGCGAAAGATCCGGGGCCGGATCAGCATGTGAATCCGCAGACCCAGGGCTTCGAGATCTGGGTGATTTCCGGATCCACTACGATTTATATCAGCCCACCGGTGATTCCGATGCCCGGGCCAGTGCCTGCGGGCAAAGAACGCATTCACTATCACCGCTTCGATAACACCTACTCAGGCTGGACATTGTTTGCCTTCGGAGATACGACCGAGAACACCGCCGATTTCAACGATGGGCCTCTACAGCCAGCGGGTATCGACGGCTACGGCGTTTATTTCGATGTGGGCTTGAGCGCGACGGCGGCCGACCTGGGCTTCATCATCCATTGGGGTGGCAGCAAGGACCCCGGCCCGGATGAACATGTCAATCCCCAAACCCAGGGGCACGAAATTTGGGTGTTCTCCGGATCAACCACCATCTACACGACGCAGCCGCCGATTCCTGCGGCTGGGCCGATTCCGGCCGACCACGAGCGCATTCACTATCACCGCAGCGATGGGGTGTACGCAGGCTGGACGGTATACGCCTTCAACAATACGACCGAGAACACTGGGGATTTCAACGATGGTCCGGTTCAAGTCTCCGGCCTCGACGGCTATGGTGTGTATTTCGACGTGGGTCTGACCGCAGGGGCAACGGACCTGGGATTCATCCTTCACCGCGGTGGCGAGAAAGACCCCGGGCCAGACATGCACGTCAATCCGCAGACGCAAGGATTTGAGATCTGGGTTGTTTCGGGGTCCACGACGATTTACAGCAATCTTCCTACGGCAGCCCAACTCCTGGCCGGGGAACTTAGTAAGCTGCAAGCAATCTGGATTGACCCGGCTACGATCGTTCTGCCTCGGGCTGCGGTACAGCCGGGCATGAGCTACGCACTCACTGTCGATCCCAATGCTGCGATCACTCTTTCCAGCAGTGGGGTCAATGGCGGAACGACTTATGAGTTGACACAAGCTGGGGCGTCATTGACCAGCGCCCAGCTGGCCCAGTTCCCGCAATTGACGGGGTACATCCCGTTCCAGGTACCGATCAACAACAGAAATACGCTTGCTCGGGCGCTCACGGGAGAACTGGTAGTCTCCGGCGTGAACGGCTCCAGCCAGCTTATGTACGTCACCCAGGTACAGACCTTTGGGATTCTGGACTCGCTGTTTTCCTATGACGGGAAGCTGGGCGTCATCTTCTCGGGTGAGCAGCCTTCGATCAAGGTTTGGGCACCGACGGCGAAATCCGTGAAGCTGCAACTGTTCGACACCGCAAGCCAGGTGACGCCGACCCGCGTCGTCAACATGAGTAGTCGAAATGGCGTGTGGAATGTGCTGGGTAGTCCTAGCTGGAAAGGCAGTTACTACCTTTTTGATGTTACGGTATATGTTCCGTCCCTGCAGGCGATCGTCGAAAACGTGGTTACCGATCCTTACTCCCTGTCATTGTCACTCAACAGCCAAAAGAGCCAGATGGTAAGTCTGGAAGATTCCGCGCTCGGGCCGCCGGGCTGGGAGGAGAGCAGTGCACCCGACCTGAGGCGAGTGAATGATCTGTCGATTTACGAATTGCACATTCGCGACTTCAGCGCGAACGATGCCAGCGTACCGGCAGCACAACGCGGCACGTATCTGGCCTTCACCAACCGGAAATCAAACGGCATGCGCCACCTACGTTCCCTTGCCCAGTCTGGACTGAAGGCGGTACACCTGCTGCCGAGTTTTGACATCGCTAGCGTCAATGAAGACAAAACCTCTTGGCAAACCACGGGGAATCTCAGTGTGTTCTCGTCGGATTCCGATCAGCAGCAGGCCGCGGTAACAGCCATCAAGGATCAGGACGGCTTCAACTGGGGATACGATCCCTGGCATTTCCTCACGCCCGAGGGAGGCTACGCGGTCAGTGCCGACAATCGCATTCGCGAATATCGCCGGATGGTGATGGGCCTGCATCGTGCTGGATTGCGGGTGATTCAGGACCAGGTCTTCAATCACACGAGCGCGGCTGGACAAGATGCCAAATCGGTGTTCGATAAGATCGTCCCCAACTACTACTACCGGCTGAATCCCGATGGATTGATCTTCACCGGCAGTTGCTGTCCTGATACGGCCAGTGAACATCACATGATGGAAAAGCTGATCGTTGATGCGGTGGTGATGTGGGCAACAGAGTACAAGATCGACGGTTTCCGCTTCGACATCATGAGCTTCCACTCGCTCTCGACCATGCGGAGGATCCAGCAAGCGCTGCGGCAACTGACGCCTGAGCGCGATGGCGTGGACGGATCGAAGATCTACCTGTATGGCGAGGGATTTAATTTCGGAGAAGTGGCCAATAATCGCTTCTTCCCGAACGCATCACAAATCAATCTCTACGGCAACGGGATTGGGTCGTTCAACGACCGGATTCGCGATGGGATTCGCGGAGGCAATCCCTTTGGAGACTTGCGCGAACAGGGCTTCGCCACTGGCTTGTTCACCGATCCGAATCCTAACTTCTCCATTGGGGACGCCCCCACGCAAAAGGCTAAGCTACTGCTGGAGCAAGACTGGATTCGCATCGGCCTCACGGGTAACCTGCGAGACTTCCAGTTCGTGGACAGCAATGGCAACGCGGTGACGGGTGCGGCCGTTATTTATGGCGGCCAACCGACCGGCTACACGGCCACTCCGATCGAATCCATCAACTATGCGTCGGTGCATGACAACCAGGCGCTGTTTGACGCGGTACAGTTGAAGTCATCCCCTGCTGATTCTCTGGATGACCGCGTTCGCCGGCAGAATCTCGCCACCAGTGTGGTCGCTCTCGGCGAAGGTATTCCTTTCTTCCTGGCCGGTGACGATCTGTTGCGATCGAAGTCCGCGGACAAGAATAGCTACAACTCCGGCGACTGGTTCAACAAGCTGGACTTCACTTATCAAGCTGACAATTGGGGCGTCGGCTTACCCGTACAGAGCGACAACGGTGGCGACTGGGCAATCGAGCAACCCTTGCTCGCGGACACAACGATCCGCCCAGGGCATGATCAGATCATCGCGGCGCACGAGTGGTTCCAGGAACTGTTGCGGGTTCGCAACAGCTCACGCCTCTTCCGGATGGGATCGTTTGCCGAAATCCAGCAGAACCTGCACTTCCTGAACACGGGCCCGGATCAGGTACCAGGCTTGATTGTAATGACCATCGACTGCACTCAGAACTGCGACTATCGCCACGTGGTAGTGGTCTTCAACGCGACCAAGCAAAGGCAAGACTTCCAGGACGACACTCTGCGCAACCAGCATTTGGCGTTGCATCCGGTGCTTGCGGAGTCAAGCGACCCAGTCGTGAAGAACTCGACTTACACCAGTAATGGCACACTGAGCATACCTGCACTAACAACCGCCGTGTTTGTGAACAGATAGCATCATCCCCTTTCGCCGGTCTTGATGGAGCGCGGGGTGATTACAAACCTCTCGTGGTGGGGACGGATATCGACGAGGAAATGCTCTTAAGTGTACGGAGAATGCGTTTGACTCTCCCCACAAAGTGCGGGGGCTTCGGCCCTAACGCTGCATACCTAATTCTCAGCAGGGAGTCACTGTGTGAACCGAACCTGTCCTCGCTGATCGCGGCGGCGGAAAAGGGCGATAGATCCGTGACCGGGGCGCTGTTTGCCGCCCTCTACTCCGAACTACACCGGCGTGCGAAGCGCGAACTGGACCGGCAGGGCGCGCCCGTGAGTCTGAGCCCAACCACGCTTCTCCACCAGGCGTACCTTGACATGGCCGACCGGGAAGGTTCATCGTTTCCCGACCAAGCGCGATTCATGGGGTATGCCGTACGCGTCATGCGTGGGCTTATTATCGATCACGCCCGCAACCACCATGCCCAGAAGCGAGGCGGGCTTATCGAAATCACCTCGTTCGGGACAGAGGCCAGCGACAAGTCGGTGGACCACCGCGAGCTTTCGCAATCAGTGAGGCGCTCGACGAACTGGCCAAGATGGACGCGGCGCTGGCCCAGATCGTCGACCTGAAGTTTTTTTTGCGGGTTTTCCTTCGCTGAAATTGCCGCCATGCGCGGCGTATCGGAACGTACCGTACAGCGGAACTGGGAGTGCGGTCGACGCGCGATCTGGCGATCGCCCAAGCCCGGCAGATGAAGCGTCGCGTGACCATACCTGCGGGCAAACTTGCCAACCGCGCAAGCTTCTCAATAGAGTAGGGTCAAATCCTAGTGCGGCGAGGCGGGGGTACTACCAAGTTTGTTCTTCTCACGGCGCGAGTTACTCCACTCATTGAGCCGGTCGGCCGTTGTCCTTTCTCTGGATAGCATTCTGGGTCTCACTCTGCCGCGGCCATTGCGCGCTTCGTCCGACCCGGCAACCCGGGAGCCGACTGCAAAATCCGTGGCGGACCTTGGCGTCAGTTTCCTGAATGTGGCTCGGGAATCCGGACTCAACGCGAAGACTGTCTTTGGTGGTGAGCACAAGAACAAGTACCTGCTTGAGACCACGGGATGCGGCGTCGCGTTTTACGACTATGACAACGACGGCTGGCTCGACATTTTTCTGGTGAACGGATCGCGCCTCGAAGGGTTCGCCAAGGGACAGGAGCCGACGTCACATCTATTCAAGAACAATCGTGACGGCACCTTCATGGATGTTACGGCCAAGGCTGGCGTAGGACACTCCGGATGGGGACAGGGTGTCTGCATCGGGGATTACGACAACGATGGGTTCGAGGATCTCTTCGTGAGCTATTTCGGCACAAATGTTCTCTATCACAATAACGGAGATGGCACTTTCACCGACGTTAGCGAGAAAGCCGGTGTCGCCGGCAACGGCAAGCGCTGGAACACAGGTTGTGCCTTCGTGGACTACGATCACGACGGCAATCTCGACCTGTTCGTCGCCAACTACATCGACTTAGACCTTAGCACCGCTCCCCTACCCGAATCAGGCCCGTGTCTTTATAAAGGGGTGATGGTGGCGTGCGGCCCTCCCGGGCTCAATGGCGGCAAGAACATTCTCTTTCACAACAACGGAGACGGCACTTTCACCGATGTTTCCGCCGCCTCCGGAATCTTGAAGGCGAATGGCACCTACGGCCTGGGTGTGCTCACCGCCGACTTCGACAACGATGGCTGGCCTGACATCTACGTGGCTAACGACTCCAGCGCCAGTGCTCTCTATCAAAACCAGAAGAACAGCAAGTTCGTCGACATCGCTCTTGAAGCCGGTTGCGCTCTCAGTCCAGACGGCAAACCGCAAGCCGGAATGGGTGTCTCTGCCGCTGACTACGACATGGACGGTAACCTCGATATCGTGAAGACGAATTTCGCAGGTGACACACCCTCTCTCTACCATAATCAGGGCGGCGCGAACTTCGAGGATACGACCTTCACGGCCGGTGTGGGCCAGCACACGCAGTACCTCGGCTGGGGATGTGGCTTTTTTGACATGGACAACGACGGTTGGCCCGACATCTTGATCTGCAACGGACATGTTTATCCCGAAGTCGAGCAACTGAAGACCGATGCCGGCTATGCTCAGCGCAAGTTGCTGTACCGAAACCTACGAGATGGCCGTTTCGAAGATGTCTCAATGCTAGCCGGCGCCGGCATCTCCGAGCCGGTCGCATCACGCGGAGCCGCCTTTGGCGACTTTGACAACGATGGCGACCTCGATGTTGTGGTGAACACAGTAAACGACTACCCGCAGCTGTTGCGCTGCGATTCGCACACTGCCAACAATTGGATCAAAGTACGCACGATCGGCAGAAAGTCCAACCGCAGCGGAATCGGGGCACGCTTGAAATGCGTGACGAAAATCACCGGCGAGAGTAAACCGCACCAGCAGATCGACGAAGTCCGCAGCGGCGGGAGCTACTTTTCACAAAGCGACTTGCGAATTCACTTCGGCCTCGGAAAGGCCGAAAGGGTTGAACTGCTTGAGGTGCGCTGGCCGAGCGGACAGATCGATACGCTAAAGGACATCAAGCCCAATCAGTTAATTGTAGTTGAGGAAGGCAAGGGGATCGTTCGCTCCACGAAGTTCGCGTCCTCCACCGCCAACAGGTAGCCGTGAAAATAGTCGCCGCCGGAAGAGTAAGGATATTCAGAAGATGAGCTTCAGACCCAACTGGACCGCGCGACTCCCGCCCGAACCGACGACGGGGTTGGCGGCGGCGACATCAGGCGTAGCACAACCACAGCCGAATGCACCGGTCGAAGGATCGTTTTGACCGAATCCATTCTGCCCGCCGTAGGGATTGGCGAAGTTGGGATGATTCAAAATATTGAAGAACTCAGCGCGGAACTGCGTGCGGAGCTTTTCTCCAAAATGCCAGTTCTTGGCAATGGAGAGGTCGAAGTTCTTGAAACCGGAATCCTGAAGCGTATTGCGACCCATGTTCCCGAATTGTCCCAAGGGAGGAGGGATCATGATGGAGCTACCCTTGGCGTAGCAGCCAAAGAACGCGAGCGCTTCCGTGGCTGCCCCCGGCGAGCCTCCATCCAGTGCGAGCGCCTTCGCATTGCATGCGGAGTTGTCTGTGGGGTTGCCAGGGCTGTTGTTTCCCCCGAAGAACGGAATCGATGTCGGCCGCGACTTGAAATCTGAAGTCTTTCCGTAGAAACTCCAGCGGATCGGGGCGGTTGCTGGCGGGCTGACGGGCAAGGGCCCCGTACCACTGGCGTCAGTGCCCAAATCGATCGGGCCCCAGTATTGCGGAGTCTGTAGGGTCACGATGGAGTTCAGTTCCCAGCCCTCTAACATCTGTGCATAGCCTTTCTTGCCCGGAATGGCGTAGGTAAGGGAAAGGGTCAGGCGATGCCGCACGTCGAAGTCGCTGTTCGCATATTCCCGTCCGACATTGGAGGAATCTTGCGGCAGACCGGCTCCGTAACCGAAATCCCAGTTTGCGCCAACCGCATCCAGGGAGTGCGAATAGGTGTAACCGGCTACCATGCTTAGGCCGTGGAAATCTCGAGAGTTAAGAGTTACCTGCAAGCCGTTGTAGTTAGACCGGTATATGTTGCCCATCTGAAAAACGTTGCTCAGATAGGGGAACTTTGCGTTGAAGGGGCGTGGCCCCTGTTCGTCGGCGGTTTGGCAGGCCGGGTTATTTTGGGTGTCGTAAGAACCGTTCACCAGGGCCTGTGTACAGGCAACAACGTTGGCCGCTGGCCACCCCGAACCTACCGGCGGCTGATTGATGTCACGAATACCCGTCAGATTCTTGCCGTGGTTCCCGACGTAGGCAAGTTCGAGAGAGAGCTTCGGCGTAAATGCATGCTGGACGTTCAAGGTCCAGTTCCAGACATAGGGAGTGGTCAGATTGTGATCCACACCCATGATGCCGCACGGACTATCGAAACAATTGATCAGCTGGCTGAGATCGCCGTAGATTGGCCCGTTGTCCCAGGGAAATGAGGGGAAGGTCGTCAGATTGCCGGTGGTGATGGTACCTCCTGCGGTGTTTCCCGAGCCGTCGATGATGGCGCCGGTGGGCACGCTGGGAAGACCGAAGCTGTTATTGAAGGCCAGGAATGCCTGCCAGTTCACCGTCTCATGCACGATGCCGCCGCCGCCCCTGATAACGGTGGTTCCGGTCCCCGAGGGGTCCCAGGCGAATCCCAAACGTGGAGCGAAATTCTTGTGGTCGGCATTGTAGGGAGCGCTGATCTGTTTCCCTACCTGCACCATTCCGAGGTTGGGATCAAAGTTCCCGAGAAGGTTATGCGCTTCCTTGACCACTGAGTTGAACTCATACCGCACTCCAAGGTTGATGGTCAGATTCCTGGCGACACGCCAGTCGTCCTGTACGAAGCCCGCGTAGCCCCAGTTGTGTAGTTGTCGTCTGGGATCGCCCGTGAGAACGGATACCTTGAAGGGTGCGCCAGAGAAGAAATCCTCGAGCTGTGCGGTGTTCAAGAACGTGGCTCCGGTGGGATCGGTAGGGTCAGGTGTATTCCCACCCAGGAAGGTTATGCTGCCCCGTGCATTTCCAAAAGCGCCCCCGGTTACCCCGTTGCGGTGGATTTCGCCGCCGAATTTGAGTGCATGTTTGCCCGCGATATAGGAAACGTGGTCAATGAACTGGGTGATGGTGTCGGGCCCCTGAAACTTCGGCCATTTGAACCCGCCCAAGCCCGGGAAAAAATATCCGGCGAAGCCAATGCGAGGCAAGCCACCCGTGAAGGGACCAGACACGCCCGTGTTGAGACCGTAACTCGAAGCCGGTACGGCAAGATCCCCCGGGAGCGTGGGCTGATAGAGGCGGTTGTAGCCGAAGCGCGCCTCGTTTGCCCAGCGGGCAGTAGGGGTCCATACCCAGCTTCCTCCGACCACCTGAGCACGCGTATGAATCTTGGATCGCCATGCCGACTGCAACTCGGGGAAGTCCTCGACCGTGCCCGAGTTGTTGCCGAAGAAATACATGCCGCTCACGGTGTTGCGATCATTGAAGTGGTAGTCGACCTTACCCACGACGTTATCCACACCGACTTGGTTAGGAAATCCATTGACGATGTCGATCGTTGGAGCGTTGTTGGTGGGAAACCCCTTGCCGTTACAGCTGACTGTGGAACCGGAAATCGCGCAGCCCGCGACCTGCAGGCTGGCTGGGCTTACCGTGATTCCTCCTGCTTGAAGATCAGCAATCACGTCCGGAATGCTGTTGGCACAATCGCCCGTCGTCAGGAAGATGCAGTTCCCGGCAGCGGGCATTGAGACCATGGATGGGCTGGTCACGCCGCCGAACGAGTTTCCCACGTCGTAGCGTTGGCCTTCGTAGGCAGCGAAAAAGAAAGCCTTGTCTTTTATGATCGCGCCACCCAGACTGCCCCCGAACTGCTCAAGAGTGCGGTCGGTTTTCGGGTTCGGTACGGTGTTGAAGTAGTTGCGCGCGTCCATTCGTCCATCACGCCCGAACGCAAAAGCGGTGCCGTGCAGTGCGTTGGTTCCCGATTTTAAGGCGACGTTTACAACTGCGCCCGGCTTCCAGCCATACTCCGCCGAGGGGTTTTCCTGGATGTTGAATTCTTGAATCGAATCGATGGGAAGGATGGTCGCGGAATCCCCGGCGATGCCCGCTCCATTGATGATGCCCTGGCCGGAGTAAGGCTCGCTGTTAAGTAGGCCCTCAATGATATAGGCGTTGTCTTCGGCGCGCAGGCCATTGGTGCTGGTGGTGGAGAATCCGCCGCCGGGATAGCGCGTGACCCCGGGCCGCAGTTGCAGCAGGTTTTCGTAGTTGCGACCGTTAAGCGGCAAGTCGTTGATCTCTCCGTTGCTCAACGTTCCGCCCAGAGCTGACGAAGTCGTATCCAGAAGCGGGACTTCTTCAGAAACCACGACCGTTTCCTTCACTTCTCCGGGCTGGAGAGTGAAGTCAACTGCGACGTCCTTGGCGACCTCCAGCAGAATGTTAATCCGTTCGACCGTCCGGAATCCTTTTGCCTCGGCGTGAACCTTGTACGTGCCGGGAACCAAATCCGGAGCGACATAGGCGCCTGACTCGTCCGTGGTCAACGCTCGGGAGATACCACGCTGAACGTCGGTGATGACCACGTGGGCGCCGTTCAGAGCCGCCCCCGTCGAATCGGAAACCGTTCCCAGGATGCGACCGGTATTGGTTTGTGCAACAAGCGGCGAACATACCAGGAGCGAAATCGCCGCGAAAACAGCAAGCCGAACGACGTCAGTCAGAAGACGCATGTGGTCTCCTCCCAGGCAGGGCGTTTTCGGGAACCGGTGTGATTGGGTGCGGCGACAACTTAGGCTGAACCGCGGATGGTTGTCAAGCCGCATTCTGGTCTGGCAGCTATACCACCATATGCAACGGGGGTCAACTGGCTTCTCGACCACCAGAGTGCAGCCCGTGGTCCCTACCGTGGGGGACGTTCAAGACGCTCGCGCGGGCGAAGTCCGGGCGCAAATTTGGCGGGGCGGTCCCCAAGATCATGTTGTCGATTTAGGGTAGGTCTTACCGCTTCTTCTGGTTGCTCGGGCCGGCGGTCAGCAAAGGGATTCTCTTTGCATCTTGGGGCTGTGGCAGCCCGGTGAGGAAAGCGAAGATATCCGCCAGTTCTGCATCGGTTACCACTTTGCTCGTATACGGTGGCATCTCGCCAGCAGGTTGACGAATATACCTAACAAAGCCGGAGAATCCCGTCGGGTTCGGTCCGACGCGCGGGCCGGTCAGAATCGAGCCTTGCCCCTGACCCCCATGGCATTGGTAACAGCCGTAGCGGTCGTATAGACGTTTGCCCTTTTGGGCATTGCCGCGGACGACGGGCTCGGACTTAGCACCGTAGTCAGTGTCTTGGGCAATCGAATAGGCGCCGACCAGCAGAAGTGTCAGCACGATGACGTGAACTTTCGGCTGATCTCGCCCGGTGCGTTCTGAATTGCAAAACACTCGAACGTCCTCCAATTCCTTTTATCGTGGCTGTGTAAGAGCATCGACCAACGCCGGCTCTCCGCGTTCGACCGCTGCGATCGCGCGCGCAATCGCTGGTCCCAGTTCCTTGGGGTCGCTGATTGGCCCTTCGGCATGCAGGCCCATGCCCTGTGCCAGTTTGGCAAAGTCGATGTTGGGATGATCGAGAGTGGTGCCCAGATGCGCCCGGTCCACACCTCGATTATGGCGATTCCCCATGCGCTGCAAATGCATGACCTCCTGATGGTACGCTCGGTTATTGTGCATGACGTTCAAGAGAGGGATACCGTGATG
>WNFQ01001243.1_pt1 | contig 27346 bp, 32 predicted proteins | sample 5400171 | NCBI WGS metagenome assembly WNFQ01 (sample SAMN13153356, study PRJNA577476) | soil metagenome | isolation source: 20 cm soil under Madrone tree | place: USA:California | collected 2016-06-14
TATTCCCGGATGGTTACTCACGATTATCGCCATCTCGCTAGAAGCGCCATTTTGGTTCGACCTACTGAATCGCTTTATGAACATACGCTCCGCAGGTCGGGCCCCGGACGAACGGCCAGACAAAAGCAGCCCGGCGCCGGGCGCGTCTTAGTGTCAATTATGAAACCACACCGCATTCAGGGATCGTTTACCTTTCTGGCATTGTTTCTCATCGCTCGATTGGCGAGTGCGCAAACGCTTGTCCTGCAACGCAGTTTTATCGAGAAGTACAAAAATCGAGCCACGATTGACGCCACATTTGTCGTTGATCACGCTCACAAAAAGCCCAATGCGGCTGATAAGGATGGCGATCTTCACGCCTCGGGGCGATCAGAGCAGGTCGGACTTTCTATGGTATCAGAGGTAATGAATGCCGCGGAGCCCAAACAATCCACGGTCCTGCAAGCTATTCGTGGCAACGAAGGACATGGTGTCGCAACGCCGATCTCAGGCGCCTGGCGTATATGGTTCGAACACCCCTCAAAAACGCCGCAGATCCAGTTCGACGAAGTGCCGCCGGCAGGCAACACTAATCCGGACCACTGTTTCGAGATTCATCCGATCATACAATACGCAGGGAACTCAATCTTGAATTCTCTGCATAACGTTCAAGGCTTCACGCCATATGATGCTGAGACCGCATTTGGCCGATATGAAAAGGTGCCCGTGACATTGGAAGTGGATGATACATCGGTCGTAATCAGCTCAAAAAAAGTCCCATATAATTACACGATGTTTACTGCGGAACTTGCCGGTAAACCTGAATCACTGGACAACAATGACGCGGGTACCTCCGACGGACAGGTAGTACTGGCTAACGTGATGAACAATGCTGGAGATGAAGTCCTCGTTGATAATATCCGGCTGATTTTTATCGCCGGAACTCAGCCCGCTAGCGAACTCGCCGGCGCACCTGAAGGGGCGACGCTTGAATTCCTGGCGATTCCTCGCCTGGACCTAAATGCAATTTCGGCATTCATCGAGGCGGGAGGTTCGGGGACAGTGGTCCGCAAACTTCCGTATGAGATGATCGTGGTGGGAGCCCGAACGCTTGAAGATTGAATGTGAAGGACCTTATATCCTATGAATTGGGAAAGTTGGATCGCGTGGATCATAATCGCGCTCTGTTTCTTAGCTATTCCATTTGCAGTCATGATTGTGGGATGGCGAATCCATGGGTGCCAAAAGCGATGGGAGAAGGATTCGGATTGGCGCTGTCTTCAGGAAGTCATCTTTGAGCCAGACGATGTCGAGTTGAGTTCGTTGCGCTTCATTAGCCGCTAGGCCAGTGCCTTAGGGGGAACGCCAGCCCGGTGGCGGAATCGCCGGTTAACACCGCGGCCTTGGTGTGACAGTTCTAGCCGAAGATCAACAGTCGCGAGTACCGCGGCAGCCCGGATATCGGCTGCAGCCCCAGAAGGATTGTCCGGTACGGGAACCTCGCCTTGCTTCCCGAAGTACCATCTTGGATCCACATTGCGGACAAGCTGGCGCTTCGAGCACACCGGCGTGCTCAGGAACTGACGGCGGAATCTTAGATGAATGTTGGACGCCCCGAATCAACTGCAAGAGCGCCTCTGAATCGACTAATTCGATCGGCTTACCGCGCGCGAATGCCAGTCCCTCTGACGTGAACTTTGTTGTCGCGACAAGCTTGGCCGAGTCTGCTCGGCGATCGACCATCACACCGTAGAGTTCCCTGACGGTTTGCACGGGGACAGGTTTCCCGCGCCAGCGTTTGCATTGCACGATCGTGACCTTCCCATCCCGGCGCAGAACCAAATCAACGCCGCCGTCTGCGCCGCCGCCGATCGTTTCTGTCACTTGATAACCTTGCCGCCGGTAAGCTTCGCCGAGCAAATCTTCAAACCACTTCGACGGCAGCTGGCGCAGCGAATCGAGACTAGTTTGATGATCGAGCAGCAGCCGGTTGCGCCAGGTTCGCAGCGCCGAGATTACCGCGATGCTGATCAGAAGGAAACAAACTGGCAGCACCAAGATGGGCATAATCTTGTCGAGCACGACATACGCTATTGCTGCTAGAACAAGACTGACCCACCAAGGCGCCAGAACCAGGTCGTCAGCCCAAGAATGTTTGCGACGCGGCATATGAGTGTTAAGTCCCCGCAGTTCTAAACGGGCTGACTAAATTTCATCGGCGTTGCTCTCGTTGGCTTTGAGCACTTCCTCAATCAAATCCCATCTGTCGCGATAGATTGAAATCTCCCAACCGCTGAAAGATTTTGTAAGGCGGAAGATGCACTGTGCGCACGGTGTTGTCTTTGTGTGATTGACCTTTTTTCCCGGGAGTTGACAGCCAAAGTTCGTGCGCTTCGGAGACGTTCTTAGCCATGGTCTCAGATGGAATAATGTAATATTCAAATGGCCGCTCCGACCCTGCCAGAGGAATGCCTCCTAGTACCCAGAAGAATGTTGGTCCGACGTTCTTCATCGCTTTCATTCCAACACTGCAAGTTCTGTTCCCTGGAACAAATGTCTTAACTTGAATGTGCGCGAAACGGGTTCCGTTTTGATTGCTACATAAGATGTCGACATTTGGAGTATTCCCAAGAGTGACAACTGCAGAGTAACCCCTGCGGCAAAGTTCTCCCGCGATAAAGAACTGACTCGCGTTCCCTCTTGAGGACTTGTCCCTGAGCTGTAGATCGCCCTTTGGCATGGAGATTAGCAATAATTACGCAATTCGAATTCTGCCGGTGTCGATAGTAAGCTCTGATCCCTTTTCACTCTCTTACTCAGTTAACGAGACGCGGATTCGATTGCTTGCGCTACATCAGGAAAGCCCTGTCTTTGCGCCCATGTTTGAGCATCCCATCCGCGAGCGTCGCGGATAGTCGCGTTAGATCCGGCACGCAGTAGCAGTATCACGACGTCGGCGTGCCCGGCCTTCGCTGCAAGGATCAATGCCGTCTGATGCTGATGATTGGTCAAATCTACAAGTGCGCCATGCTGAATTAGAAAGCGCACCGCAGCGATGTGACCGTGGAAAGCTGCCAAAGCCAGAGGAGTATTGCCGTCCGCGTCGCCGAGATTCACAGTCGTAGGATCTTTCCGCAGAGATTGCTCCAAGCCCGCTACTTCTCCGCCGAGCGCATGTTGGTGCACGGGCTTATATGCCGTCGTAGGCGTCGTCGCCTGGCGGAAAAATCCGGCACACCCTGTAAAACTCAGGACAAGAGCGCCGCAGACGATAAATCTGAGTGGAGTCCCGCTGCTCTTCACTTTCGAGTGATGAAGGGTTCGAGTTCCGGAAATTTAGATTCCGTCGATCGGGCAGAATGAGCGTGAAGAGCGTCCAGAGCCGTTTGGAACGATTTCATCATCTCATTGTTGAGTGGCACCTCAGGCGAGATGCGCCCTGCTGCTTCAGCGCGCCCCACGTATTCGTTCAATTCGGGCGCGGCTGGCGAGTCAGCTCTTGCGTGAAGATCGAGCGTGTCCGAAACGCTTCCTACCTGTCTGCTGTCGACTTGTGGGCTGTACAAACCGTCGGGCGAGAACCGCTCGCCGATAAACTTCAGAACCGAAGTGTGATCCAATATTGAATTGAACGGCCGTCCCGCCTTGACGAAAGGCGAAACAACAAACGCCGGGACACGAACGCCTAGTGTTTCGAAACGTGCATAATTGGCGGCATCAGGAGCACTCGTCGTAACCGGAGGAGGCGAAACGTGGTCAAAAAAACCGCCGTGCTCATCATACGTGATTATCATCACGGTGTTCTGCCAGAGGGTTGGATCATACGTGATGGCGTTATAGACTTTCATCAGGAACTCCTGACCCGCGCTGGCGCCACTTGGGGCGTGATCATCGCTGCTCGGTCCTATGTGAGGGGCATCGGTATACGCAGGCTCGAGAAATATGACCTGCGGCATTTCGCCTTTAGCTGCCTCCGAAATGTCCGGCACAAGTCTGTCGAACCGCCGAAAAAGATTGTCGTTTAGGATCTGTGGGGTCCAATTGAGCATCATTGAAAAGAAAGGCATTCCTTCGTGATAGACTCTCCAGCTTACGCCACGTTCTGTCAGCCAGTTGTAGATAAGATGTTGATTCGGTAGGATGTGGACGTTCCTGTCAATCAACGTGTAACCGCTCATCGCCATTAGCCGGTTCGCCTGAGTTCCTGCGGGAAGCGCAGAAAACCAGTGATCACAGATACAGAAATTGCGTGCCAGAAAATCTGAGATAGGCACTTCCTCGGGAGTGAAGTATCCCATCACTTCCGGTGGATGATCTTTATCAATGATAGGCTTTGTGACGGCATGCGAAAGGTTTTCAACGAATCCTTTCATTTCATATCTACCGTTTACTCTCGCGCCCAACTGAAGTTTGATGTCATCTCGTTCGTGTGGGGGGTCTCCAGCAAGCGCTCGGAAAGGATTATAGTCGCGCCACGGAGGAAAGATCGCGTTCTTGTAAGCGCTCGCAATACTTTCCTGCCAGCCAGCGTCATCCTTCAATCCTTCTACCTTGAGCCCTCCGTATTTGGGAAAGGCAAGGTAGCCAAGCATGTGGTCAAATGATCTGTTTTCCATCATCACTACGACGATGGTTTTGATTTGGTCTAAGTTGGGGATAGGCATCGGTGACTAGCGCTTCAAATCATTAGCGATTTCGGCGAATTGGGCGAGCGCGGCTTGGAGATCTTCGACGATCTCTTGGGCGATGATGTCGGGGTCGGGAAGGTTAGCGCTGTCTTCGAGCGATTCGTCTTTGAGCCAAAAGATGTGGAGGTTGAGTTTGTTGCGTTGGGGTTTTCTTATCTCGACTTGGAGACGGTGCCGCGCCCTGGCTTGATTTTGTCTCCGGCGCCTCCAAACCAATCTTGCCCGTCGTCATCAATCCTAAAAATCTCGCTAAGCTCATTAAAGCTCAAGTCTTCTACCGAATCGGCATTTAGGAGTGCCCCCGTCAATCTCGCTTTAAAGTCTTCCTGCGCCCTCGCGCTGCGCGCAACGCCTCTATAGCGGCGACGAAATGGGATAATGTCTCGCTTATACGGCGGTGCCTTTCCGGGCCAAGCCCAAAAACAAAGCGAAATTAAAGCAATTCGCTCATTCATCTCCTCATCATGAAAGTCTTCCCGCGCTGAGACAATAATCGAGTATAGAGTTTCTATGTCCTGGAGGTTTTCACCCGGCGTGAGGGCGAAGCGAATTCGTACCCGATGACGTTTAAAAAGTGGACCACGCATATCCTATTTTACCTTTCTCTCGGTTACGCTAACCGCAGCGTTATCATCAAGTAAGACGATGAATTCTGTCTTCGTCGAAAAGTAGTGCCACTCGGTGCCTTGATTTGTTTTCGTAACCGATGCCGGAGAGCCCCAGGCGGCGAGAATGCTAGTTGCATCGATGCCCGCTCTAATCGGGGGTCGCACAAGAAGTATCGCGGTCTTCGGATCAGCCAAAGACGGAGCGGCGGTTTTTGGTAGGTCGAAAAAGAAAAAAACGTAGATCAAAAGAACTATGATGCCGCAAAACAAGAGGCAGAGCTGCGCAACAAACTGTGGCACGAAAAACGTTAGCTGTTTTGCCGTAATCGATATGGCCGTGCTCTGTCCAGCGGTCATCGAGAACATGTTCCAAAGGCCAACCATGACGGAAAATCCCAGCAGCGCGCAGATCGCGACTAACGGGACAAGCTGCACCGGCGGGACAAATTGGAGCGACAAATAGCCGATCGCTCCGCACAGAAGAGGCAAAATAAATCCGCTCACGCTCAGTGCGGCGTTAATCGGGGCGCGAAACGTATCGGCTTCATATTTTACCTCGGTCGTGCCCTTGACCCTCCGGTACCAATAAATGCACATACCGACGAACAGAAGGAAAGTCACCGTGAGGGGGATGCCTTCCCAGAGCATCATACTTCGGTCGGTGAGAAGACTTCTAAACATACGATTTTGGGATGCTGGATTTGCAGAATAGGGGAACCTTCACGTCAGGAAGTCGTTTAACGACTCTTCAAACACGCAGGTAACTTCGTGTGGAGGTATTTGGTTTCGGTCATGCGTCACTTGGTAAATTCCGGAGTTAGGAATTTTCTCGCCGGGTTTGTATTCTGTGGCCAAAGATTTAAGATTGTTATGGACACTCGGAAAGCGCCAAAAGGTTGTCTGGCTGCTCGTCGTCGTTTTCGGTCTTGAGGTATTTGTGCCCCAATCGAGTTGCTACTATAACCTCGGCCTCCTCTCCGTCTTCGTCGGTGTAGTAAGTGTAAACACCGTTTTCGATGTAGGCGATTGCGTCGTCTTCAGCGTGTTTCCAACCGTCCCCGCCAATGTTTTTGATGCGCTCATGCGCGTCGTCACGATCGGTTTTGTTGATACATTTGACTTGTCGTCTTGTTGCCATGTTTCTTCCTTTCTAGTTTAGTTTTGTTTGTGTTATGGGGGGTATTCGCCGCCCTTCATAAACGTTCTACGAGGTCGGCGAGGGAAAGTTCTCGAGAATCTTCCCGATTCAGATGTTTTTTCGGCAAAACCGGCGCTTATCCGGGCGATCCGAACCTCGATTTGGCCGAGCCGGGCAGCGATTTAGCCGGGCTCAGCTCCGTTCCCGGGGAGCGCGAGCGTCGATTAGGGCGAATTGGGCGAGGGCGGCTTGGAGGTCTTCGACGATTTCGGCCGCGATGATGTCGGGATCGGGGAGATTGGCGCTGTCTTCGAGGCTTTCGTCTTTGAGCCAGAAGATGTCGAGGTTGAGTTTGTCGCGCTTGGTCAGTTCTTCGTAAGTGAAACTCTTAAAGCGTTCGGATTCTTTTCGATTTAGCCTGCCCTGAGCGGAGTCGAATGGGTGGCGGCTTGATTTCTTTTTGTCGGAGTTCTCTCCAAACCAGCAGGCGACAAAGTCATCGAGGTCGCTGCGCTTTAATGGATTTTCTCTGAGGGTGAAGTTTTTGTTGGTGCGCAGATCGTAAATCCAGAGCTTGTCCGTCCAGGCTTTTTCAGCGGCGGGTTTGCGATCGAAGAAGAGGACGTTGGCCTTGACGCCTTGCGCGTAGAAGACGCCGGTCGGCAGACGAAGCAAGGTGTAAACATCGGCTTGTTTGAGTAGCTCGCCTCCTACAGGGCGGCTTCCTAGGCGATGTGCGTGAGTCGCGTGCTGCTTAGGTCACCGTAATTGTTCCCTGCATCATTGCTTTATGTGGTCGACAAAAATATTTCAGCGGCCCCGCGGACTCCGCACCAAACAGGATCGGAGTTGAAGATGTAGCTGGCGAGATCTTCCCGGTGTCGAAAGCGGGAGGATCATCGCGGCTCGCCGTGTGACTGACAGAACCGTGATTCATCCACACCACCGTATCACCAACGGAAATCATCAAATCTTCCGGATCAAAGAAGAAATCTTCAATTGTCACGGAATGCTGGGCCATCGGGTGTTCGTTCAGTGAGCGCGGAATGGCAGTGAAAATAGGAAATCGGTTTGGAAAATAGGTTTTCCATCCTTCGTGAAATCAGCTGGATTAGGCGCTCCCACGACAGCTTTTGATGAAAGACCTCGACCTGTGTCGTCGATGGATGCGCGCGCGTGACATGAGATGCACGATGATTTTTCGAAACCCTTCTCAATGTAGGGATCAGACAGCAGGGTTGGTTGTCCAATCGTCGTCACGAATTCAGTTTGGGTTCCACCGAGTTTGTAATTTTCCCATACGGTGCCCTTCAATTGACTTGGCTGTCCGAATGTATCCGGCGTTTCCACGCCCGTGTTCGGGCTCTCCTTATGGTGAAATGTGCACCAGAACCAGTTGGGCACGTCCTTGGTGATGATATGGAGAGATGACAAACCATATTTTTTCCCGTCGTAATCAGCAGTGTAGTAACGCTTTTCGGCTCCACCTTGTAAGAGCTCCGGAGTAAGTTCGATCCAAGCAGCCTTCACCTCCATCGAATCCACCGGAAACGAGAGTGGCGCCTTCTTAGCCGCAAATGCGCGCAGACCCTTGAGGCTATAAATCTTGTTCGTCCATACGAAGTCGTATGTAGCCTTATTCATTCGGCTCTCTCCAAATGCGCCCTCGCCTCGAAAAACACCTCCGTCGAAATCGAAGAGGGGCTGGAGGACCATGCGCTGGTTGACGAACGGCGAACCAGCCGCGGCCAGTTTGGCCAACAAAACGTGCTTGGGCGGTTCGGGAACCTTGCCGGTAACGGGACTTCCTGCCAAGGAGTTATCGTTGAAATCTTGCGGTGGCTCGTCGCCGTCTTTAAGACAAACCTCAGTACCGGTCAGGCGCCACGTCTCCCAAACGGACGTGGTTCCGGGCGTTCCTATCGACTTTGATAAATCGGGCTGACCGCGGCCGAGTTTCGGATCCTTAGCTGGGTGATTGACAAGTAAAAACAGATTCCAGGCGTGCTTAGATGGGAAGTTCATGGCGTCTTCTCTATTCGGGGTCACCTGTGCCATAGCGAGAGAGGGAGCTACTAGGAGCAAGAGTGTCACTAACCGCAAGATAATGATGTCGTGCATATTGAATAGCCTGTTTGGTTTCATGTATCCTTCGCGAAGTGGACGTCTGGTTTATGAAACTTGTTATTGCGACAACGCCCTAACCTCATTGGGAGTGATCGCTGTTCGAGCTACGAAAAGCCCAATATTCCTAATCGTTACAAGGGGTTCTTTCGTCTGTACCTCGTCGGTAACGAGCGCAATATTTACTTCGTCAGGATTCCATAGCCCTCGCTTGGCGAGAGCTGGTGCCAAGCGGTCAACGGCAAAGACGAGGATGGTTTCCTCGTTCGCGTGGTGACTGAGTTGGAATGAGTTAATTATCCCGACGAAGAAATCGTCGTGCTTGTCTTCTGCCGAAGGTTTTTTTGGCAAGTTTACATAGATACGATATTCGAACCCCCGTTTGCGTCCGGCTTCTGTAATGTGAAGGCCTTGGATTACTACTGCCAACTTCGATGAATCGGTGGATGACCCTTCTGCCATGGCAGACAGGCGGTTACGCGCAATCTCGGGAACCTTCATAGCGAGATTGACCGAACCACTCAAATCAAGCGCGTTTGATGCTGAAAGGATTGTCGGTTGAGTATCGGCCAACATGTTGGCATCCGGAGATGCCGGCGTGGCTTTCACATTCGCGGGACGCGGCGGTACCGGGTCGCTCACTGCTGCGGGTTGCAGATTGTCATATTTGTACCCCAGATCTTCCGTAGCCAGGAGTGCAGCGACGGTAAGGTGTTTTTGACCTGCCAGGTCAAAAACAAAAGACTGTTTCCTCCATATTTCATCGACCGGATTCTTGTGATTCGTGTCGGCGGCCAACCAGACGCTCCACAACCGATCGATGTTGGCGTGATGCGCCCAGAATACCGGATCGCGTGCCGATGTTTCGATGTCCCCCATATCGCCTCCTACCATTAGGTGCACCGTTCCATGGGGATTTCCTTCTAGTCGGGCCGAGAAGTCCTAAAATGACGTGGTTGCCAATTCAGTGGGTTCCTGCCGTCTCCCGAGAAAGCCGCCGGGATTGTTTTAGAGGCGTACCAGTCCCAGTAGGGCAGCGCAAAGGCGGCCTGCTGAGTCAGCTCCCGAATTAAGGCTTCAAAAAAGAAAAGATAGGCGCGATGCCAGGGAAAAAAATTCAGATTCACCGGGCCCTCTACTGGCGTGTGCGCGCATCGGCACCACACGGGTTCCATAGCCGGAGGAATTGCCTCTGGCGTGCAATGGCTATTAGCCCAGTATATCCAGCTGGCATACTTCGTCGCGTCCGCCACGCCGAGGAGCGCCTTCACTCCATTGCGCAGCGTCTCGATGTCGGGTGCTGCAGCCTGCGCCGTCGCGCTTTTGCGTATAAGCAACGTGTGGGTCGCCTGCGCAAACGCCATATCCCCGAACCACGCGGAAAGACCAACGCCCTGAGCCAATGCGATAAAATCACGGCGGGTCATGTTCGTTTCCTCGTTGCCTTCGTTATGTATTTCGGCAGGTGTTCGTCAAAAAGTCGCATTTAGGCCCTTTAGGAGAACTCCTTGTGTTTAACCAGAGAAACAGTTCTGGAACAGTTAGGCCCTGACTGTTCCGCAACTGTTTCATTTTGGCGGAAGCGCAAATTTCTGATATTCACGCTAGCGACAAATCCGAACAATACCTATCCGATTATGAACACCTCCAAATCAACGACGTCGTTTACCGGCACATCCCAACGCGGTGATCTAGAAGCAGCACTTGGACACGCGATTAAGCAAGCCATGGACTCATCACAAATTGCGGATGTTCTTATCACATGGACGATCGAGAAAATCAGCGGAAAAAGTGGAGGAATTGCCGGTTGGAAGGAAATATCTGTTACGATTGCCGCCAAAACTTAGTTTCTGAATTCGCCTCCGGTTTAGCGAGAAAGGTGAATATTACGATAGCTGTTTGTGCAGGCCGAAACCGATGACTAGTGAGAAGCCGGTCCCGCATAATAGGCATTAAGATACGGGCATTCTGCCCCCATCGCGGGATAGCCAGTAACGACTACTCTCTGCCTGGTACCAGCCACGCGGTGCAGAAAGTCATTTACTTCCTTTTGCTTACTGATGATCCGCGTAGTCACGGAATGGCTGGAACCACCTTTTCCGACGACCACATGTTTGATTTGATACAACGCGCCGTCCATACAGATGCTGACGTCAGGGGTCTTCTCAATGATTCCGGTTAGCGATATTTCGATCTGGATTTCTCCTGCTTGGGCGCGGGCAGATTTACCAGCGCTAAACGATTGCGAGGCCATGATACAGGCTGTCCCCAGGGCCAAAAAGATAAGTGTCGATTTCATACATGAGTTCCTTTCGGGCCGATTTTTGGCATACAACCGGTGGCACCGCCAGAGAAACAGTTGCGGAACAGTTTCCAAGCCTTCTCGCCTTCTTTAGAAACTGTTCCTTAACTGTTTTTGTTGCGAGCTTACAAAGTTCGCCACACGCTCAACTTTAACCGGAGGATAAACCAATGAACAAAATTCAAGGACCGATTCGTATTTCCATCCCCGCCGCTGTCGCTTACGACCTCGCGGCGTTTCAAAAGAGTATTGCAAATCTCGTCGAGCGGCTCGGCTGTCGGGCGTGCTTTTCCGGCGCGGACTGTACGTTCCTGCACGAGCGCGACTTTGTGATCAATGAAAAGTTCGAAGTCCACCCATCCGCCGGAGCATCCGTTCAACTTCTCCCGCCAGGCTCCTCGCGCGCTGCCACGGCGACTTTATCGGGAAAAGCGGGTCACAATTTGAAACAAGTCCAGGACGTGGTCGCCAATATTGCGGGCAGGCTTGGATGTGGGGGATGCTGCTCCGGTTTCGATATCCTCTTTCGGCAGGAATTGGATTTCGTGGTGAACGAGGCTGGACAGATTCGTGGCTGAAAGCTGCCCCTCGCTGCCCGAGCTTGGCGTCGGAATCACATACTCATCGGCGGTCGAGCCAGCGATCAAGCAGTGGCCGGAGCTTTTCGACGTCGTCGAATTTGAGCCGCAGACTTCGTGGATCGAGACGCGTGACGGCGAGCAGCCGTACCGCGTGTCCGACTCAGTGTTAGATCATGTCGCCCAGCTCCCCGGCCGCAAGCTCGTGCACAGCATCGGCGTCCCAGTCGGCGGCACCGTGCGTCCACAGCCAGTTCAACTGGCGCTGCTGCGGCGCACCATTGCGAAATTCAATGCTCCCTGGGTCAGCGAGCATCTGAGCTTTAATCGCACTCAGGAGTTTAGCACCGGTTTCTTTCTCCCTCCGCGGCAGACGCTTCAAGGCGTGGGGACTGTCACTGCTTCCATCCGTGATCTGCAGGCGGCGCTGCCTGTCCCGATCGCCGTCGAGACTGGGGTGAATTACCTGCGGCCACGATCCGATGAGATGCCCGATGGAGCCTTCGTCGCAGCCGTCGCCGAAAGCGCGGATTGCGGCATTCTGCTGGACTTGCACAATCTGTTCGCCAACGGCGTGAATGGCCGGCAATCGGTCGAGGAATTTATTGACCAATTACCGCTCGACCGTGTTTGGGAGATTCATCTGGCAGGCGGGTTTGAGATGGAAGGCTTCTGGCTCGACGCGCATTCCGGCGCCATTCCCGATGCCCTCCTGGGGATAGCCCGGCAGGTCGTGCCCATTTTGCCAAATCTCAAAGCGATCGTGTTTGAGTTATTCCCGTCGTTCGTGCCCGGCTTCGGCCTCGATGGCATCCGGGAGGAAATTGAGAAGTTGCATGGACTCTGGGAGCTGCGAAGTAGCGCGCGTCGCGAGAAGGTGCGAGTCCACCGAGCGTGGAAGGCTGATTCCCGGACCGGGGAACTCGCCTCGCCTTTCGTTTGGGAAAGGGCGCTCGGCTCGCTCGTCATTGGTCGCGTGCCCAGCGATGAAGTAGCGCGCGAACTCGCAACCGATCCTGGCGTAGCGGTCATCAACCGCCTGGCCTGCGAGTTTCGCGCCTCGATGATTGTGAGCGTGCTGCGGCTGACCTCGCGTTTGCTGATGCTGGCGCTCAGCCCAGACATCTTCCGCTCGATCCTCGAGGAATTCTGGTCGAAGACACCGCCGCGGTTGTTCGCTTCTTCGGAGGCGGAAGCCTTTGCCATCTATCTCGAAGAGCTCGACCTCAAGGTGCCGCAATTGAACAAGGTTCTGGAATTCGAGCGCGCGGTGATGGCGACATTGATGGATGACACGCCGCGAGTAGTAACGTTCGATTTCGATCCGCTGCCGCTGCTTCGTGGTCTCGCCGAAGGCCGATTGACGAAGGAAACGGGGCAACTCGGTCGATTTGAAATCGAAGTCACTGGCGACGGCCTACTCAACCCGCCGGGCCTGGGCCTGGAGCCCATCCAGCAAGCCGTTCCTTACCATTGATCGGCTCAAGACAGAATGGATGAGCTGACGAAAAAACCGGTTCATACCTCACACCCTGTCTCGTTTACAGAATATTTGAGCCTTCTTTGCCGACAGAATGTCCAAACCCCACCGGCTTCCCTCGTAAAAACGGTCGTCAGGGTGTGAAGCGGTTTGGACGTGGAAAAAGTTCAATCCAAGGAAATGACTCAATATTCGGTAAAACACCCCGCGATGTCTTGCCAATCAACGCATTGCCGGGCGATCTTGCTAGGAATGTTCTGACTGGCCCGGGCAAGTGTAAGTCTGGCGCGTTGAGCTACTGTGCCGCCGCGCAACGTTCTGAAACGGCAATTTTGTGCTAGCGTTTGTGCTAGAATGAAACTGCCCATCCGAGACGAAGAGTGGGATTTTGATAGGATTCCGATAAATCGGCTGAATGAGGCATTCGTTTACGAATACTGCCGCTCTGAGGCTCGGATAACGGACGCGATTGGAGCTTGCCCTATGGCGGTCGTAGAGGCAGACACAGATATTCCTGAAGGGAATATTCACGTCCGGAAACGGCGGATCGACATCAATAAAGCTCGATGTGAATGGAAGCGTCAAGCCGCGACTAGCAACGCAGACGCACGCGGGTTGGGTGCGGAATCACCTCTCTCCTTAAGGCGCCCCAAAACTGTTTATGAGATCTTTATCCGGCGAGGTGGACCAGACCGCCCGCGTAATCCTTTCATTCACTACGACTGCAATATCATTCTGTCGGCCAAATTCCCACTTCAGCCCTATACAACCGATCCCGCAGGCTTTGGTTTAATAAAGCTCCGTGAAGCCATCGCGTTGCCGGCCGTGTATGACCTCAAAAGTTGTGCCGTGTGGGTGAGGATCCCGCGTGACCACCCGTTTCGAAATCACATTAATTCCAAGTTTTCACACAAAATCCAATGGGTCGTGTCGGAACCGAACGGAGCGTCAATTGAGCTGTCTAAAAACGATCCGGTGTGGCGACGGTTTGCTGTCGCTATAGATTTCTCGCGTCCTGATATGGAGGTTTGTGCGGACTTCGCGCGATTTATCAAAGACGCTCGGTCGGTCTACAAACTACCAGCCTGCAAGAAATCCGAGCGCTTAACTCGTGGCGTTCCGCAGGTTCCTCTTTGGCTATCAGACCGGTTTTGCCAGGATTCATTGGATGCATTGAGCGCGCATCGGCTTGTCCAAGCGTGTGGAAATGCTAAGGCAGCGCTGCAATTTAGGGCCGAGCGACTCCAATCGCTCAAGGCTGTTCGGGAGCGTTGGACGGCGAACTATAAATCTCCCAAGGAATTCCTTCGCGCGGCGGCGCGATATACGGCTGTGTCGAAAAAGCTATTCGGAGAAAGGTAGCGCAGGATGGCTCGGACCGGGGCCGCAGTTTTCCCAGAAACTGCGGCCCCCGACAAACGGGAAAAATTGGTTTCTGTCTATGCATGGCCGAAACAAGAGCATCCGAAACAGCCCCCTCCGTCCTGGCGTACGCACATTGGCTCGCCAGCATTCCGGTAAGCAGCACAACCGGTTGGCGCTGGGTCCGTGACGGTCGGATTGAGCCGATAAACATTGCCGGGCGCCTGTATGTCACCCGTGCCGAGATTGAGCGCTTCCAAGCTCGGGCCACCGCGGGTGAATTCGCCAAAGGTCCGGCAGGCGCCGCCTTCCGTGTCAGCAAGAAACATAAAGGAGCAAGATGACGAACTCATTCCCTTTGGTCGAGGACTACCTTGGCTTAGACGAGCTTGAGCGTCGTCGTGACCGTCGTAGAGGCTTACCTCCGACCAACCCGGCTGATTGGAAGGCAGGACTCGCCCTCGACATCGAGATCGTAGTCTTTATCGTCCTGGTCTACGGCCTTCAGCACACCGCCCTCTTGACGCTTATCTTCGAACACCCTCGAGGCGGTCGGCCAATCTTCCCCGCCGAAGCTCAACGGTTGTTCAAAAACGCCTGGCGCCATCTCTTTCCGAAGTTCTTTCGCGCTTACATCTGTGTGCTGGATTTTCATCGATCAGGCAAAATCCATCTGCACTTAGTAGTCGCCCTTCGCACCAACATCAGGGCCGGCTGGGACTTTGGTATTGATGATCAGCATCGTGCCCTTCAAAAGCTGATTCGAGACGAAAAGCGCCGCGCTACGCCCGATGAAGTTCGACGGCTGCGTTTCCTTGCCCGCCGCCTCACTTCCAATCCGGAGGTCAAATCTCTCTTTTCCGAACTGCGTCGTGGCCTTAAGCAATTGGGCTTTGCACCCGACTATCCCTTTGAGCTTAAGCCGGTTCGGGAACCAACCAAACTGGCCAGCTATTTGGCCCGTCGCTTTCGCGAAAGTAAAGCAGCCCATCATCTTCGGCCTCCTCATTCACACTGCCGCCGATTTTCCGGTCGTTATCAGCGCCACGTCGACATTAAATGTCGTTTCTCCCCAGTGGGCGAGGGCGCCACGCTGTATCGACGCAAAAAAGCGGCGGTCGGCCGCGCCTTCGGCATTTTTGACATCGGCACCATGATTACCCGGTTTGGAAAATCGTGGGAACATGACTTCCGCCAGATTCTACGGCCAGTCCACCCATACGATCCGGAAGGTTTTTTTTCTTCGCAGATTAAGGAACTTCATGACCGCGTTAGTGAATGGAGCGCGGGGCACCAATATGTTCTGCCAGATCCCCGCGACATTGTTCGCCAGGATATAGAACAGGCTGGGCAACGGCGTGCTGCCCTCCAGTCCTTACCACCGCCACCTTCGATCCCGGGAGTCGCTATTCCACTCACTTTTTTGCCGTATGTGTTTGCCGATTGATGTAAAAAGAGCGCAGCGGAGCGGAGCGACCGGACGAAGCGGAGTCGGCGCGAACAGCGCCAGCGCAGCGGAGTCATGTGAGGAACCGTCGCGTGCGACGCTTACGAACGTGGACAAGTCACCTACCACGTTTTCGTTATTTAGCACAACCCTCACCGAGCCGCTTGTGCCCGTTTCCACCAAATAACCAAATATGAAAAAACAACTAACCAACATGACTGAACAGGAACTCGAGGACGCCGTTATCAGTAACGCCCAGCGCCAGCGTCCGCACAGTCTCGAAGAGCTGGACCAAATTCAAAATTGGGTACACCGGGTCTTCATCGACTTTTCACTGCTTCACATGGCCATCCAGGGCAATGTGGGCGTCCAGGTGATCGACCAAGAAGTTAGATTTGCGGCTCTCAAAGCACCGCGGGGCTGGAAGCCAACGCCACCCCCCGGTAAGCCTCCGGGGAACAAGAGCGATCCAGAAACTTGAGCCTTGCCCACCTACAGGAGGTCCGTGAGGCGTTCGGACCGGCGTCACGGACTTCACATACAATGAACATTCGCAGAGCAGCGCTACACGAAGCAGGTCATGCGATAATGCACGCCTGGTTGCGCATGGAAAACCTGGACTGGATTTCGTTGATTCCAGATCCGCATGACCTAACGTGGGGACGCTGTATAACACGGAGCACTGCTACACCGGACTATCCTCGTTGGAGGTTGGCAGCGAGGAAACGCCTGCTTTTTCGCATGGCGGGCGGTCAAGCGGAGCTGTTATTTCCTCGCGCCCGAGTGCCTGGCAATTCGGGAGATTGGGAGGCCGCACTTAAGCTCTCCGAGACACTTTTCCCACAGTCGCAAGAGCGAGCGCTCCGTTATGTTCTGATTCAGGAACAACGTGCTCGCCGGCTAGTGCGGGGCGTTCTTCGGACTCCAATTTTCGAGTTTGCCGACATTCTCCAACAGCGAGTTGAAATCGGTCGATGGGAGGGTCACGACATCTTGATGCGCCTGCTCGGTATCCGCGATTACCGGGATCGACTTCCGCAGCGGAGAGACAGGACACGCGGAACTATTTCGTAAGTTGTCGCTACACCGCGAACCGGAGGCGCTTTCAGCCAGGTTGACTCAAATGGCTATAACCAATCGTCGCTGATCTCGGCACGGTCTTCAGCACCCTTAAGCTAAGTCCTGTTACTACTTTTCCCTTACGAAACAATGAACAATCGCCTTCTGAGTCGGGAGCAAAAGCGCCGCAACCGTCGCGAGCGATTCCGCCGAAATCGTTGTCAAAAAGCCTCTCGGCGCCGCGAGGCCGCGTTGGTCGAGTTGCGCGATCCCGTTTTACTGAGCGGCCCGTTTGTGAGTGCGTTGGACTGTACGAAGTTGCTAACCGCGCCTCACTTGACGGTAGTCCGCGGTCTCGTCCGACGTTTGAATCGCCTCGCTGGCACTCTCCCGGATTCGGCACAACCCGCTGGCATTGGTAGATGCGTCCCGCGCCCCCGCCGAACGCTCTGGAGGCAAAACCGCGGGACTGTTCCCAAACTCGCTGCGGAACCTACTAATGTTGATCAGTTCCTCGGTATCGAAAAAGTTTTGGAACGCGCCCGCGACATGCTCGCGACCGACGGCTCTGCCAAAATCTTGTACTTTCTGACGAATGCGATCGGTCTCAACCCATCTCAATGCGCCGCCCTAGTTTCGCAAGCGGGCCTAACCTTCGACTCCACCGTAATCCGGGAGGTCGAGCACGCCCACCAATTTAGGAAGAGACTTGCTGTGGCACAAGAAACCTATCGCGCGATGGTAGCGGCGGGCGAGTTGAAAATCGCAAAGGGCATCTGGGGGTTTTTCGACAGCGGTGCCTTATACGCGATACTGCCGGCGATACACCTGCCGCATGTTTTACGACGCGCATCTTTCCTTGTTAGGCTCAAGTACCGAGCCGGCCGAATCGTCTGTCTCGACATACATGGAATGAGTTACAGAGGGTTGTGCAGACACCCTGTCGATTGACGAACCTCCTTTTGGCGTCACCAGGTCAAAACCTTTCGCGGAGTTTTCACGTCTACCGAATCGAAGTGGACGAGCTTTTGTAGCTCAACATTATTCGCGTTTTCCGGCAGCGCGGCTTTTTTTTGCATCACGCCCCAAAGCGCGGCTATCCAGGCGCCGCAATCCTTGCCATTATCGTTCTGCACCGGCTGACGGGCGGCCACATCCAACATCCTGGCAAATCGCTCGAAGTCCGCGTGGCAGGGCGGGATTAGCCCCGTCCTTAACGCTGAGGCAAATTCAAACGCGCGAGACGCGAGGACTGATTTAATCTCCGATGTCAGCTTCTCGCGCTCTCCCGCTGAAAGCGTAACCTTTGGCGAAAACGCTTGCCCGAGTCCTCTTTCACCACGCAAAAACGCGGCCGCCATCCAATGTCGCTCGCGGAACTCGACGGGATCTTGAAAATTTTTTGAAGGTGAGAAAATGATGCTGGCAAGCCACGCTTGCTCATCTAGGTAGCGTCGGACATCGAAAAACACCTTCTCAAATACCGCAATGTTTTTGCGGGTTGTCCGGAGCTTTTCGGCTATTTCGTTGATCGGCACGCGGGCGATCGTGAGCGCTTTGATTAAGGATGCAGCTCCTGTCGTTGGGTTGTTGACGACACAACCGTAGGCCCATTTGAATGCTGGCTGCTCAAGGCAGCGACCGCAACGCCGAAATAGATAAAACTGCCGGACGAAACAATCCTGTTCGTCTTTGAGCGTTTCGAGTGGTGGGTGCTGCAACTGCTTCTCGAGCAGGTAAGCTTCAACGGTTGCGCTGCGCCAATCAGGTCGGTAATGCCAACCCTCGTCGAGTGACCTTGCGATCCCGTTTGCGTTTCCCAGTGTTTCCCGTTCCATAACCCTGGCGGAATTGTAGAGGGCCGCGCCCGTTTTCGTCGAGCCAATTTGCAGTTAACCTTCGGTCCCGAGATTTCCAATCTCTGCCCAGATCGGCTTCAAATCTGGATCATGGAGCGCCGTCAGTCGGCATTTTGGTTCGATCACGAATGCCCGTTTGAGATGAGCCTTCGCTAACGTTAAGTCCCCGAGTTGGGCTGCGTAACAGCCCAGATTGAAATGCACCATCGCTTCATTGGGATGGTGTTGGAGCGTTTGCATCAGGATCTCTTTCGCTGCCTCAATCGATTCAGCACGACGCGTCGCATACGCCCACGAAATCGCCCACTGGACGTTTTGCGGGTCATGTTCGGCCAACTTTTTGGCGACCGTCTGCATCAACTCCCATTTTTTTAACCCTGCATAAATTTCCAGCCTGACTGCGAGAACCTCCGGCGCTGCTCGACAAAACGGATCGATCTCGTCCAGCTCAGCGTCTGCCTCAAAGTACATTCCAAGCTGAACATACCCGCTGGCAGCTTCCCAATGCTTCTGGTCTGAAGGTTCAAGTGGCATGGGCTTTAAGCTCCGTTTTTTGCATTCTCTTTTTTGGCGTCTTTCGAGACCATCCACGAGCAGTGGAACCAAAGCGACAGGTCATTGTGATCTTCTGCACGGGCCTGTAGACTGTCTTCCAATGGCCGCGTCGGATGATCAGCTCCGAGCGCTTGGGCGATCACCGCAAATTTCCAACTCCTGGAGATGTTACTCGCGTTATGGACCGGTGTCTTGATCAAGACGGATCAAGCCGCAGGCTTCATGATAACGTCGCAGCTCTCATTTAGGAGACTTTGCGCATTGATGAGAACAATTTTTCGACATCGGATTGCGGAAGCGGAAGCGCGATCTGTAATGGAACAGCTGCTCAAACAAGCTGACCGCTCATTGCCGCGGCGCTAGAGGGGAACAGATGTCTCCGCGCCGGACTCCCACAACCTTGGCAAACCAACCGCAATTCTGCTATTGTCGTGCGAGAGAGTAAGCAATGAACGACAAGCTGGTCATAAGCGTCCTCGGAAATCGCAATTCGGGCAAGAGCTACACTTGGAATACACTCTTTCGTCGCCCCGTGCGCACCGGACGGAGAATGCGGCGTTTATATCTGAGCACATCCGAATATGTTACGGTATTCCTCGTTAGCGGCTCTCCAGAGGAGAGACACACCTACGTCGGCCAGATTGTTGGTAGTAGCAAGCCAAGTATTATTCTCTGCTCGATGCAATACTCGGCGAACGCCACTCAGAGTATTGATTACTTTCTTCAGAACGGTTACTCATTCTACACACACTGGCTTAACCCAGGCTTCCGCGATCATACGCGCCAGCATGACTCCCTCGCTCTGGTCCCATACCTACTCGACCGCGGTGGGGTCCTTGGTATCCGCAACGCAAAGGCCAATCTTTCACAGCGCGTGCGGGAGCTTCGAGATTACCTTTACGGCTGGGCACGGAACAGGAAATTACTCTTCACGTAACCCCGCGTTCCGCGTTCCCCTATGAACTATTACTATTCAACCGATGGCTCCTCAGTCATCGGACCCCATTCATTAGACGAGTTGAGCGAATTGCACAAAAGCGGGGCGCTTCCGCAAACAACTCAGGTCTGCCCTGAAGGCGAACAGGCATGGCAACCGCTTTCCGCAATCCTCTCCTCGGAACGGGGCGTCCCCAGCGCGGACGATTCATCGAGCGAGCGCGAGCATGCTGACTTCATGAGCGATCTCCAGAAACACGGAGGCCAGATCGAAGCAGAGACCGAGGGAAAAAAAGGGACCGCTACACCACCGCCTACCCCGCAACAACGCAACGCCTGGTATTATTCGCAGGAGGGAACGAGATTCGGCCCGATCAACGAGGATCAGATACGTAAGCTCATCGCGGCACACACAATTCGCCCCGACTCACTTGTTTGGTGCGAGGGCTTGGCAGACTGGACGCCTGCACACCAAACCGATATTCGACATTTGCTCGGGTCAGCTACCACGCCACCACCGCTCCCAGGAGAGAGCGTCAACAACGGAATTGTATGGACAGTAGCCCTCGCCCCGATCATCGCCACGCTCCTGCAAGATATTCTCGCGGCAGCAACGGTACATCCACGATCCGAGTTCTGGTGGGTTGCGCTCCCGCTGAACATAGGTTTGTGCCTTGCCGACCAGCGGAAACTGAAGAATGCGGGGCATAACACGGACGGGATGACAATGTGGGCTCTTCTTTTGGTTCCGGTGTATTTGTTTGTCCGCGCCAGCCGACTCAAACAGAACAATAGTTACGCTCTCGTCTGGCTCGCAACATTCTTCATTTCACTATTTATTTACTATCCGAGCCACTCTAGCTCCGGAACATCGTCAATTACTGACCAACCTACTGGCAGAACACAAGAGAACTTGCAGGCCCCCCCGACCGCCCCGCCGTCAACCATATCGGAGGATATCAAAGTAGTGGGAGGGATGAGAGAGACGGCAGATGGGAAGGTGATCGTCGGATATGTGCACAATAGCGGCACACGAACATACGGCTGGGTGCAGGTATCCTTTAACCTATACCATCATCAAGAACAGGTAGGGACCACGTTTGCGGACGTTTTTAACTTGGAACCAGGCAAATCTCAGGACTTCCACGTACCTCTTACGGAGGTCTCGCAGAGCGACGTGGACGACTTCAAGCTGATGGGGGTCAGAGAGCCTTTAGGCCCAAACTATCACCCCTAGCAGAGAATCTACATATTCCGAGAGCCAGGGCTGAAGTACATCAATTCGGAGCAATCGGAATTTGCACCACTTTCTATACAACGAGAAACCCAACCCGCCTGTTTCCAAAACCCCTCGCGCAGCAACCGCGCAATAACAACAACAGCGACCGGACTATTATCCCATCTGTCGCCCCTTAGAACCGGAAACAAATAGTAAGCCCAACGGGGACCCAAATTTCGTTTAAAGTCTTCGTACGCTTGGAACCCAAGATTCCAGTTCCACAAACGCAATTAGCTTTTCATCCGCACGCACAATGAAACGCTTTCCGTCGCCCCGATGCGCATCCGCAATCCAGATTGTTCGTCCCTCGCAATCCAAAGCGGCCACCCAGCCCAAACTCGATCCGGCCTTGCTGAGATTATCGGTGTTGATTTCCCAGTACTTCATTTGCGACGATAGCGACCTTGTGATGATTCGAGCGCATCTAAAGGACTTTGGCTCGACAAGCGTAATGAACTCGAAGCTCGAAAAATTGTCGCTGGATCATCCGGTGATTTCACCGATTCCCTTGCCGTCTTTGCGGCTCCTAAACACATTGGACTAAAGTCCCATATACGGCTTTCGGGACTGGGGGTACAATCGCCTCTAAAGGAAGGCATGAAAATGCAACCCGAAGCGGTTTTGTCAACAGGCAAAATGATTTTCTGGATTGTTTTTTCATAACATCTTGGCAGCCGGAAGGGAAAGCAAGTGGGAGGCGGAGGAGCGGGCGGGGTGATTAGGTTCCCGGCGGTTTTGGCAGCCGGAAGGGAAAGCTTGACCTTATGGCCCGCCATCTTCAATGTGACTAGATGAACAAATCATCGTCCCCCTTGTTTTTGGCTTGTGTCTATCTGCGCGACATGATCTCCCCAGACATTAGTCCCGCATCGTCGTATGGCTCTTCCGGAAGGCGTCGAGCTATCATCTGGACCATAATGGTGCTTGGTGTATTTTCGTTGCTTCTCCAGTCGGGGAATGCGGCGAACCTCGTAGGATGGTGGAAATTTGACGAGGGAACCGGCACCACTGCGGCGGACAGCTCGGGGAATGGGTGCACGGCGAGCCTGCTAAATGGAGCGACGTGGAGCGGCGCCTCGGTGTCTTTAGATGGAATCAACGATCTGGTCAGCATTCCGGACGGAGCCTGGAATCGTGCCGCTCCGCTTACGATCGCTTTCTGGTACTACAAGACTGCGAACAGCGGCGGATATTTTGTGGATCATGGCTTTACGGGCGCCAACGCCGGATCATTCGATTTCAGTAACGCCAGGTTCAATATCTATGACAGCACCCAGACGAACCGTTACCTCACCCTTACAAACATTCTCAGTGCATGGACGCACTTGGCGGTCACCATCACGCCGACCGAGATGCGGGCATACCAGAACGGTGTTTTGACGGGCACCACCGCCACCATCAGCGGCTTTCCCAAAAGAAGTGGGGCGCTCTATTTAGGGGGGCGCGGAGAAACCAACAGTTTGTATCAGGGAGGGCAGATTTACGACCTGAGAATTTACGATGACGCGTTGAACCCGGATCAGGTGCGGCAACTCTGTGGAGTGAAAATGCCGAGCCTCGCGTGGACGGAGCGGTCGGACTGGATCAACGTGAAGACCGACGTCAGTCCGGCAGCGGTCGGGGATGGAATCGCAGACGACACGGCGGCCATCCAGGCGGCGCTGAATTCCCCGGGCAACGGTCAGACGATCTACTTCCCGCCGGGCACCTACAAGATCACCAATACCTGCACGCTGACCAATATCCACACGCCGGAGGGTAGCGACATCCATTACGGCATTACGCTGATCGGGCATGGGCGGGATACGGTGCTGCGCTGGGGTGGCGCGAGCGGCACCAACAACAGCATGCTCACCATCATCGGCAATCCGTATGCGCGTTACGTCGGCCTGACCCTGGATGGCCAGGGGGTGGTGGCGAACGGAATCACCCACGAAAATACGGGAACCAACGCCAAGTTCGAAACCAATGTCCGCTACCAGCATATGGCGTTCTACAACTTTACCGGGCAAGGCATGCAAGCTACTGCCACTACAGCCACGGCGGAAATCAGTTTTGAAAACTGCCTCTTCGACCACTGCGGCACAGGCGTCCGGTGTCCCGTCAGTAACGATTATAACTGGACAATCGCCGGCTGCGATTTCATCGGCTGTGGGACAGGCATTAACGTCGTGAGCGGCAACGCCTACGTCCGCGACTGCTACTTCAACGGCAACAGCTCGTACGACATCTATATGTCGAGTTCCCATCATGGGAATTCGGTGCGTCGGTGCAAATCGTTCGGATCGGCACAGTTCATTTACAATTACTCAGGCGAATCTCAGCTTAGTGTCCAGGATTGCTATGTCGCCCACTGGACCGGCACGAACGGTGCGATTACTCACGGCGCTGATCTGCCGTTGTTGCTCGCGAACAATAGCTTTGTCGATCCACCAGACACCGCCGCGCCAGTCCGCATCACGTCTGGAACAATGTCTCGGGCGATTATCTGCAACAACGCAGCGGTTCAATCCGGTACGCTGATAACGCAGCCGGCAGGGGGACTCACTTATACGGTGCCCGCCGGCTCCTACCCGCCGAAAGTCAGCGGCACCAACGGCGCGAATATCACCTCCTTTATCAATTCGTCGGTCACGGTGCCGTCTGCTGTATATGACGTCACAAACTACAGCACGGTGGTCGGTAGCGGGACGAGTGATGACACCGTCGCCATTCAAAATTGCATCAACGACGCCCGCACGGCGGGCAACGGCGCTATCGCCTACCTTCCGGCCTACACTCCGTCGTCGGGCACCAACACGGCCACGTATAAGATTACTTCCACCCTCAGCATCACGGGCAGCAATTACCGAGTCGGCGGTAGCGGCTTTTTCTCCAGGCTGAAATGGTCTGGCACCACGGGCGGCACGATGGTATCGATCACCGATCCTAACAACGTCACGCTGGAGAATATCATGATCGGACACAAGGATATCGGCGCCATGAACAACAGCATTGATGTGGAGCAAACCAGTACTGGCACCACTTCGCGGATGAACTATGACGGCCTGTATGTCTACGGAAAATACCAGGTGGATCCGGAGAACAAAGGGCTGCGCCTGAACGGGTTGGGGACGAATTGCACCGTGGTGATGCAGTGGGTGCAGGGCAATCTCCGCCTGTACAACTCGGCGAACGCCACCGTCATCGGCAATATCACCTATGAGGGCGGCCTCACGGTGGATCACACCAGCAGCACCCGCGACGGCTTCCTGGGCATCATGACGCGATCGACCACGGTGCTTCCCAACAACTATAAGCTGACCGTGCGCAACAACAACAGCATCGTGATGAGCGACTGGTATAACGAACAAGGGTACAACGGGGCGTTGCTCCTCGGGGCGGACGGTGATCCCGCGGGGCGGGTGACGCTGGTGTGTCCGAAGATCGATTTCTCCAACAATACCGCTGGCCAGGTGCTTACGATCAACAATTACCAGGGACAGGTCTACCTTGCATCATCACAGTTCTATCTCTATCCGGCCCCCCCGGCCACGCAGACGATGACTCAGACCGGTTCACGTCCGGTGAATATCGTGATGATGGGCTGTTTCTTCATGCACTGCCAGCTGGCAGACAGCGGCACGACGTACAACTTCGTCGGCAACCACCCCGTCGCCAGCGGCACTGCCCCGGCGGACAGCTACACAACTCAAACGCTGACCGACATGGCGCTGGCCGTGGATGACCTGCAACACCTCGGCACGCTGGACCTGTCGCTGAACTACCCGTTTATCCCGCTGCCATAGTGCCGACCTGTGAGCGACAACGATTCCCGAGGAGCGTGTAGCAAATAAAGGAGTCAGTCCTTTGGATTATAGTATTACATATCACTTACCCGCGCCCCCGCCAATGGCTTCTTTTCACTGCCGGCGATCCTGATGTGATTCCCCTTGGACATGAACGGTTATTAGCCGGTCGCCGGACTCATCCAACGTTAGGCGACGATGCAGCGTGGTTCGGCGTCAGCTGCCCAAGCTTACGACTTTGTTAATCGTTGACTCGTTCAGCAAACCGCGCGGTCTATAAACCAGTAGGCGAGCGTTTTTGTGAAACTGAACATCAGGAGAAAGCATCATTTTTCTAGTCCTTCTTGTCTTTGGAGAAGGTCATGAGTTAATTTCGTAAGCGATACAGGCTGAAAAAAGCAACAGACATCGACAACAGAAAATAAATGGCTACGATCAATGTGGACAGATCGAGGTGCAAAAACACCCAGGCGATTTCAAGGAGTGGTGAGGCGCTTTGTTTTCGGCTTGCTGTCGCCGGGGGACTCACGCTAAATAAAAAGGTTATGAAAAAGAAATTAGTGCTGCTTTTTGCCGCTTTGTTTTGTCTGAGCGGAATGTCGGTACCGGCCGTTAACGCACAAGTGAACATCTCGGTGGGAGTTTCCGACCGTCCTTATTACGTCCATGGCCCTGGGTATTGGAATGGACGCGATTATTACGGCTGGGCCCCAGGCTATTGGGGATGGCACCATCACCATAGATACTGGCATCACGGCTACTACCACCATAGATACTATCGCCGCTAATAGCTTAACCCAGCCCCCATTGCCCAGCTCGCGGCGGCTACTGAGGGGCTGATTGGTGCTCTCGCTTGAGCGCATCGCGTTTCGTTCATTCATCCAAATTCTTAAGGGGATTTTCGATGAATGAATGGAAAACGCCGGGGAAGGCTCTGCCCAACGCCTGCTGGCGAGAGCGCTAGAGCGAAATACTCTGCGCCTTCTTGGACACCTGACTTTCGAGTTCCACAAAGGCCGTTAGCTTTTCATCCGCGCGAACAACGAAACGCTTTCCGTCGTCACGATGCGCGTGAGCGATCCAGATTGTTCGCCCTTCGGAATCCACGGCTGGGACACAGCCCCAACTCCAACCGGCTTTGCTTAGGTTGTCAGCGATGATTTCCCAATACTTCGCGTGCTTACCAGACGAGCGTCACATTACCGGCCCGCGTTGCAGCTTCGCCATTGTGGACAAGGATCGTGTCTGTTCCGGCCACCTGGATGTCTATCAAGTGGTCGAAATCGATGAACACGATGTGGGTTGCTGCTGTGAAACTGAATCCCTGGGTGATGGCCGAATTGGGCGTCGATTCCAAGCCGACCCATCGCACGCCGGCGCCGGAAAAGTGTAACAAACTCACCTGACCTACTCCTAGATCAGTACCGGAGGAGCAGCAGCCCATGACCAGCACCGGTTTGTTGGTGACCGGCGTAATCGCTGCGCTGTTCGCGCCCGCCACAAGGTTGAATGAGATGGAGGCTGCGTTGGGCGTTGTGATCGTCTGCGTGGCATTGGCAACGACTATGGAGGTGATGATGGCGACAGCGGCAGCCATGAGGATGACTCCCGGTCGTGAGAATTTCTGGATTCGCATTTTAATAGCTTTCATTTGGTTTGGGTTTCTTTCTGTGTTGGGTTTTATGTGCGGTTTTGTTCACCGCGCCGCTGTTATCGCAATTCCAATGCGTATGTCGAGCCTAAAACGGCACAGCCCTTCACAGAATCGCCGACGAAAGCAGGTCGCTAGGTAGAGCCGGTGCGAATCGCCGATTCCAGTTCAACAAACGCAGTCAGCTTTTCATCGGCACGCACAATGAAGCGTTGACCGTCGTCACGATGCGCGTCAGCAACGAAGATCGTTCACCCGTTGGAATCAATCGCTGAGACGCAGCCCCAACTCCAACCGGCTTTGCTCAGATTGTCAGCGATTATTTCCCAGTAATTCACGCGGCGGATTCTGCCCCGCGTCGCCAAACCGCGCTAGAATCGTTTTTGATTGCCGGATGACAAATGTCTGGCCATGATGTCATCGACGACTTCTGCACCAGTTTGCCAAAATCATTCCACTTCCATGAAAAAATCGATCATTCGTGGGTTAGCGCTCTTTGTGCCGATGATGCTT
>WNFQ01000433.1_pt1 | contig 27343 bp, 35 predicted proteins | sample 5400171 | NCBI WGS metagenome assembly WNFQ01 (sample SAMN13153356, study PRJNA577476) | soil metagenome | isolation source: 20 cm soil under Madrone tree | place: USA:California | collected 2016-06-14
GTTCCACCGGCCACTGGTATCACCAGAAGGGTTTGGCATTCCCCGAGCTCCAGGCAAAAAGAATTTGATTCAAATAAAATCCTCATCATCATTTAGATGCTGTCCCATACCACACACTACGACAGCTGATACCTTAGCGTCTCCTCCTTGTCGACGACCGGGTCGACGATGCCATACCGGTGGTAGCTAAGTTTCCGGCCGGCGTGCGTGTTTTTCTCGTCGCCTTGGGTGCGCTGGTCTTTTGCGGCGACTGGTCGGATGAGGATGATGCGGCGCTCAGGCGTGAGCTACGCCGTGGTTTCATCTGCACGTTGTTTTCCTCTGCATCGATCGGGCTTGTCTGAGACGCCCGACGACGTGTCGTCCGCTTGGCAGAGGATACCGCCGGAAGCGGGGGAACGTTGTCTTCCTCGCCACTTGCGTCCTCATCGAAGCCCCCTGGAACCGATGTCCGCCCCGTCCGCCGTGTCTTTGCCGGTCGTTGCCGTGTGGGGGGTGTAGGTGGAGAATGGGCAAACAAGGTTTGCTCCGATTGTGCTACCTCACGTTCAACACGGAATGCTCCAGGGAGTGGCGGTTCTGTGGTTTCCCTTGGGTAGGGAATAGGCTCGGAACGAAAGCCTGAAAACACAGACTCTGAAAATTCTGCCACAGGCATGGGTTCAGGCACTCTGGGAGGCACATCGTGCCATTCTTCGTCACCCGACCCAGCCTCTGCGATGGGTTGCGGTACGACGTCCGTTTGTAGAGATGGGGCATCAGCACAGGATTCCTCGGAGGGTATAGGCTCTTGGCTATAAGGTACGGTCTGATCAGCAACCGTGTGGCGCATTTCTCGAGCAGCGCGTGAAGGAAATAATGGTGATGACCTATGGCCTCCTGATCCAGAGGAGTTCAGGAAAGGTTTGCTTGTTTGAGGACCAGACCCGAATAATGGAACCCTGGGGCCAACCCTAGAAGATGACTGCGGAAGAACGGGGGTAGAGTTGCGCGCATAGGATGCGCCATTCAAACCCGGTGGAACAGCGCCATCACTCCCCGGTGTGTGCGCCGGAGCAAGTGGCGGACTAACACGCTTTACTGGGGGTCCTTCTATCGCGGGGACCGCAGGAACCCTCAACTGGTTATGCCCGTAAGTGGGCCTTCCTAGTATAAATCTGGGCGCGCCAGAGGTGGTAGGAAGCGCACGGGGAGGTGGTGGCGGTATTTCTTCCCAGGACTTATCCAAATCGATGGCAGCAGTCTTGTTCTGTGCGGTCTTTGTTAAAGCACCCGGCTTTCGCTGTCCAACCGCTCGTAACTTCTCTTCTATTTCCTGACGCTCAATAGATGGGAGCGTAGCAATCACGTGTTCGATCATTTTCCGGCGCCGTTCTACAGCTTGTGATGCTTGAGTCCCACGTCCGAGACGGGTACTCGCGAATTGTTGATCAAGCTTGACGGCCTCTATGTACTGCCCCGACTGGATCAGACGCACACAAACGAGATCTTGTAGTACGGGAATGGAGGACGCCGGTAGTGAGGCTGGTGGTTCGAGGGCAAAATCGTGAAGAAGCGATTGCTCGAATGAAGAGAGCGGGAAGGCGATTAATTGTTTCAGGTATTCAGGACGTGGTTCGGCTATCAAGAATGAGTACGCGGTTCCATAGCCTGAAACGATGGGGCTTACGGGTAAAACACCATTCGAGAACCTTCCTCGTAAGACGCGTTCGTATCTCACTCTTGTCCGGGAATGTTCGTTGATACTGCCAGGCATATGTAAGGCCATCCTCGGCCAAGGCTAGGATATACATGTCCATGTCATCCGGTTCAGTCAACATTGGTTTTGCGGTACGCAGGTACTGCAAAAGAAGGCGTGTGGAGTTATCCGAGAATGAGATAGCTTGTATGATCTTGGAGATATAATCCCGGTTGAGGCGAACGTCGCAGAGTAGAGATACTGCTCTCTGTAAGGAAAGAATAAATGTTAAGACGTGGAAGTACAAGGTCGCATGGCGTGTTACGCACTTCCACATGGATTCCTGAATCGAGGTGCCAGTATGCGTCGGAGAGCATGGCGAATTGTGGTGGTATGCATCTATCTTCCCTGAACCTCTCTTCTCTTCCGTCCTCATGCCACTTGAGCAGGAAGTAAATGAGGCAGTCTTTTTTCAGAGCATCGTATGAGGAGTCTTCAATAGCGTCGAGGAGCCTGCGGAGGGACTCGGAGTCTGTGGGAGGCCAAAGGGTATCTGGCTGTCGTACACCGCCAGACGAGAGGAGAATGTCGAAGATGAGTAAGTCGGACAACTGGGCTCTCCGGTTCTCGATTTGATGTGGTCGAGGAGCACGCCAGGGAAAGCCGTCGGATGAGAGGTCAAAGAGAGAGATGAGGTCGGGTGTAACGTCCTAAGCAAGAGGTCAGCGGTGACGGTGAAGCAGGATGAAGACGAGACAGACCATGTTCACACAAAGACTCGGACGAGCGCGTGCACAGATGGGTTCGCGTCTCGGCGAGAACAACGTGCCCAGCACGTGACATTCATCCAATAAAGACGGCGTCGTCTCTTACAGCGTGTTTAAAAAACCTTGTCCTGTGCCATTCTCAGAAAAAAAAATCTCGGGTGATCCAGCTAACTCCAACATGGTCTATCGCCAGAATCGGCAGGAGTGGATGCAAGATGTCAATGCACACTTTGTGGCCTCACAGATGGTGTTCGTTGATGAAACAAGCAAGGATGAGCAAACCTTCCACCGACATTATGGACGCTTGGTCGCTGGGAGACATGCAATGGTCAGTGCCAATTTTGTGCAAGGGGAGCGATACAGCATGGTTGCTGCTCTTTCATTGGATGGGTATGAAGCCGTCCATGTCGTTCAGGGTTCTGTTGATGGGGAGGAGTTTCTGGATTTCATTGTCAACACCGTGGTATGTTGTACATTCTACCTCTTCAGATCCCTACTACATCCTCTGCCAGCTGCCAAAGATGAACCGCTACCCTCAGGACAAAAGCATCCTGGTTCTTGACAACTGTGCGATTGACAAGACACATGTGCTTCAAGAAATTGTCGAGGGTTTAGGCCATGTTCTCCTCTTCTTGCCACCATACTCTCCGGATTTCAACCCAATTGAGGAGAGCTTCGGCTGTGGTATGTCCCACAAACTGCACAAATGATTACTCATGTCTTTTCAGTAAAACATTGGATTCGGAGGCACTGGCAGAATGTCCAGGCTGCTGAATATCCGGAAATCGCGTTGCTCGAGTCGTCGGCAGCAGTTACAGCCAAGGAGTCAAAGCATTGGTTCACTCATTCTGGTTATAATGTCATGTAGTTATCGCAACCACTAAATATTATGCTTTCCAAAGAGAAAAAAAAGGAAAGAGACCTTGTTCACATTTTTATATCTACGTTACAGAATAAGTGTCCCAACAGACCCAAGTCCTTCCCCATGCCTCACTTCGAGTCTAATCAATAGCTGGACCCATTCACCTGTCGGTCGACGTGATAATCAGTCGAGCACGGAATGGCGCGCGTCACCAGAGAAGCGCACCTTGTCCTTCAATTGCCCAATGAACTGCTGGTAGCTGGGTAACACGTCCGCACGGTCCTGTATGAGTGCCGACAGAGCCCACAAACGTAGAGGTGGTTCTCCGTCTTCTTTGACGACATACAAGTGTGGATGGTAGACCCCACGACGCATTTCGCGTGTCTTTTGAATCACCGCATTCACACGCTGCGAGAACGGATTGTCGAGGAGTGGAAGTGTGGTCTAGAATCGAACCGAGTTAGCTTGATGATTCTCCAGTATTGGGTTGCTAGAAAAAAAAATACCTTTCCGCCACGAAGCGTCTCGTAATTCGGCAGGTCAAACACATCGATGATCAACTGGGGAACTGCATCACGTCCGACCCACAGGAAAAGCGTCTGTCCGTCTTCGATTAGGAAGAGGCCGTGTCTCTCTAGTCTTTCCGAGGTAAGAGGCAGTGGCGGTGGCATGATAACACCGTGCTCGCCAACAGTCCCGGCCTGCAAATATGTCAGTACGCCAGCACCGCCCCTTGGGTAAATATTACCTCTGGCAACATGTTGTGTAACGAGTAAAACGTAGGGTGGATGTAAGGAATCAGGAGTTGCGATGGCAATAAAGTGAGTAAGGCCTGAGCGTAGGCCCTCAAATCCGGCGGAATTTGTGCGCTTTGCCGAATACCAACGTTCTTCAATAAACCCAACACTAGCACCGGTAACATCCTCATATTCTCGCTGATAGCCAACTGAGCGCTTGCGCCTGCACCAGCCGTCGTCATGCTCGTCTTGTACGCTTGCAAAATCTCGACAAGCTTGCCCTGGACCGCGTCACGCGAATCTTCGAGCTTATGCGTGATTGTTCGTTCCACAGCCTTGTTTGCGAGTAGTGTGGCGATGGCCACTTGATCAGCGGATGCAAAGACTTCGGACAAGTTCGATGTTGTTGGGTACGCCGTCGTGACGACCCGAATACGACGCTCGCCTATAAACGAATCACAATCCGGTCCACACTGACGTAAACAAGATATAATACTGACCGTAGCAGGTTGTATGCAGGATCGCCGTTTGGAACACAACAAACGGCGACGTTAACGTCTCTTCGATCTGGAACTCGATTGCATATGACGTGTCTTGTGGCACAGCGGGCATTGCGAGCAGGTCAGTGGAGCGTACGAAGAAGTTGCCGTGGAATGAAGACATCCGAATGCCACGCGTGGCACGTACGCGCATGACCGCTTCGAGCATGATAGGCATAGCGAGGACCTCGCCGAACTCATGGGCGAACTTCACTGCATCTTCAGAGCGCGCAGCATTGAAAGCAGGATAGAAATATGTCTGTCCGGATGTATAGTGAGGAAGGCAAGCTGAGAACTCTGTCAGTCTACATAACCAAACGAAGAACGAGATAATACCTAAGGTTGCAACATCTTGGTAGGCGGCACTGAACAAGAACATATCGACTGAAACCTGAGCGCGCGAGCACTCGATGGCGAAGGTCTTGTAGAATGGAGAGGCTGTTTGTAACAGACCGGACTCCTGTGCGAACGTGAAAAACAGCTCGAAGAAGCAAGTCCGTACCGACCTTAGGAGTGCCTAGTATTTTTGGATCTTCCCTATTCTTGAGAGCACCAGCTCCAATGCTCGGTAGACTAGAAGATAAAACGACAAGTTTACCGCCAATGGGATTCTAATATTGAATAAATAAATAAGGCGAAACTTTCGTTCGTGCAAGGGAACGTACGATCAGCTTGAAACCAGATTGTAGTGCTGGGCCGAGTGCGCTGCCGATAGTGTGGTTATCGGCGAACATGTCATTGAGTCTACCAAGGAGCGACTCCACTGCAGCTCTGCATTCGCTGAGATTCACAAGCAGGTCATTGGGTTTCGGCAAGAACACGTCATCGACGTCGGACATGACGAGCATTGTACAATCTGGCGATTCGGCCTACACACTGTTATATGCCGAAGGTGCGAGAGACATCGACCGAACTCACCGACATCGAAAAGAAGTAGACAGATGTATCGTAGGCAATAATTGCGACTTTGGTGCGCTGGCCCTCATTGGGCAGTCGGTCCAGGTTCTCAAGAATTGTTCGGGTTGCAGTGGCCACCATGCCTTTTTTCATGTAAGCCGCGGGAAATGCTCGAAACTGGGCTGCGTACCGGACTGAATAGCACTATGGCTCACGTCGATGAGGAAGATATAGACGGCCGGTTGGGGAGCGCGGACCATGTATTCGGTCGGTGCCACGAACTCAACGACAGCATGGGTCAGCTCGGCACGAGCCCAGCGATCTCCAGGCTGGTTCCGAGTCTGATCCCAGTCAAACAGTTGTGGGACCTCGTTCGACATTCCACACATACAGCAACGCCACCTAGAGAGGGCGATCGGCTCAAGTACGAAGAGCAATAGAATGGACGCACCGATTACCCCCGTCAATGAATTGTACATAAGGATTGATGTACGTTCTGCATCGTCTGCAGCGAGCAATGATAGTATCCGTTACGAGGGGAACAGGCTCTTCCCCTTCCTTGACTGTACGGTACGGCGTAATAACGAGACCCAAAGGAATCTTTGATTTGCTAACAATAGAATGAGAATTAGGGATGGCATTGACGGTACTCCGTTGGTATGAGTAGTGCGCATTCGAGAGAGGAGAATTGGTCAAGCAGGAGCCAGCGGGGAGCCGGATCGGTGGTGGTGGCAAGTCGAGGTCCCGTGGGTCGGGAGGCGATGTGAGTAAATTTGTGGTATAGATCTGGAAGGGTTTCTGACCACCATTGATGCCCATCTGGCCGAACTGGTCGGTAAGCTGGCCAACACCACCTGCACCGTAGCCCGCTACGGGGGGTTGGCCATAACCAGGCGCATTTATGTACTCGGGCTCCCCCCGTTGCTGGCTGTAATACGAGGGACCGGCTTGTTGCTGTTGCTGTTGCTGTTGCTGTTGCTGCTGGTGGGCGAATTGGTTCTCCGTAGCGAGTCCGGGGGTGAAGAGTTGCCCGCCACTGAGGTTCGGTGGCTGGGCACCAGGGGCGCCATAAGAAGGAGCGGCAACGGCGTCGGCGCCTCCGTAATAAGCTTGGGTTTGTCCAGGTGCATACTGACGGCGTTTGGTGGTGTGCGCCGACTGTGTCGGGGAAGGAGAACTCGTAGGAGCAGCTGGCTCGGGTACAGCACCTGTTCCCGGATGTTCCCACTGAGCGCGCCCGGTGGCAGTCTCTGCAACACCCATGTCATTCAGATACATAGTGACATTACGAGGGCCGAGACGCACCAACAAAAAGGTACCGCTGATTATCAGGTTCCCTAAACAGCAGTCAATAAAAAGAAGAGAGAAAGAAGACTTTGACCTGCCACTCGGCTGTCCAACCTGGGGGAAGTTGTTGATTGGGGTCTGCCATTGGATTTTGAGGAGAAAGACGGCAGAAGGAGAGAAATGATGACGGGATACGATACACGTCGCGTTCCCACGAGCCAGAAACCCTCATCTGGGGTTACACTCCGCCCGGTTTCGGTCTTGAAAAATGTTTCGATTCGGATCCATCCTCAGTTTTTCTGATCCAGGCTCATAAAAGTACGTGAGTCTAGTCATTAATATTGCACATCCGTGGCGTTAAAGACTCAAAATGTGACCGCATGCTCTTTATGAGCGCAGATTAGTAACAATCTTTATGTCAGAGTTGATTTTTTCCCGCGAAAATACCGAATTCGGGCCCCAGTGTATATATCGGGGCAAACGGTTACCTCCAATCTGCGAATCTACGATGTCTTCGGTCGATGCGCCAAACAGTTCTCTTGCCCCCAGCGCAGAACCGCATACATTTACACATTCTACCCTGTCAGTCCACAGGAATGTCCATGCAGAGCAAATCGAGCTTTCCGAGGTGAACACTCAGCTGCCGCAGAAGAGAAGCAATCTGGATGTACACGATGTACACATCTCGCAAACGAACAAATCTTCAAAATTCCGAGAAAGAATTCAATTCTTCGCCCTCTGCTGGACCATCTTCCTTGCCGGATGGGGTGACAGCTCTACGGGCCCTCTGCTCCCCAGAATTCAAAGTACCTATCATGTACTGTCTCTGCTTCGGGCTCCGTACATATAATGAACAAACGTCTCGTTAGGTTGGCTTTGCCGTTGTTTCATTGATTTTTATAGCAAATTGCATTGTACGCCAAAAAGGTGGCCTATAGTGCATCATGGGATTGACTGAGATTGTAGGGATTCGTCGCTGGCTCCGCTGCAAACATCGTATTGAATGATAAGTTGGGCTTCGGGAAAGTGCGTAATCATCCTAACGTCGAACCGCCATCGCTAGAGCCTTATTTAGGTTATTACTCTTGGATCGGCTGTGCAAATCATCGCTTTCAGCATCCAAGCATCTGCACCACCCTTCCCTTCATTTGTGATAGCCTACACTATCAACGGATTCGGCGAATCACTCGAGGACGCACAGGCTAATGGCTTTGTCGCTAACTATAAAGATAACCCCGCGGCGAAGATGGGGATTTTACACGCAGCTTACGGTAAGGTATTCTTGTGGCATTCTGGTATTTCTGACTCTATCTATCTGGCTGACTGATTGTCTATCATAGGCCTCGGGGCTTTGGTATCTCCCCTCGTTGCGACACAGTTTGCCCAGCTTCATAGATGGTCTTTTCACTACCTTATTTCGCTCGCGGTCGCAACGCTCAACACAGCTCTTCTTATCTGTGTCTTCAAGTTTAAGACTCAAGATGGCGAGTTTACGTTTCCTTACTATCTAAGAACACGCCAAAGCTTATGTTCGGCCGTGATACAGAGTGTCTTGCACAGATTGGTCAGACCACCGAGGAGAAAGAGTTGGTTGGAGGAAGCAAATATAAAGAAATGTTCAAATTGAAGGCTCTTCACATTCTCGCATTATTCACTCTTGTTTACGTCGGGGTTGAGGTCACAATCGGAGGTAAGTCGATCTCGCTATTGTACTGTCTATGATGACGCGGTCCGGCCACTGGCATAGGTTGGATTGTGACCTACATGATTCGCGTCCGCCACGGCGGGCCATCATCTGGGTATGTATCAACCGGATTCTTTGGAGGTAAGCATGCTATCATAGACGTCAATTCAATCAAGTTCAAGCCGCACCCGAGGCTTGACTTTAGGTCGAATTGTTTTTTTATGGGTCAATACTAAGGTATCTCCAAAACCACGCCTCGACCTCTGACACTCAAAAACATGTCCCATAGATAGGCGAGCGGCTCGCGATATTCATTTACGTGTCCCTCGCTATCGGGTTCGCTTTCCTCTTGCCTCTCTTGGGACGCTTAACCGCCTGCTGATTCAATCATAACCAGTCTCGAGCTCGTTGTATGGCTCGTTCCGTCTCTTATTGGCGCTGCGGTGGCTGTTTCCCTCATTGGCGTTCTACTTGGGCCGATATATCCCATTGTGATGAATGAGTCTGGGCGTATTCTCCCACGATGGCTGCTCACTGGCTGCATTGGCTGGATCGCAGGACTTGGGCAGACCGGATCTGCGGCATTGCCCTTCCTGACTGGCGCGATCGCTGGTAAGACCGGAATCAAGAGTCTGCAACCTCTGTGAATATCTCGCTTCTATCACATCGGTGTAATGTGTGCTGATGTGAGCAGACTAGTTTCTATGATGGGACTTCTTATTGGGCTGTGGGCTTGGGTACCGAAGGGACATCAACGCCAGGATTGATGATCCTACCATCATGATTAGTAGATCGGGGGGAAATACAAAAGGGCGACAATATGAGACAAGGGACGATGAAAGGATCCAACTTGCGGTCGAGCATCGATGTACTGTATAATATATTATGTACTCATGAGATGGGGAAATCTATTTTTTTCTGTTTCGGTTACTGTTCTGGAGGCGAGGGTCTTTGTTTATGGAAAGCTTGTCTACGGCGATTGAGTAGAACACTAGCGCAGCGGATGAGTGCTTCTTCCTCTTCTTTCTTCGCATCCGCGCAGGCAGCCCACCTGATTTTCAGATTTTCATCCACGAGGTAAATATAACCGATGCGACTATTGGTCATTCCAAGTGGTTCCCGCACGTATTCCTAAATGGCCGTGTATAGTGTAAATATAATAGTTTGCCAAATTAGGCGTGAGTCGTGAAACACGGACCATGTTCTGTCGAGAGACCAGGTATCGCGTGTGTTGTTCTGGTGGAATCTTGGAGCGTAGCGACGAAAGAAAAACACTAACGAGGATAGACTTGAGTATGTTCTCTTGCAGGTTTATCTGGATGTATTGATAAATAGGGTGATTATGATATAGGTCATTGAGCGATTTTGTGTAAGAGGTCGCATGTATCTTGAGTCATACCACATGTCAATATCTCGAATAACGGTGGAGCGTAACGACGCACCTCAGATACTTTCGTTGATAACATGGCTATGACAGACACTTTACCAGCACACATGGGCGTAGTGTGTGCCTTGGATCCGTTATCCAGACGATTACCGACGATATTCGGAAAATATAGTGCTTTCTAGATAGACATGAACATTTGTAAATTTGTTGGCACGAGGTCAATCTCCGACGTACGTCTTCTCGAATGAGAACGTTTGGTGCCATCCAAGTCTTCCCTCCATGTACACGAGTCATGTGCAGGTCGTAGAAGTACCCAGTTGATGCCTCCTTTACTCTAGAGCCGCATGATCTCGTCAACCCTATTTCAAGTAGAAATGACGACGCACAGATGACGCCGCTTCTCGAGCTGTTTCTCCTGGTTCAAAAAGTCTGCACTCCTCTCTGAAAGCGTTTTAGTTTTTGTTGTCGGCACGTCCAGCACACCAAGCGGCCTTCGGAGCGGAGGTATTTCAGGTGTCTCATCTGACGTTTCTTCTTTTTCCGTGGGATTCGTCACCCCTCCGCTCGGTGCTTGAGTGTTATAACGCCTTCGCGATAAACGGGGTGCTGTTCGATTCGACTCGCAGAAGCGACGGACAAGGGTCAGCATATTGTAGCGCATCATCACACGCCGGGCCGGACCACGCGTCAATCAACACTCAATCACGTGAGGGTTGTTATATAAGTCAGAATGCGCCAATTCAGACGCGCACACTGCTCTTGCTCTACAACCCCTACCATCTCACTGCTGTGTACTTTTTGAAGGTGCATTTTGACGATAAAATATGGTACGCATCTTGATACAAAAAGATGTCATGTTTTTCTGACTGATGGCTCCCTTAGAGCGGAAAAGGTATATCTCAGGATGTTCGCCCTGAAAACATGTGTTGACCACGTATTGGTGCCACACAGGCAAAGCTGGAAAGTCATCCTCAGGTGGAAAAGCGAGTGGAGATGGCAAGTCACAGGCGCGTTCGCGTTCTGCCAAGGCCGGCCTTCAGTTCCCGGTTGGTCGTGTGCACCGTCTCCTGAAGCGTGGTAACTATGCACAGCGTGTTGGTGCTGGTGCTCCTGGTACGTGACGATGGTGTCAAGGGTTCATCATCATTCATGTCCATGATGTTCCACTAGTCTATCTGGCCGCTGTTCTGGAATATTTGGCCGCCGAAATTCTCGAGTTGGCTGGTAATGCTGCCCGGGATAACAAGAAGCAACGTATTGTACCAAGACACTTACAACTTGCCATTCGCAACGACGAGGAGTTAGTTCGCTCTCTACTACACATAGTGACGATTTACTGACATGCCATCTAGGCTGAATAAACTCTTGGGGGATGTAGTTATCAGCCAAGGAGGCGTTGTGCCTTTTATCAATCCTGAGTTACTACCCAGCAAAACGAAGTACGTTATGATTCTGTCTTTGTCGCTTTACCCTCTCTCATCTAGCATTCATTTCTTCAGGGTCGGCAAGAAGGAGGGAGCCAGTCAAGAAGTATAATCGCATAATTCCCCTATCTGCCTCTTCTACACTTGTACCGACTGTACCGACTACTACCAGCTGCCATTCACTGTATTCTACTTCACCTTTACGCTTCCAACGTAGCTCGTCTTAATCACTCCTGACAATATTAGTAAACAATGCCATATGAAGCAGCCTGCTGTCGCGTCATGTCAAGCGGGGTTATGCGGGCCGTAATGCAAAAGCCCGAGACTTGTCTGTCTTGCTCCACCATGACAGTGTTGTCTCCATGTCGTCTAATCGTCTGAGGCGTCATGAATAGAAGTCAATGATCACATTTTGTTTCTTCGGGACAATGAGCAGGTTATTTTCTTAATTCTGGTTGAGGCGTTCAAAGGTTGTATTCACAAAATCAAATGCCGTGTGAATCTGTGGGGACTCAGGGCGGCCGAACTGAAGATGATCGAATGGTCTCTCGCGCTGATAGAGACTATTCGGGAATGATGGAATCTTATGATCGGGAAAACCGAGAATGAGATGAGAGAACCGTCACCGGCGTTCCCTAAGTGACCGATACAATCGATTCTCGCCGACGCACTACCATGACTGGAACTCTTTGTCGTAGTATAGTACCCTCTGGCGTACCATAGTACAATAAGCCCCTCGGCTAACATTCCTTTTCATCTATGACCAAACTCGTCTGTTTAATTGATTGTGCCGACCAGCAGTAAACGGGCCTACTGTATATATGATCAGGACCCCGCGGTTATTCAGGCTCCCCGGATGCCGTTACTGCATGCGTCTGGGCACGAGGCCTTCAATTGCGAGGTTCGCAACTCGCAATTATCGGCAGATGGTATCACCAATGCTGGTACCCACGGCCATCCGGCATAACTCCACGGAGAAAAGCCCTGGCTAGGAGTGCGAACCATACTAATGTATACAATAAGATAAAAATGGAATAGCGCTAATTACCGATAATATCCTAAGCCATCACGCTTAAGTCTCGTATTTGGGCGGCGCCGTCATCGCATGACCAAACACAAGTCTTCCTCTCTTGTGCGAACAGACGTTGTCACACTGCCGTGCGGTGTAAGCCACGTGTTGTTGAAGGGTCCATCGAGATGTACGAATAAAAAATAAATTATAAGTTCCTCAACTAGAGTAGAGTTAATTTTTGTGTAGTGCATATCTAGATGCCAAAGACAGACTCGGGAGAAGTGTTGTTGGCAAAGGGTGTACAGCTGTGTCGGTGTAATGTGTCGCGTATAGATACAACTGCATCAGAGCGCTGTCAGAGCCTCCAAGGCTAAGCAACTTGGTGTCGTGGACAACATTGTGTGATTGTATGGGAACGTACCCTATATCTCCAAATCCTGCTTCATTTGAAGTTCCAGGGTCCGGATCTGTTGCTCCTCGTCTGTCAGTGGTGGAGAGTAGCGTTCGCCGCTCTCCTCGTCCAACCCCCTCCCTGTTAACGGCCGGTGGCCACCCAGACGAAGTTCCACGTCAAATTCGATCGTTTTGGTCACTGTAACCTGCATGTCTCGACCGCAGGACCGTGGCGCGGCCTGCATCCCCCGCGGCCGACGCCCACGACGCACAGCATACGAATTTTGGTCGCTAACACAGAGATCAATTATGTCGCCAGCTACGAAGAGTAGCAAAGATCCGACTTACCCCGTAATATATTGAAAGAGATCTCGATATGCCCGTGAGGACGTGATCACCCTGGACTAAGGTGAATGATCTCCCAGATGATGAGTAGGCCTACAAACGTACACAAGGGTGACTGTATACGAGAGAGGAAAGTGTGCAAGTTAGTTAGGCCAAAGGAGCAGTATCTTGGACGTACGATGCGGGTATTGAAACATCTATTTGAGAACGAATGCCCTGAGCATAAAAAACGGAAAATATTGGGTATTACTAACCATATTCCAGGCATCTGTAGATGGGATACCAAACCCAATTAACAAGATTTCGAGCATGCTCTGGATAGCCTCACCGTTGACATTCTTGAAAGTTAGTGCCTGGTAGACGAAGCACAGTGAGTTGATATGAAAGACATTCCGCAGAATTGCGACCAAAAGACATACCACTGACGGTAACTCTGTAAAGGTGGCCGCGAGAATCCAGAAAAGGCCTTGGAAATATAACATGTTCCATAGATGTGTGGCATTCCGCTTGTGAAGCACGCCGAAAAACATAACCGACAACAGAACAAAATCTTCGATGAAGTTAATCGTAATGCTCCACTTGAACTCATCTGTGCCGCTGATGGCACACGACCGCAGGACTGGAGACCATACAACATGACCCTGAACAGGTTGTCATATTAGCGCTTAAACAGGATCGAAATGAGCAATCCAACCCTTGTGAGAGCTATGAATAAAGGGATCAGAACTTCGACTACGGAACGACATGACGACAAAAAACAATTACCATAGAAAGCTCCTGCCAAGTTCGCCAGCCAAAACGACCCTGTGAGTATCACGATCCTAACGTCTCGCCCCCATATCGCTATGCTGATCAACGATGAGGGCATTGTTTTAAGAATGGCGAAGGGGATAACAACACCCTTACCCTCGAAGCACAAGGAGGAGTGAGGCAGAAGATGCCGAAAACCACGCTGTGAACTAGGAAGGGCATCCATTACCCACATAGTGCAAGACGAGGTAAATCAAACCATACGAGTACAGAGCGGAGCCAAGCCTGTTTAGAATTATGGGTAAGCACGCGCCCGATGTCACGGAACGACTTCGCAGATGTACATCACAATTGAATTGTTGGTCAAGGTTGAACCCCACCAGGCCGAGAATGATGCAAATGAGGGCGAACACCCTGGCAGTGACATACACGATAAACGACCATCTCCACGGCCGCCGTCCAGTGTATACCTCCCATTCAAAGTCAAGAGTAGTGACAAATTCCCATCTATACCTGGCGTTAACATGAACCGACTTCGTCAGAGTGGAGAAGACTTACATGTAAACTCCAGCACAAGCATGTGAAAGCTTGATAAAATGGGCTTTCCGGGGAATGTATCACTTAATTGATGCCCGTGGGAAGGTGGCTCAGCACAAACCAAATGTCCGCAGCGCGTACTCCTCGGACGGCATTATTGCGATGGACAGCCGCGGCAGAGTACAGTACTAGTTGCAGCTTGGAAAGTGAGGGGGATGTGAAGGGAACTGAATGGAGGTTCGGGGACTTGATGGCGGTGTGGAAAAAGAAGGCTTGGACTGATAAATGGCATAGTGCTCGGAAGTTGTATGGACGCAGTCGCAGAAGGCCACATGCACCATGGTGGTGGCGTCACTTACGGCTTGATATCGTAACAGCTGCCATACTCGTGCCATGTTCTGAACGAAAAAATACGGTAGAAGCGTGATTCTGTGGCGTTGGCCGTAGCGCGGAAGTCCCCCCAAAAAGATCCATTCAAATATTGACAAGCGTCTGAAGTTTTGCCAGAATCAAAATTCACACGCCATGGAGCTGATAACAGACCCCAAATTCGGCAGTCAACAAGAAGTAGCGGCCATGCGGTAGTGTGTAAGAGGAGCAGTCTGAGCGGCCGTCAAGGGTCTTCATCGGGACGAATGGCCTAAACTCCTCTTCCGAGTCCTCTTGGAAACAACTTGGGCAGTACTTTCCGGTCCGAGTCCTCGGCGAAGGTCCTCGGCATGCGAAGTAGCCGGATCAACTAAACACTGGCAGCCTGAGAAGTCCGAGTATAAACTCAGCCCCTCCAAGTGCGGCAGCGTACGATTTTCTGAAAAATCGTTGAGGCGGGTTGAAAGACGTCGGTGTCGCTTTTGCCAAGGACTGCGTGGGAGAATGAAGAATGACATAAATGGAGCAAACTCGGCTATTGGCAACGGCAAATGGGCCCCGGGCCGGGTTGCCTGGGGCCATTTCCACTCAGCTGGTACGGTACAGTAGCTTTTGTTTTTGACACGTTACGAGAAAACGGGCGTCTGATCACTAGTACGGCACTCTGGTCATACGCTCGGTGCCTTCAGACCAAAATAGTCCATTATAGTAGCACGACTTGCATACGTGAGAACTATCCTGACATGCATGTGATTCACCGGCTGTACAAGTGCAAAATGCATATAACGGATGACACTGTGATGCTTGGAACCAGTCACAACCATGTGCCACCCTCAATGATCAATAATTACAAACGACTGTGAACAAGACAGAATCAGCTCCCAAGTCGATATGATTGCTATTCCTATCATTTACCGTTCTCCCTGAGAACGCCATAGATTAGACCTGCCTGCTAGATCATGGAAACACTTCCCCCTCAGACTGAGTACTGGGTCACTCTGTATCATGGTGTAACTTACCTCAGATCTGTAAGTCTTTCTTCATTTGGAATTCCGCCGTGATCATGTCCATCTCTTCTTGTGACCGCACGGTAACTATATGCTTGATGCTGCCGCACTCTTCATCCTTATGCCGAACGTCGACATCAACCTCCACAGTCCTGTGGACGGCAACCTGTACATCTCGCTGTGACCAGACATTCGCGCGACGACGACGACCAAATACATCATGGTCACTTAAAAAACAACAGTTGAGAGGAAGTAACCTGAGATATCACGTCGGAGAGCGTACTTCGTGATGTATTGGAATAGGTCGCGGTAAAGTCGTGTTGACATAATGACCCTAGCGAAACAGTCAGCGGCACTTCCTCCAAGATTAATGGGCAGGAACTAACATGAGAACCACTATAGTTGAAGAAGAGAGGACATATGATCAAGAAAAGCTGAAACAAGCTCGGAAGATGTACGAACTATGTGGTACTTGGAACATCTGGCAAAGAAGTCTGTCAACTATCTCGCGGACAACTGGGCCTATCGTTACTTACCAAATTCCATGAATCTGATATTACGGACAAGGCCAAATAAACAAGCACATCAAGGCGAGCCGTAAGCTTTCACACACCGTTCATATTCATAAAGGGGAGGACCTTGAAAGAATCAGATTATGCATATGAACGCCAAAGAAAAAGGAATGGTGACGATGACTCACGACAGAGGGCACTTCAGTAGAGGTGGCAGTCAGAATCCAGAAGATACCCTGAAAATAGAGCATCCGCCAAAGATGCGTCGCATTTTTCTTCTGCAGCACGCCAACAAACATGATGGACAGGAGGGACAGGTCCACAACAATGTTAACAAGTAGACCCCAGCGAAAAGCATTTGTCCCCGTGATGACACATGTCTTTGCTTCGGGGTTCCATATAGCCTGAGCCTACATAGAGGATTCCCCACAAGATTTGACTTCAGCGTCTCTCGCCATGATCGCGATTTACGTAAAGTGCTTACCTTTGTAGTACCTGCATGAACGAGCATCGTTAGATCAAATCCAAAAAAAGAGAAGCAATCAAACGCACTACACAATGAACTGACAATGTTTGCGGACCAGATTGATACGGTAACCATTGTGATGTATTTAGATCGCCCCCAAATGGCAATTCTAGATTTTGGGTGAAAAGTCTGTCTCATATCTCCGCGGGAGAAAGCACGACCATGGATCACTTACCCACGAAGCACGAGGAGAAACGAGGCGATAGCCACAGAGAACCATGACGCAGCAAGGATACAACGGAACCAGGCCTGCGTAAGATTAGACTTGTCAGTACCAAACGAAGGTACTCCCGAGCGGCCACTGACATTGCAGTCAAACTTGGAAGAGAGGTTAAACCCTATAAAGTTGCACATAATTGCCATCAAAGCCAATAACCGTGAGGTGAGGTACACGGCAAATGACCACTTCCATGGCCGTCTGCCAGTGAACACCTCCCACTCAAAGTCGAGAGTCGTGAAGAACTCCCAGCTGTGGCAAGCGGCCATCAACATTATGGTTCACATGCTATGCAGTAAGATCGAAGCGCACACGTAGACTCCGCTGAATAGATGGACGACCTTGACAAGGTGGTCTGAGCGAGAAAAGATGGTAGACGGTGAACAAGATCGGCGGGACGAACAACTGGTTATGACCTACTGAAAACATCGGCATCAGAAGGCATGGTTGACTGTGCGTCAGAGAGAAGTGAAAGGGGAGGAGCGAGAGTCTGCGGGAATTAAAGACCAAGAGTAAAGGAAGATGCTTGGACGTGGTCATTATGTATGGTTCCGTTCATGTATTCCGAGTCGTCCAAGTATGTACAGCACCACAAATTCACGTCAGATTCAAGGGCACAACAAAGAGCGATGCGGGCACAGGCAGGGTAGCCTGAACTGGAACCCCTCGATGGCATCGAGGGTTTGTGGGCGCTTGAAGTTACACTCACTTCCGTCATCCGCCCGATGCTACGTCCTAAGCGGCAAACAGAGAAGTTCTCGAGTACAGTAAGTGGAAACCTCCTGATCAAACTGGAATGAATTGAAATTTGCCGAGTTGACCTAAGGTTTCCTTCCGCGGTCACTCGAGAAGCGGTAACAAGAACTAGAGCCATAGTAAGTTATTCGGTATGAGGGTCCACTGGCAGGAGACCAGGGATGAACTTGAAAGCAACAAGAGCCCGGGACCGCAGCATGTCTGACGGTGCATCCTGGTAAGTCGCCGCGCACAGTACGTGAGATACAAGCTCTCTTGAGAAGTAGTATAAGGCCTGAGCAGCTTCGCTGGCACACCATACGGCGCCCAGCGACGTGTTTGACAGTCATGGTTCGGAACGGATTAGGAGAAAGCTGTCTGCGTGTGGCGTTCCGCTCCAAATCATGACTCACGAGTAACCTCGAAACCAGTGACACGCCGTAATAGATGGAGTAATCGGCGAATACTGATGTGGATTAAATGGGTGGGAAATGAAAGCACGCAGCGACGAGAGCCGTTAGCGACTCGGTTAGCGACTTGGAGCGATGTTTTCCCGCACGAAAATCCATGACATGGGCCGCGGCCACCTTCTCGCCGCCAGTCTTTGCCGCAAATTCGGATGCCGATGCCTTTTACTTTGCCCTTGTAGATTCCAAGTTTTATTCCCAACCTTGAAGCTTGAAGGCACGATCAGAGCCGCCAGACGCCTGGAAGGTTTGCACCTTTTGGGGTTGAGAGGTGAGGTTACCGTGACAGCATTGTCGCACTGGCAACTCCTTGGATCTATCTCTGAGTACTGTACTGCATAGATGGCACACTAGTAGTCCTTGACCCGGTTCTCATAAGGTCCCTAAAAACACGTCGGCTGACTGACTGGTCAACAGGTTGAGAGTCAGTGTACGGAAATGAAATCCCCCGAGTGACGGTACAGGCTATTGTCTCTGACCGTTTTATCAGCGATTAACAAAAGGTTCTTGGAGAAGTTTTCGGGAGTGGTGTCAGTGTGCCAGAAGCACAGCAGGCCCTCTGGGTTGTAACGGCAAAGAAAATAATACTACAGTAGCGAGTGTTGATATATATTCCCCGAGGTAATTTCAGTGCAGACGCATGTCTTTGTCTAGAGAAATGCGGTGCTCGCAAGCCACGTGTTTGATTCCCACTGCGACTTACTCACAACAACCCTTGCATATTCTCTCTTTCCCCACGACTTCTGGCTTTCAAATCCGTGTGAGCGCTCCTCATGAGCGGATGGACATCCCCCCCGACGAGGCGCGAGTTCACCCTCATTCTCTTCTGCGTGACAATCTTCATCGTCGCCTTCAATGCCAGCACAACTCTCCGTCTCATCGGCCTCGACCCTTCCTCCCTTATCTCATTCTCTTCGAGTCCCGCACCAATAGGCCTGGATGGTCGTAGACTCGAGGGCTACCGCGACCGTTTGGAGAATGAAATCTTTGGCGAGTGGGAGTGGGAACCTGGCCACATCGCTGGGATTAAGGACGCCGAGTCCACCCGCCTTTTGCACGGAAGACCACACGGTCATCCGGACGCGTATTTGCGTGGCGAAGGGGAAAGCGGCGAAGAAGCAATGTGGCTATTGGGTGTTGGAGAGGGTCGCTATATCAACGGAGAGGGCTTGGGATCAACGAGCGTGAATGACGGGTTTGTGCACTGGGGGGAAGACGTGCCCCACACTGAGCTCAGGCAGCATGCTTCTGGTACGTCCTCACTGCTCGGCTTCTTGTTGCCACCTGAGTGAACGCCGGGATCGGTCCCCTAGGTTTCACAATTCTCGATAATGTCATAATGCTATCGGGCACATTTTACATCGTGGTTGATGACCCAACATCTATGCCCGCAATCGAATCCATCGCATCGTCGGCGGTGAACAAAAATGATCCGCCTCGTGATGTCGACTGGCAAATCTTCCCCAGTCAAACAGCATTCAGCGAGTTCGGTTCATATGGAGGACGGTGCGTCGCACCCCTTTCGTTTGACACCAATACAATAAACTGATATTCACCATCTATTATGCGATCCTCTCATGGCAGAATACACGGCGTCACATTCGTATCATACGATGGCCCCTCCACAACAGATTCACACACGCTCCCCTCCCTCATACGTCTATACAGCACTCTCAACATATCTTCGCCTCAATCGCTCTCTCCCCCTCATCGCATCTTCTTCCCCGCTATCCCCATTTTCTCAGATCCCACCCCCCTTCCAGGGTCAGAGTCGGACGCAGAGGAAACCCCACGAACGCGGTCAATTATCGGGATAGCCCCGGAGACGCTTAAGGCTGCCTACCCGAGCCTTGCCGGCGCGCAGTTCGAGGAGGACTTTAAAGACTTCATCGATATCGGCATACCAGTCGTCCTGGACCGCGTCGTCGTCTCTGATCGTGGTGCGGCGCGGCACAGCGGACTACAGCCTGGTATGCCCGCGTGGTCACCGCCATTCACTGCGCTCCGGACGTCCGAGGACTGGTTCGAGCCTGTACGGCGGCCGTTGGCGCAGCTCGTTTTGGGAGAGGATGAGAGCGCTGTTTCCGATAGCACTACCACGCCTAGCGCGGGTACGCACGCAGTCACATATCTTTCCAGACAGGGCAGTGCCGATGGCGGGCGACTGCTCGCTTCGGACCATGAAGCGCTCTCGGAAGGGCTGCAGAACTTGGCCAGAACGGGTGTCAAAGTATATACCGTGGACGAAAGTGCGAGCTGGACGGAACGCATGAGTGCGCTTGCTCAGTCGACGGTGAGCTTACCTCCTTGCATAAGTAAATTGGTTGTTTATTTCCTATTATAGATCGTGTTGAGCGTGTATGGTGACCACCTCGCGGATGCGATGTTCATGAAACGAACGACGCAGAGCACCCTCATGGAATTTTTCCCTTCAAACGGATTTAACCGAGACTGGGAGATCGTCGTGCGAACGATGGGTATCCGCTACGTTGCTTGGCAGGGCAATCAGTGCGTTCTCATCCTTTTATATGATGATTTTCCTGACCTGACCACACGATATAGAAAATATACGGGCGACGATCTGCCAGCGTTCTCACAATCATCGACGCATGATGATTTTGCGTTGGACGCGCCGGCTGTCATACGCGCTATTACGGAAGAGCTCAATAGACGAAATGTTTAATGATGTCCTCCGAGTCCCCCGTATGCATCTAGTCGAGTTTATGCTCTCTTATCATTAGATGCCAATTACACTAGTCTAAACTCAATTGTATGCTTCCTTACCCCTGGTCCTGCTTATCGATGGCCCGGTTTGCCTCGCATTCCGCGCTGGATTTGCACGTACGTACTGTATTATTCCCTATCGCATAGTCATGGACATACTTTTGCGGACTTTGATCAACTAGCATTCTGACATGTGTGCATGTTTCTTTTCTCTTTTTTTGGGTGTACACCATGTGCCATAGTAAGATGAACCGCCGAAGAGCCAGAAGCATCAATTTTTGTCAGGCTTTCATAGATTTACCCTCCCACACATTACCTCTCTTCAATTCGTTCGCTGTTGCTTCTCTCCGATAAGATATTTTAGGTCTGTTTGTGAGTGTATACGCGTGATTGAGTTGTGCGCCGTGCGTCATGTCATGTCTGCCGCCCAGGTCCCAGGGCGTACCCACGTACTGTAGGAATCTTTGATGGGCGTAACCATTAATCTTTAGGTAACAGAACAGCACCCGCCGTTTTTAAACAAATGAATGCAATCGGGTGTCTGGGGACCGCAGTTTGTAATTGTGCAAGTCGACGGTTGATGTACGTATTACGGTGGAGGAAGGGGAGAAGTGGCTAAGAAGGGACGACTCGGAGGAGAGACGGGGTGAGAGCGGCTCTTAGTATCGAATCGGTGCGATGGGATCAGCGCGAATGGTAGAATGGTCGATCGCGCGGTCACGTTCCTAGTCGATCTCGCCGATGAGGATGCTGGAAAAAGGAACGAGTGTATGATTAGCACGTGGCCGGGGCACATGGCGATAACGACAGGGGGACGGACGTCGGGGGTAGGTGGTGGGGACAAGGCGGAAAAAAGACGCGACGCAACGCACATCATGTCACCTTTGACAAGGTAGAGGCCGAGCGGCACCTCTTCAACACCCTCGTCTAGGCTGTAGACACGCTCTTTGGAATCAGAGAGGACAACGTTGGATTTTTGGTCGTAGCCTGCCAGCACGCCCTATTCGCCCACCGAAAAAAAAATTGCGTCAGCCCGAACGAACAGAGAGGTGGTGGGGAATTGGGGAAAGGAGGCGATGGAGAAACCGAGTACGCAACGATTATGGCGCGTCCGTCTTGGAGAACGAGGAGCACGCGGCCTGTTTCGTGAAGAGTGAGTTCGGTTGAGGGGTGGATAAAAGAGGGGGCGTACGGTCGATGTAGCCTTGGAGACTGGACATCGCATTGATGTCTCTGAGTGACGAGACGCCAAGTCGACGAGGTGGCAGGAGGGCGGTGGCAGGGGTCCTGGGGTGTATAGGTAGGTATATGGATCCCCTAGCTGGCACTCTATCCGCACCTGCTAACTGTCTAGTCGCTCTCTCATCTCTCACTCCCTTTTTCCTCCCTCCCACGCATCTCTCTCACACCTTTCCCGATGGCTGCTGAAAAGTTCTTTGAGAACAACGGTCGTCCAATCGATATGGTCGAACAGGCCCAGTTCCTCAACACGAAACCAGAACGGGAGGCAGATAGAGGCGTCGTCGGCCCACTGCCCTCCCCCGCCACTGCGTCCCCCTCAAAACCAAAGCTTTCCGCTGCGATGATCATACCCGTCTGGATCGTACTATCATCCGGCGTCATCATCTACAACAACTACCTGTACAACACCCTCAACTTCAAGTTCCCCGTTTTTCTCGTCACTTTCCACCTTGGTTTTGCCGTACGAACGCGTTCCAGCCGATATCAGTGCTTTTCATACGATCTAATCCATGTCATTTTATAGGCAATCGGCACGCGCGTACTGGAACGGACGACGCACCTCATCGATGGAGCAAAGGAGGTGCACCTTACGAAGGACATGTTTTTGCGCTCCATTCTCCCCATAGGGCTTCTGTTCAGCGGTAGTCTCATCCTGAGCAACACCGCGTACCTCTATCTCAGTGTGGCCTACATACAAATGCTAAAGGCAGATACCCTTTTCCCTCCTCCGCGGCTTTCAATGTCCTGATCTTGAACATTCGCTTAGGCGTTTACTCCCGTTGCCATCCTCCTTATCTCGTGGTTCTTCCGGATCCAAGAGCCCAATCGCAAACTGGCCATCATCGTCCTCATGATCTCGTCTGGCGTTGCCCTCGCATCGCACGGCGAGTTGCGTTTCAATCTCATCGGCTTCCTCGTTCAAGCTGCAGCTGTCGGCGTACGTCCCGTCTCTTTTTTTCGTCCCCTTCTTCCATCTCTTTTACATGCTCTTCTGTGATGCTAACCGACCGGACTCAATCACGCATGTACTCAGTTCGAAGCTTCCCGTCTCGTAATGATTCAAATGCTCCTACACGGTCTCAAGATGGACCCGCTTGTCTCGCTCCACTACTACGCGCCTGTCTGCGCCCTCATCAACCTCGCCATCCTCCCCTTTACTGAGGGCCTCGCGCCGATCTACGCGCTTGCACGTGTCGGCCCCCTTATTCTCCTTTCCAATGCCTCCCTTGCCTTTGGCCTCAACATCGCCGCCGTCTTCCTCGTAGGTGCCGGCTCTGGCCTCGTTTTGACGCTCGCCGGCGTGTTTAAGGTACGTGGACGCCGTTTGAATATCGCTATATAGACGGTTCACCCTTTCCCCCTTTTTAGGACATTCTTCTTATCACGGGCTCTGTATTGATCTTCGGCTCGCAAATTACGCCGCTTCAAGTTTTCGGTTCGTTACAACACAATCCACTTAAAATGTCATAATCTAACGGGCTTTTTTCTCCCTTCCATCCATGATTCAGGTTACTCAATAGCGTTATGCGGTCTGGTCCTCTTCAAGACCTCCGGTAGCAAGTGAGGCACGGGAATTGCCCTGCGGCGTCTTAGAGCAATGCTTCTTCCTCGCTATCGTCAGGTCTACGAATATTTTCCATTTTGCCTCAGAACTATTGTCGGTCCTTACTGTTAGAACGATGTTCGGACGGTTGTCGGTTTATATGTGCTTCACATGTACGTAGCATTGAACTCTGTCCTGCTTTTTTACCGTGCTGTACTCTGTGCGCGGACGTTACGGTTTCTAGAATAGATATTAGCAAACACGCATCCCATGCTTGCTTTTGTAGTAATCGTGTCATTTTTGGTCTTTCAATCCAGGACTCGCAAATCTAATCTCTACGTGTATATGCATTGCAGTTGCAAGCCGCTCCGTCGGAGTACCCTCTTGTGTAATCACGGAGTTGCAGGTGGTTTTGCTTGCTACGTACGAGCATACCATTACAATCAGGTCAAGTCAGATCCAACAGATCAGGCCGATCAGGAGTCAGGGCGAAATCAACCCTGTCACGGTCAGAGTGAAGGCAATCCGTCCCTGGACACCCAGCATGGTATATGGTGTCATCACACCGGTGGCCTCAGCAAAATGTCCCATTTAGGACGGGAGAATCCGAGTCCGCGACGCAGAGATGCCAGTGCGGATCGGATGGCGCTGTCGGCTCAGGCTGTTCGTCTCCTTACCGATGTCACTGTTTTCCAGAGTTTCAGGTGCAGACGGGGGAATCCGCGGGATGCATGATGATGATGATGATGGCGGCTGCCACTGCTCGTCTCCTTACCGATGTAATCACTGTTTCGAGAGTTGAGTTTCAGGTGTAGTAGAAAAGAAAAGAGAGAAATGTCATCCGCTGGCCACTGGCACAAGTTGATGCCGTCACGGTGACCGCCATGCTGCCTGTCCGGGTCAGGCGTTGTTCACCAAGGAGGATGAATGATGTGGGGAGCGACGATCATGGTACTGTACTGTAAGAAATCAAGTTTTCATGTTCCCCGCACGTACTATAGTACGTGCTGTCGGATTCAATTCGGAGACAGTCTTCGATCAGTTGAGATGATGAAAGGCGGAAGGACCCGTGGTAATGATGATGTGGAGCATTCACAATCGCAGTTCGATCCCTATTGGGAAACCTTTTCTATTGATAGTGTCTGTACGACACATTGCGGATTGATATAGGCAAGGTTGATATATCCACAAAGGTGTCCCTTCATGCCAAAAAATTTGCCGTCTTCCTCACCATCCTCGAGAAATCAATCAATAAAATCTCTAGGTAGATGTCGTGGCGTCACGTCGTGGCGCCGCATCCGCGTTGCCCTGCACGCGCTAGTGTACATTTTAAAGTGTCGCGGCAGATTTAACGCGTTGCTTCAAGGTTTCTCTTTAAGCTACTAGTGACGCCGCAGCTACCAAAGCTATCTTGCCCTCGGCGCGCGGCGTCGTATGTACTGTAAGACGCGCGATTATTTCACCCTATTTTAGGTGCACAACGAAAACAAAAATCAGAATGTGTACGGGGTATGCATCGGAGAGGTAAGATAAGGAGAAACGCACCAGATCGACGACGATTGCTACGACGATTAGGCTGGGTAATGCGAGTGAGGAAGACTTTGGGATGGAGTGATTGACGCGCATACCCTATAATGATCCATGTGATACGCTCCATCTTGGTATTATTCAGGTGCTCGTGTATCGCGTCTAGCTATAGCAAGAGCCGCAGGGGAGGCCAAAGAAAAAGAGAATGACCCCAAAGTCAATGAATCAACCTTTCGCCCAGTATTCAAGCGACAACGTACCAGATCCCTCGCGCCACTGATACGTTCGTTGAGCCCTTGGACACGCTCCCCTATTTCAAAGTACGCTCTGCCAGCCTCGTACAGAGCGTGCAGGCTGGCCTCTTCCCAGAAGATGCCAGGCACGTCGAGCACGTTGCGCCCAAGTACGACATCGCGGCGCAGTTTGAAGAGCTTTCCGGTGAGCCGCATCGCGTCGCGCCGCGAGAGGGCCAGAGTGCCCGTGCGCGCGAGAGAGCGCGGTAGGGCTTGCGTCCGCGGATGTTGGAGGATTGCATGTGCTTGGGATTCGTAGTGTGCTAGAAGTGTCGACTGCGCCAGCGCGTGCGAAAGAGAAAGCGTGAGGAGGTGTGATGGGGACTTGAATGCTGATTATTACCACCGCGGCATGAGTACATTTTACACAAGGAAATAAAAGTGTCCACCACTCACTGAAAAAGTCATTATATATGCGTGGATAGACAATCGTGGGATCATACTACGATGACACTTGAGCGAGGTGAAACGACAAGAAAGGAGGGAATCGGCTCACGGCATAATGGCATTCCTCGATTTCCCACTCGCTCTCTGCGCGGGCACCCTTGACCGTACCCGCACCATGAACGTCTTCAAGGATATCACGTTCCTGCGTCTCGTCAAAGCCAAAAAACACGGCGACGCCGTAAGCAAAGAACACGATCTCAGCTGCATCGTCCCCTATCGCCACCGGCGTTCTCGGTTCGCCCACAGGCGCGGTTGGAAGCGCAAGTGTAGGGCTCTGGGTGATTAAAGGCGTGTCCACGAGGAAGCCGCGCTCGCGCGACTCGCCTTCAACCTCGTTTTCCTCCAAATCGCGCATCCGTCGGTCGATGGGCGGTGAGCTAGTGATGCTCAGGCTCCGTGCGATATACCCATCATGCGAGAGGCCGCGCTCTGGTGATCGGCCCGGGACGAAGTACGAGCCAGTGTATCCGTCCTCTTCTGCCTGGGACATGCGCGACAAACGGCGAGTGTGGGACGGTGCGGGCACAGAGGACCGCACTTTGGCCGCAGGGCCATAACCGGGAAGTAGTGGGAGGTGGTACATCTGGCCCGATTCGATCAGTCTGTGCGTGCAAGACGTGGGAGGTCACACATACGGCATAGAGAGCCTCGTCAAATGAACGTGGATTAACGTTGTGCTCGCGTCTTAGAAAGTTTGCAAGTAGCTTCATGCGAAATCCATCGGCGAACCAGTACGCGGTGATTCGGTGGCAACCCGCTCGGCGGCGCTCCGCTTTGGTCATGCGTTCCGTGGTACTCTTGTGCTCGCGCATGCGCACGCCAGTGTCTGTTTCATAGCCGTGGATTGCATCATCTTCGCCATCTTCTACGCGATGCGGGCGAGTCTGGGGATCGGATGGGAGCTCGACGAGTCTTTGGTGAGTCTTCGAGGTACGCTGTGTGGCGGCGGGCTTGGTAGCTCCGGTAAGGGGTGAGGTTAGGGATGAGGTCAAGGCGGAGGAGGAGGAGAGGGTCGATTTTTGCAAGCTGAAGGAAGGCGTGCGAGTGGCCACAAGGCGTTGTCGCGGTTGTTGCTGCTGTTGTTGCATGGTGAGTGGTCAAGGGGAGGAAAAGGGGCAATGACGTATTGCATCTCTCGCTTTCACCCTCACTACGGCACCATGTCCCAAATCAACCCAAGACTGTCATCTGTTGGAGGAACTCAGTCGCCCCCGCCCGACGACTGCCACCCCATGGGTGCTTGCTCTATCGAGGGCGGAAATGTTGGCGGCATACCTGACCGCCAACAGCGTAGCCGTACATCTCATCAATTTACAGTAGAACCTTATCACAACTATACCTTTCAGAGTACTTTGATCCGTCCGAGCATCATGTCAATGTGCAGGAACAAACCCAGGCCCAAGGCAGGCCAGGGAACATCTCACCCCAGGGCACG
>WNFQ01000434.1_pt1 | contig 27337 bp, 30 predicted proteins | sample 5400171 | NCBI WGS metagenome assembly WNFQ01 (sample SAMN13153356, study PRJNA577476) | soil metagenome | isolation source: 20 cm soil under Madrone tree | place: USA:California | collected 2016-06-14
TGGTTCACCCCGCAAGGTTACTGTCAGTGGCTTCCCATTTTTCTGCACCTCTTTCAGCATCTTGATGCACTTTGCTTTGAACTCAGAAATTAAAACAGTTTTCACATTACTAAAATACTTGGTCAATTGACTAGGTCAATCGGTCTCTGCCGTTTTCGTCTCAGATCCGTTTTGCATCCGCGTAATCCGCGGTAGGTTTCCGGATGCTAACAAGCCAAAAAGTTATCGACGCGATTAACGAACAAATCGGATACGAGTTCAGCGCCGAGTTGCAATATTACGCCATCGCGGCACATTTCGCGGCCGAGGCGCTCCCGCAATTGTCGCAGCATTTTTTCCAGCAAGCCGAGGAAGAGAAAGGTCACGCGCTGCGGTTCATCAAGTACGTGGTCGATGCCGGCGGACGCGTTGTGATCCCGGCGATCGATGCGCCAAAATCAAAATTCAAGACGGCGCGCGACGCGGTGAAACTTTCGCTCGATCAGGAAATTCACGTCACCCAGCAAATCAACGGGCTGGTCGGGTTAGCGCGAAAGCAGAACGATTACATCACGATCAACTTTTTGCAGTGGTTCCTGACCGAGCAGCTCGAAGAAGTTTCGTCGATGGATAACCTGCTCAAGATCATCGAGCGCGCCGGGACGGATTTGTTGCAAGCGGACGAGTATCTTGCGCGTGTCGGGCTTCGGACGATGCCCCAGCCGCCGGCAACGTGAGGTTGCATCCGGTTATCTGTTTTCACCACAGAGGACACGAAGATCACGAAGGCCAACCCGGACTAGAAATAGTTTTGATCCGGCGATTTCCGGAACCCGAATGCAGATTCCTGCTTTCCTGGTTTCCTGATTAGGATTTCAAGATCGACATCTGACTTGCTTCGTGCGGTGCACGGGCTTATCGCCGATCTATGAATGTGAAAATTATTTGTTTGCTGGCTGCGGTTGGCCTGGCGTTTAGCGACGTTGCATTCGCCGCTGGTGCCAAGACTTATCAAATCACCGGAACAGTGGCCGAAATGACGGGTAGCAAGATCACGGTGCAGAAAGGAACTGAAAAGTGGGAGATCGACCTCGATCCCACGATCAAGGCGACGGGCGATGTGAAAGTTGGCGCGACAGTCACGATTACCTACGTGATGAGCGCGACGAAAGTGGAAGGGAGCGCGGCAGCAGCAGCAGCAGAGACTACGCCCGCTGCGCCCAGTCCCGCTCCGAGTCCGTGATTGATTAACGTGGGGGATTTAGGCGCGACGGGATCCGAGCCGAGCTGGCGTTATTGTATCCGTTATTTTGCGCCTGAGGACAGCCGCCGCTACAGAGCGAAGGCTGATATGAACTTCAAAGATCATTTTTCGAAACAAGCGGCCGATTATGCGAGGTTCAGACCGCGGTACCCGCGCGAGCTATTCGAATACCTCGGCAGTGTCGCGCCGAGCCGTGCGCTGGCTTGGGACTGCGCAACCGGAAACGGTCAGGCGGCGTTTGAACTCGCGGAAGTGTTCGATCGTGTCATCGCGACAGACGCGAGCGAAAAGCAGATCGCAAACGCCCAGCATTACGAGCAGGTTGAATATCGTGTTGCGTCGGCGGAAAACAGCGGAATCGAAGCGGGCACGATCGACATCGTCATGGTCGCGCAAGCATTGCACTGGTTTGATCTCGGTCGTTTCTATGCGGAAGTGAAGCGGGTGTTGAAACCGCACGGAGTTTTCGCCGCCTCGGCTTACAAGTTCTTTCACATCGCGCCAGCAATCGATGAAATAGTCAACCATCGCTACTACGAAACGGTAGTAGGCCCATTCTGGCCACCAGAGCGCGTGCTGGCTGAAAAATTCGAGGAGCTCCCCTTCCCGTTCCCTGAAATCAAGACGCCTTTATTCGAAATGATCGCGGAATGGAATCTGGAACATCTGCTGGGTTATCTGCGGTCGTGGTCGGCGACGCAACGTTTCATTGCAGCTAACAAACGTGATCCTCTGGAGGCGATTGCTGATGATCTCCGCGCCGCATGGGGCGACACGACCCGGACGCGCCGCGTCATTTGGCCGTTGACTCTGCGGGTTGGAGTCAGGGCTGCTGGCGAATCGCGCAAGGAATGATGTTGAAGCGTTGAATCGTAAAAGCGTTACAATATTACTTTGGAAGGATGCCCGTCCCTTGCGGTATAGAACATCATCGGCGCGCCCGGCGGTCGCGCCCTACCAATTTTTTCTGTGTTCCTGCTTTCCTAATTCAATCCAAATCTGCGTTCGTGATTCAAAACGGCTTGAATAGAACCGACACGAAGGAGTCTAATCGGACACATGAAAATAAAATTACCACTCAGTTTATTGGCCGCAGCGAGTCTGGCGCTCAGCAGCGCAACATTCGCGGCGGGCGTTCAGGATTATCAGGTGACCGGTCCGATTACGGAGTTAAACGACACGATGGTCGTGGTCGAGAAGGGCGCGAAAAAGGAACGGTTTGAAATCGCTCGCGATGCGAACACCAAAGCGAGCGGCGAAATGAAAGTGGGCGACAAAGTCACGGTTCATTACACGATGACGGCCACCAACATCGAAGTGAAGCCAGCCAAGGCAGAAAAGGGCGCAAAGAAAGAAGCTTCACCGGCTGCTTCGCCGAAGAAATAAACAACCGACCGTTCAAATCGCCCGGTGCGCAAAACGTATCCGGCGATTCTTTCCGATGTAGCCACCATCCTGTGGGCGGTCAGCAAAACGTCGCGCAGCGCCGTGGCTACAATTGCCTTCGCCGGGTGCTGCCGCCGAGAATTCCTCCCAGGATTCCGCGAACAAGTTGCCGGCCGATCTGGCTGCTTGCTGCGCGCATGGCGCTCTTCGCCATTGAAGTCGCAAGCGAATCGCGAACACCGCCACGCGGTCCGATTGTTGGTTGAAAGACAGCGGTGGCCGTTCCCAAGGCTTCCGCCAGCAACGACGGTTGAGTTCCTTCGGTCGCGGAGGCGCCCGCCGTCACAGGTGGCGCGCCGGCGGTTTGCGCTTTCTCCCCTGCTCTGGCCTGTAATTTTTCGTAAGCCGATTCACGATCTACCGCCGTTTCATAATGACCGGCAAGGACGGAGGAACTTATAATCTGCTTCCGCTGGTCCGATGTGATCGCGCCAACCTGGCTGCGCGGCGGAACAATTTTGGCGCGCTCGACAATCTGCGGGCTGCCATTTTCATCGAGCATCGACACCAGTGCTTCGCCGACCGCCAATTCGGTAAGCACCGTCTCGACCTGTAGCTTCGGATTTTGCCGGAAAGTTTCCGCGGCGGCTTTCACTGCTTTCTGATCGCGCGGCGTGAACGCTCGCACGGCGTGTTGCACGCGATTGCCGAGCTGACCTAGTACAACGTCCGGAATATCCAGCGGATTTTGACTGACAAAATAAACGCCGACGCCCTTTGAGCGAATGAGACGCACCATCTGCTCAATCTTTTGTTCAACCGCGGGCGCGATGTCCGCGAAGAGTAAATGCGCTTCGTCGAAGAAGAAAACGAGCTTCGGTTTTTCCGGATCGCCAATTTCGGGAAGATTCTCGAACAATTCCGAGAGCATCCAAAGCAGGAATGTCGCGTAAACCTTCGGCGACTTTTGCATCAGCTTGTCGGCAGCAAGGATGTTGATCACGCCCTTGCCGGCTTGTGTTTGAATCAAGTCCTCGAGATTAAGCGCCGGCTCGCCGAAAAATTTGTCAGCACCCTGTGATTCCAGCGCCAGGAGACTACGCTGAATCGTTCCGGCACTGGCGGCGGAGATATTTCCATATTGCGTTTTGAATTGATCGGCGTTGTCGGCCACGTACTGCAACATCGAGCGCAGATCTTTAAGATCGAGAAGGAGCAGACCGTTTTCGTCGGCGATCTTGAAGACCATGTTGAGCACGCCTTCCTGCGTGTCGTTTAACTCGAGCAAACGCGCGAGAAGCAGCGGCCCCATTTCGGAAACGGTGGCGCGGACGGGATGACCCTGCTCGCCGAATACATCCCAGAAAATGACGGGACTGGCTTCGCCTTTGAAGTCATCGATCTTAAGCTCCTTCGCGCGCTCGACCACTTTCGGATTGTTGCCACCGGGCTGACTCAATCCCGCGAGATCGCCTTTCACGTCCGCCATGAACACCGGCACGCCACGCGCGCTAAAGTTTTCAGCGAGCGTTTGGAGCGTGACCGTTTTTCCGGTGCCGGTCGCGCCGGCGATCAAGCCGTGACGATTCGCCATCTTCGGCAGCAAGTAGATCGGTTCCTTCGATTGTGCGACGAGGATCGGTTCGTTAGGCATGGGACAGGTGTCGGTTATTAAGCTGTTCTTTTGCGCCAAGCACCGAGGACGAGGCCGCTAATCGCGAAAGCAACGAACGGACGGCCCATGTCGATTAAAATCAGCAGCCACGGATTTGTCTCGAAAGCTGAGAACACGGCGATCGTAGAGTATTCGACGAAGAGAAATGCGAACCAGCACAGGAGCGCGATTTTTAATCCGGCGATCGCGCTCGCCGCATTGAGCCGGTTAATCAACCATGCCAAGGCGTAGTTGACGATGATGGACGCAATAAAAGCGAGCAAGTAGGCGGAGACATTGTGCGTCCGCTCGATGTCGGTCATCGTTCTGGCATGAAGATTCAACCACTTCTCGCCAAGGATCGCGTACCAGCCCCAGCCGATGAGGAAATAAACCACCACCAGAATCCAGACTGCGAGATGATTGATTTTGCTGTTCATAAGATTTTCGCGAGTATGCGCGGTTAATCCCAGCTTAGTAAATGTAAGGCTTGGAAAGCGGAAATGCATTCCTGATCAATTCAACGCGTGGCTTCGCATCATCAGCAATGATGACTTCCACGACGTCAAAGCGGAAAAGAATATCGGGATTATCGAGCATTCGTAGCCAAGCTAACGCGCCGCGCGAAATTCGCTTCTGTTTTTCTCGATCCACCGCTTCCACGGGACGCCCGAAATCTTCGTCCGCGCGTGTTTTTACTTCCACAAAGACCAGCGTGTCGTTGTCGCGACAGACAATGTCAATTTCGCCGCCGCTGCGGCCGCGGAAATTGCGCAACAGGATTTTGAAACCGCTACGCTTCAGATAACGGCACGCTAACTTCTCGCCGCGCGCGCCGCGCCGGAGATGACCGGATTTGGGCAAGCTCCTCCAACGCGAGAAGCGGTTGCGCCACCGGTTCGAAAGATCGGCGATGGATCGGGCAAGGGCCGAATTCATGGAGTTTCAACAGATGCAGTTCGGTTCCGTAGCCTTTATGCTGACCGAAAGAATATTGCGGAAACTGCGCGCAAAAGTCACGCATCATTCTATCGCGTGTGACCTTGGCGATCACACTGGCGGCAGCGATGCTCAGGCTGATGCAATCCCCGTCAACGATTGCAGTCTGCGCAAATGGAAACGGAACAACGGGCAAGCCGTCGATCAAAACATGATGGGGCTGTTCAATCAGGGCTCCAACTGCGAAGCGCATGGCCCGATGGCTTGCGCGCAGAATATTGATCCGGTCAATCTCGATCGAATCGACAACGCCCACGGCCCATGTGATCTGCGAATTGCTGGTAAGATCGACATATATCTCCTCGCGCAATTCCGGCGCAAGCTGTTTGGAATCGTTTAAGCGGCGGTGACGAAACTTTTCGGGCAGGACCACCGCAGCGGCGACAACTGGACCGGCCAGAGCACCGCGGCCCGCTTCATCAATTCCAGCAATGCGCGCGGCGCCGATGGCGCGGAGCTTTTTCTCGTAACGAAATCCGCAGCGCCGATACATTTTCGCGATTTAACAATTCGACGATTTAACGATTTACCGAATTCGCTAAATCACTCAATGATTAAATCGCTAAATGATTTGTCATTCCCTCACCGCGGTCGCTTCCTTGCCTTTGCGTTTGCGAAGATAATTTAATCTGGCACGGCGAACGCGACCCTTTTGCTCCACTTCGATTTTTGCTATTCGGGGCGAATGCAATGGGAAAACACGCTCAACGCCCTCGCCGTAGGAGATTCGGCGCACGGTGAATGTTTCGTTGAGACCGCGGCCTTTGCGCCCAATCACGGTGCCAGCGAATACCTGGATTCTTTCTTTGTCCCCCTCGAGAACCCGGGTATGAACGTTCACACTGTCGCCCACGTTGAACGTGCTCGCCTCGGCTTTCTCTTGTTCTTTTTCGATCGTGTCGATCATGCGGTTCATAAAATCTCCTTTCCTGACGCGCCGTAGTCTTAACGAAGGCAGGCTGCCCGGCTGAGCGGGCGGATATTTTCATCCGAAGAGACCAAATTTGCAACTTGAATTCGTGCTCATCCTCGTGCTGGGAGATGGTAACCGAAAATTCCGGACACGATTATAAACACGAGCAGGGGTTGTAGACGCCGATCCTCCGAATATAATCGCTCTCTCTGCTTTGCGCTCGTAGCTCAACCGGATAGAGCGTTGGCCTCCGGAGCCAAAGGTTGTGGGTTCGACCCCCGCCGGGCGCAGTTTCCAATTTCGGATTTCAAAATGCGGATTTTGGATTATCCCAGCGCCTCGAGCCGGCTAAGCAAATCTTTTTTGCTTGCGACACCGGTGACTTGATCGCGCAGCTGCCCGTTTTTGAAAAAGAGGAGGGCCGGGATGGCGCGAATGTTGTACTTGAACGAAAGACTTTGACTCTCGTCCACATTAACTTTGGCGACCTTGACCACGCCGACCTTTTCGCGCGCAATCTCGTCCAGTAAAGGGGCGATCATTTTGCACGGACCGCACCATTCCGCCCAAAAATCGACAATCACTGCCCCCTCGCTTTGGGTGACTTCGCGGTCAAAATTGGATTCATCGAGTTTGATTGTGGCGGAATTGTCCATGGCTTTAGGAAAGGTAAGTCCAAATCTGAATAATCAAAATGATGGCCGAAATGCCGAGCAGCCCCCAGCAGATCGGCATTTGGATTGCATCGAGCATTGTGCCTCGCTCCGCTGGCGCCAGTGCGATTAAGGTGCTCTGGGGTGCAGTTTGCGGCAAGGCAATAAGCGGTTGCGTCTCCTTCATCTGGACGGTCGGGAGTGGCTTGGAGGGCGGCTCCGGCATAAGTGGAACGCGTGCCGTCTCTTTTTTCGGTCCAGAAGGAGGGGGGCTTGGTGCAGGAGCAACCACAGCAGGCGCTGGAGGGGGTACCGGCAGCGAAACGGGCGATGGTATCGGCGGAGAAACTGGCTGCGCTGGCGGCTGCAGGATAACTGGGGCAGCAGTTGGATCTTTAGCGACAGATTTTGGAAGAGGTGATTGCTCTGCTGGGCTGCGAAGGGGCAGCTTGGTTGAGGGTGGACGAATCGGCAGTTGAATTCGCACAGTTTCGCGCGATTTCGCATCTGTACGTGGCGGTTTCGTGGCAGGCTGAGTTGGCAAGCCAATGCGAACGGTTTCTTTTTTTGGTTCGTTTGCGTCAGCCACAGGCGAAAGAAGTCGCAAAAATTTGCCTGAAAAACCCTCTGGTGTCATCTCCTAAGCGCATTTTTGCTAAAAAAAATCTGCTCTGCAACACTCTCACGGGAGCTAGCTCAGCAGATCGTATCCGCGATTCCACTGATTCTGGTTGAACGAATTCGCCCACGGAGTTGACGCCGAAAACATTCGGAGCTTCAAGAGCTCGCAAGAGGCATTAGTCGACACTCACGTCTTTGTCGTCCTCTTCTATTGTCTTGCCGTTTTTTCTGATCTCAACGGCATCAGGATCGAGAACACGAATCGAGACATGTTTACCTCGAAATTCGACTGGGCCGTCGGCCGGGGAAATCCAGCGCTCAAAAGCGGGATTCTGGTTTTCATCGTCCACCGTAACTTTTACATAGGTTCTCTTAAGTGAGCGTATAGAGACTCGATTTCGTTTATCTGATTCTGGAGATACCGAACTCTCGTCGGCGTGCGCTTTTGCAATATCCTGTGGACCCACAGGCTTGGCCCGGCGCACCTCCGGCCCACTTGGTAGCGGGGAAATTGCTGCAACCGCTGTTGCACTTGGCGTGACCGCCGGCCGGGGCGCAGCCGATGGTGTGGTCGCTGGAGCGGATACGACATTGGCGGCTGGTGTTTCCGCAGTTATTGCTCGTGGCGTCGTCGTAGAACCCGGGACCGAGGCAGGGCTGGGCGAAACTTGGGCGGTGGGCTGCGCTTGCCCTGGTGCAATCCGCCGCAAATTGACAATCAACTTCATTGCCGAAAAACCGATTACCAATACCAGGATGCCAAAGATCAGTGGCATTGGTGAGATACGATCGCGACCGGAAGAGCGAACCACAGGCACATTGACAGGTTTTCGAGGAGGACTGTCCTGAAGATACGAGTAGCCATCGACCGTGACGCGCTCTGAATCCTCAAACGAGTCGAGGTACGGCGTAACATCGACCTCTAAAAATTTCCCGTAGATGAGTAGAAAACCTTTTGCATAGGCGAGGCTGGGAAATTGAGAAAAATCGTCGGCCTCAATCTCCGCCAGCCGAGCAGGACGAATCTTGGTGATCCGAGCCGCTTCATCCAGCGTTAGATTCCGGGCGCGTCTCGCCTCCTGAAATTTCTTGCCAAGCCCTTCGATCGTCATCGCATGAATGCCGGCTAAACGGCAGCATCGAGATCGACCAGAATCTCGCGTGGTTTAGCGCCTTCGCCGGGACCCAAAATACCGCGCTGCTCGAGAATATCAACGATGCGCGCAGCCCGTGTGTAACCAAGTCGCAATCGGCGCTGAAGCAACGAGGTGGAAGCGCGTTTCTCCTGCCGGATAATTTCGAGACATTTCTCGACCAATTCTTCGTCCTCCTGTGTTACTTCTTCCTCCGCTGCCGCCGTCGATTGAAGTTTCTCATGCATCGCGGTGTCGAAAGCCGGCGGGCTTTGCGCGGAAACAAATTCAACCAAGCGGTGAATTTCGTCGTCAGTTACAAGCACGCCTTGCGCGCGAATGAGACGCGAAGCATTTGGTGGCAGATAAAGCATGTCGCCCTGGCCGAGCAAACGATCGGCGCCGTTTTCATCGAGAATCACCCGGCTGTCGATCTTGGAGGCGACTTGGAACGCGATCCGGCTGGGAATATTTGCCTTGATCACGCCGGTAACAACATCCGCGCGCGGCGTTTGCGTCGCGACGATCAAATGAATGCCGGCCGCGCGAGCCATTTGCGTGATGCGCGCAATCGCTGTCTCAACATCAGCTGGCGCGGTCTGCATTAAATCAGCCAGCTCATCGATGATAACGACGATATACGGAATTTTGTCCGGGATTGGGATTTCATTATCCCGCGGGACATTGATTGCCGCATCCGCTGCCCCAGCGGACTGACGCGAATTGTCCGGGGAGACACCGGATTCTATAGCATCAGCATCCAATTCCTTCTGCGTCTTTTTCTTTGGACGAGAATTGAATCCGACGATGTTGCGCACGCCAACGCGGGCGAAAATTTTGTAACGGCGTTCCATCTCATCAATCAACCAGCGCAGGGCGAGCAGCACTTTCTTTGGATCGGTCACAATTGGGAAAGCGAGATGTGGCAATGCATTGTAAAACTGCATCTCCACGACCTTGGGGTCGATTATGATGAAGCGCAGTTCTTCCGGCGTAAATCGGAAGAGCATACTGGCGATCAGCGCGTTGATACAGACGCTCTTACCGCTTCCGGTGGTACCGGCCACGAGCAAATGCGGCATTTGTGCCAAGTCCGTGATGATCGCCTTACCGTAAACGTCTTTGCCGAGCGCGAGCGGAATTTTTGCGTGTCCCTTCGCCTCGCCCCAGTCGGGTGATTCCAAAAGCTCGCGCAGTTTCACCATCACTTTTCGAGAGTTCGCGAGCTCGATTCCTACAGTGTCTTTTCCCGGGATGGGCGCGAGGATATTAATTCGCTCGGCGCGCGTTGCACGCGCAAGGTCGCGTTCCAAGCTCACGATTTTGTCCACCCGAACACCTTTCGCGGGATAGACCTCATATCGGGTGATGGTAGGCCCTTTTGTGATATCGCCCGGGGCCACCGCGATGCCGAACTGTGCCAGCGTGTCGATCAAAACTTGCTGGACATGCTCCAGCTCCGAGGGATCCGCTGCCGCACGTCCTTCCAGATTATGCTCATCCAGCAGGTCCACGCCAGGCAGCATGTAGTTTTCCGATTTCCATGTCTGGCTCGACAGACTCGGCGCGGGCTTCACGTTGTCTTCCAAAGCGCGCAGTTCGGCAAGCGACGGTTTTCGACGAGTGACGATCTGCTCACCCGGCAGCGCGGTGGTATCGACCACTTTCGGTTTTGGACGATCGGCGAGTTCATCCGGCGAAATAGTCGAACCAGCCTGTTCCGGCACCACTATGCCCTTCTTTCTTAGCTCCTTTTCATAAACTCGCCGCTGCTTCGCCAGTTGCTTCTCGCTGATTTCCAGTTTTTCTTTGAGATTCGCTTTTTGGAGTCTGCGACGCAATCGCCATTCGCGCAGTCGTAAGCTCGCGCGTCTCGTGGCAGCCACCGTTTCGCGAATCAGATAGATCGGACGCAGCCCAGTGACCAAAATCAGCGTCGTCGCATAAATTCCTACAAGCAGAATGAGCGATCCGACCGGACCAAGTGCGTTGCGGAATATACCGTGGTCTTCATCGGCGAGGCGATAGCCGATCCAACCGCCCGGCCCTTGAATATTGAAGGCGGCACGCCAGCCGCGCAAATGGTAGGGCTGCACGTGCAGCAGGCAGGCGCCCGATACGATGAAAAGAATGATCCACGGCAACCGTCGCGTCACGCTCAGGCTGGGATGGAACAGCTTCGCTGCACCGAATCCGAGCAGAATGGCTGTCAGTAAATACGAAGCCGCCCCGATTAGCTGGTAGCAAAGTCCAGCGATGATCGCGCCCACCGGCCCGATGAAATTTTGCGCGGGATGGTTCGCTGGCGAAATGTGGCTGAACCAGACCCAGGATGGCACGTCCTTGGGCGTGTAAGAAATCAGCGCGAAAAAGAGCAATGTGCCGACGAAAAGCAGAACGAGAGCGAACACTTCGTTCCAAGCATTATGTCTGTCCGTGCGGGCCACCGCATCTGATAGTAATCCTCTGCGTGCGTCTTTCAATCATTTGTAGAGCCGCCTCGCCGATGGGTTGGCCGTGACCGCGGTCTGAAATGGGAGGAGTTAGGGTGCGCTTTAGTCTTGCGCGAGGCAAGGATCGACACTTACTGTGCCAGCGCGTCATGGCTTTTCTCTTTCGTCAGATAGTCATCGCGGCTGGCATCGGCACGCTGCTCTTTTGTAATTCCTGCGAAAAACATCCTCTCGGCCAGATGCCAGAAGTTCAGAGAGAACAAGTCGATCCGGCAACGAAAGTCTCGTCCCGGGAGAGCGAAACGCGGTCGGAAAAACCTTCGCCATCGCCGACGCCGGCCGAATTTTTCCCAGCGAAGCCACCTCCTTGATCAAAGCTACCATTATGGCCAAACACAAATACGCAACCTCGCCCCCGAACTTAACGGGCATGCCGCCGGGTGTGCCGTACATCATCGGCAACGAAGGCGCGGAGCGGTTCAGTTTCTACGGAATGCGCACGATCCTGATCGGATTCATGATGCAATTCATGGTGAACAGATCCGGCATCCTTGAGGGAATGCCAGAGAACGAAGCGCAAGGCTGGTTCCATCAATTTGTGTCGTCTGTCTACTGGATGCCGTTCTTCGGCGCGCTCGTCGCCGACGGCTGGCTCGGCAAATACAAAACGATCTTCTCGCTGTCGATCGTTTACTGCCTCGGCCAGTTCACGCTCGCGCTCATGGATACTTCGTTCGGAATTCATTTCGGACAGAAATGGGTGCTAGCGATAGGACTGATTCTGGTCGCGGCTGGCGCGGGCGGTATCAAACCGTGCGTCTCGGCCAACGTCGGCGATCAGTTCGGCGAATCGAATAAACACCTGCTCACGCGCGTTTTTGGCTGGTTCTATTTCTCAATCAATTTCGGCTCTTCATTTTCAATCTGGCTGTGCCCCGTTTTGCTGCGTAACCCGAACTGGGGTCCGCGTTACGCGTTCGGCCTTCCCGGCGTGTTGATGTTGGTTGCGACGATTATCTTCTGGCTCGGTCGTAACAAAATGGTCCACATCCCGCCGGCGGGACTTGGGTTTCTGCGCGACCTGAAGAGTAGGGAAGGTCTCAGCGTGCTCGCGCGCGTTTGGACCATCTTTGCGTTCACGATGATTTTTTGGGCGCTGTGGGACCAGAGCAGCGGTGGCGAATGGACGATCCAGTGTCAGAAGATGGATCTGCATTTTCTTGGCCTAAGTTTTCTTCCAGAGCAGGTGAATGTCGTGAATGGGCTGTTCATTCTCGCGATGATTCCGCTGTTCAACTACTTGCTTTATCCGGCGATTAGCCGTGTCTTCCCGCTCACGTCTTTGCGCAAAATCGGAATCGGCTTATTCCTTACCGCGCTGTCGTTTGTGGTGATCTGGGCAATTCAGCTCAACATCGATCACGGCGGGCGCCCGAACGTCGGATGGCAGTTCCTCGCCTACATCATTCTTTCCGCGGGCGAAGTGATGGTCTCGATCACCGGCCTTGAGTTTGCCTACACGCAAGCGCCTAATCGCATGAAGAGCCTGCTCATGTCGATGTGGTTGCTCTCTGTCGCTCTGGGTAATCAACTGCCTTCCGTGATCAGCTTCCTCATTCCGAGGCTGAAGTCGATGGGCATGAACCTGGAAGGTGCGAATTACTTCCGCTTTTTCACACTGCTTATGTTCGGCGCGTCGATCATCTATATTTTCGTCGCGCGTGTTTACAAAGAACAAACCCATTTGCAATCCCAGGAAGTACCGCCCGACGAACGCGTAACCGAGCCAGTGCTTGCCGCCGGCACGCCGAGCTGAAATAAAATGAAAACTGTTCTCGCAACTGCGTGCGCATTGTCGTTGTCGATGTTAAACGCAGCGGCCGCTGCGCAGGACGACGAATTTCAAAAAATTGCTCACGATTACATCGATCAATATTTGCGGGCCAATCCTGAGGATGCGACCGAGCTCGGTGACCACCGCTTTGACGGCCAGCTAACCGATTACTCGTCGGATGCACAGGCGAAAGACCTCGCAACTCAAAAAGAATTTCGCGACAAGCTGAACGCCATCGACGGATCGCAGCTCACCGGTGCGAACAACGTCGATTTTCGCATTCTGAAGGAAAACATCGATTACAAAATCTTTCAAGATGAAGAGCTGAAAGAACCCGAATGGAACCCGCTGGTTTACATGCAGAGCCTCGCCAACAGCCTTTATCTCCTGGTTGCGCGAGATTTCGCACCGGCCGAAAAACGGATTCCGAACTTGCGCCAGCGCATGGAAGTGATTCCACGCGTGATTGCTCAGGCAAAAGCCAATCTACAGCATCCGCCGCGGGTTCACACCGAGACAGCGATCGAGCAGACGCAGGGCGCAATCAGTCTCGTGCGTGAAGGATTGGCGCCTCTGCTCGACCAGTCGCCGCGAATGAAGAAGGACCTCACGCCGTTACAGGAAAAAACCGCAGCCGCGATGGAGGATTACAAGAAATGGCTCCAGAACGATCTGTTGCCGCGCTCAGACGGCGACTTCCGCCTTGGCGCGCTGAAGTACCGAAAGAAGCTGCGTTTCGCCCTCGCGTCGGACCTGACAATGGAAGAAATCATGAAACGGGCGAAGGCCGATTTGGAACAGACGCAGACCACCATCTACGAAACCGCGCTGCCGCTCTACAGAAAATATTTTCCGAACGCCGATGATAAAACGCTGGCGGATAAACACAAGGTCACTGCCGCGGTGCTCGGGAAGCTGGCCGAGCAACATCCCGACGACGCTACCGTCGTCGATTACGCGAAAAAGATTGTCACGGAAGCGACTGATTTCGTAAAGCAACACGATTTAGTCACCGTCCCGAACGTGCCGCTGGATGTGATCGCGATGCCCGAATTCAAGCGCGGCGTCGCTATCGCCTACTGCGACGCGCCGGGCCCCCTCGATAAAACCGGCAGAACATTTTTCGCCGTCGCGCCGACGCCCGAGCACTGGTCAAAAGAACGCACGGAATCATTCTTCCGCGAGTACAACAATTACATGATTCGCGATTTGACCGTGCATGAGGCTATGCCGGGACATTTCCTGCAACTGGCTCGGGCCAACGAATTCCGCGCGCCCACTTTGGTGCGCGCGATTTTTCAGAGCGGCACATTCGTCGAGGGTTGGGCCGTTTATTGTGAACAGGTGATGGCGGAACAGGGTTATGGCGGTCCCGAGGTGAAAATGCAGCAGCTGAAGATGCGGCTGCGCGCCATCTGCAATGCGGTTCTCGACCAAAGCATTCACGCAGGAAATATGAGCGAGCAACAGGCGATGGATTTGATGATGAAAGAAGGTTACCAGCAGGAAGGCGAAGCGGTCGCAAAATGGAAACGGGCCCGGCTCACTTCTGCGCAGCTCTCTACTTATTTCGTGGGCGTAACCGAGCATCTCGATCTTCGCGACCGAGCAAAAGCAAAAGCAGGGGCATCGTTCGATCAGAAAAAATACAACGACAAGGTGATCTCATACGGTAGTCCGCCGGTGAAATATGTGCGCGAATTGATGGGTTTGTAATCTTCCCCGAATGAGCGGAGTAAAATGGCTGATCGTCGGTCCGGATGGTCTGCGACATGGCTGGCGATTTCTCATTTTCGCAGCGGCAATTATTGTTGTCGGCCAGTTCCTGGAGCAACCAGCAATCGCCTTCTTCGCGGCCAAGCTCCATGTCGATCCAAGAGCGTTGAGCGCACAGGCGATCATTCTCAGCGGCGCCTTCGATTTGGTTGTGATCCTTGGCCTGACCGGCGTGGTCGCGTTAATGGAGCGGCGCCGGATCGACAGTTACGGTCTGCCCGCTGGCGAGGCTTTCGGCCGGTCTTTTTGGAATGGAGCGCTCACGGGCCTCGCGGCAATCGCTTTTGTCGGGGCAGGAATGCTCAGCACTGGAGGAATGCGCCTCCACGGGATCGCGTTGCATGGCAGCGATCTCATCACATGCCCGCTTTTGTGGCTCGTCGCGATGTTGCTCGTCGGTGTCACTGAGGAATATGTCTTCCGCGGGTATGCTTTGCAGTCGCTCTGGCGCGGGGCCGGTTTTTGGTCAGCAACCTTGATCACCACCGCGCTCTTTGCCGGCGCGCACTTGTCCAAGCCGCACGAAAACGCCATCGACATCGGCATAATTTTCGTTCTGGGTGCAATCCTTTGCCTCAGCGTTCGGGTCACGGGTTCGCTTTGGTGGGCTGTGGGCTGGCATGCGGCGTTCGATTTCGGCCAACTTTTCATCGTCGGAACACGCAACGGGGGCAGCGTGCCAGTGGGTCGACTCATGGATGTCACCTTCCCGGGACCCGCATGGATAACCGGCGGCGAACTCGGGACCGAGGCAAGCTATTTTATGATTCCCGTCGTATTGGGGACGTTTATTTACATCGTCTTGTTCTTGCCTCGGTGGTCACCGAATTTACAGCCCGCCTAACGAATCGGCGTCCTGCAATTTCTTTTCGCTCACAAGATGGAGATCTTCGGTTTAAACGCGTTTCTTCCTGGCCGATCTCGGTTTGCGGACCGCAGCAGGACGTAGTTTTTTCGAAGCCGATAATCGCACGAGCTCGTCGAGATTAAATGTCCTGTGCTGTCTCGTTCCTACTTCCCGAAACTCGACTTGATACCAGCCGTTCATTCGTTCCACGCGGTAACGTTTTTGCCCTATGCGTATCGGTTCACGCGCGATCACGCGATGAATCACTCTTTCGTATCTCGAGCGAGACCATCGTCGCATGCGACGGCGACCCCAATCGATCAAGCGGCCAGCGTCGTCATAGGTTTCCGGGCGCTTGGAGAAATCGAGCAGCGAGCGGGCGTCTCCGCCAAAAACCGCGACAATGTGCCGGAGGGTTGCGAGATCGGTAATCCGCCGAATCCGCCGGCGAAATGGCCTCAGGCTCTCCGCCGCTATTGCACGCAAGCTAAGCACTCGACCATCGCGCAATTTCCAAAGTGGCGCATTGATGTCCGCCGTGAATGGGTTTTGGCCTAACGAATCGCCCGTCACCCGCCATCCGCGGCGCGAAGAGTGTTTTCGCAGACGAAACGGCGTTATGCGGGGAATACCATTGCAATTCAATTGCCTGAGGCCGAAGTTTTCCCAGCGCAGGACTGTTTCCACGGCACCCGCGACGAAAGCGCACGTCGCCAGCATTAACGCTGGGTCAGGCGTAAAATCGACGGTCACCTCCAGCCGGGTTCTGCGCGGACGCACACCAACGGCGCTGCTCTGCCGGTTGGCTGCGAGCAATATTACCGGTATCGGCAAAATATGCGCGAGCAGAAACGCAAGCTTGGTCGCATTACGCGATTTCGATCTGCGCGCATCGGGAAATGAAAAATTATAGTGCGTGCTAAAGCCTTGCAGCCGGCAGTTGCGGCCGTGGAGCTTGCTCCAGTGATCCAGCTCCGCTCGCAAATAACGAATTTGCTCCCAAAGAAGGCGCGTCGCCCGGTAACAACAGCCACGCTCCAGCTCGACGATCGGGGTGGCGACTTCGATCACACCAGTATCGAAGTAAATCGCGCCGCCTGCCGGTAATTGAAATGATTTCCCCGTCCGGGGAATCATCTTTTTGCGTACCAGGCGGCTGGGATCGCCAAAAATCTTCTCCGGTCGCCTCCGTTTACCGTCCACGAACAGATTAAACTCCGCTTCAAGACCAATAACGGCACGCGGAGGCGAGACGTGAAATACCTTCTCGCGAAAATAACGACCCGATTGTGTCCCTAAATTCTTCACCGTAACAGCAAGAGATTAGCTCACTTCGCTGCATTCACGCGGAGCCAAGCTTACAAACCCTAAATCGAGATGGAGATGGTCATCGGTTTCACCTGCGTTGGGTCCGAATGGCCGGACAAGCACTGCCTGGCTCAGCGAAGACGCAATCGCGCCATATCTTTCAATTGACTTCGGGTCATCCAGAAAAGTGTCTCCAACGCGGTAAATGTTCGCCGCTGTTCCCCAGGCATGAATACTTTTTGCGCCGCCGATCTGATGCGCGGGCGAGCGGTAGCCGCCGTTTGCGCTGATGAAGACCGGCGCGCCTACTTCCCGGCGAAAATCTTCCAAAAACATCGCAAGCAAAATAACCGCGCACGGAACGTAGTGCGGAAATTGGCTCAGAAGCAGGTCCGCTTCGCGGCAATCCACCAGCATCAGCTCCGCGAGCGTGAAGTGCGGAGCGAAGCGGATCTCGTGCGCTTGCTGCCAGCTGTCAATTTCATAAAAAAAACGCGGGAGACGATGCACGTTCCCACGCGAATCTGTTTCTGCTGCGCCTGGCCGCAGCAGCGCCCGGTATTCTCCAGGCAGATTTAGACCGTCGATTGCGCGAAGTCTCTCGACGCTCATTTTGATTTCGGCTCTGTACCCGTCAGCGAACGATGGATCACTTCAGAAATAGCCGCAACGGTCTCGCGGCGGCCATCCTGTTCCGCGTCAAACTCCGTCAGAATAGCAAGGAGGTACGGTTGGCGTTCGGGCAAATACACAATGCCCATGTCGTGACACGCAGTCGAGATCTCACCGGTTTTATGTGCCACCGTGGCGTGCGCCGGAAGCCCGGCGGGAATCATCGATTTAAATCGCTGCATAAGCAAAATCCGAATGGCTTGGTCTCTGCTTTGGTGGCTGAGAAAATCGCCGCGCAATGCCGACAACAGCGTGAGCAAACCGTCCGCCGTCACTTCATTATCAATGCCTCTGTCGTGTGCCGCGTGATCTTCGACACCGCGCCGCAATTCTACCCCACTGACTTGCGCTTTTCGCAGCACGTTTCGTGCGTATTCCACTCCCACAAGATCGAGCAGTAAATTGGTCGCGAGATTGCTGCTCGCGGCAATCATTCCCTCTGCCAGAGCGGAAATCTTGGCTGTCCGTCCAATCGCCCCGTAAAGCTCAGGCTGCGCATCCGACGCTGGGTCGAGCTGAAAAGGAGATCCGTCAGCTGCGCTCACAAAACGGTTTCGCACGTGGAGCGAATCATTCAACCGGAGTCGGCTCTCATCCACGGCTCGAAAAACCGTGAGGAGCACTGCTACTTTAATCGTACTGGCAGCATGAAACCACCGATCCCCGGCCAGCGAAAACCGAAAGCCGCTATCGACATCGAACAGTGCCACGGCAACGGCGCGCGCCTTACTCTCGCGAGCTGTTTTTTCCACTTCATCGCGCAGAGTGATTGAATTATCGGCAGGAGAACCCATCGCTGCTCTTTACATACGAGCAGGGAAGTCGCAAATTCGCCAATGCCAAACCTGGCGACCTGGATTCGACGAAAAGACGCAGAATCGTTTCGCCCGATCTTCGCTAAACATCCTGAAATCAAGGTCTGGAACGCGCTGGATCAACCAGTCCACCTCGAGCAAATGGATGGTCTTTTGCTGACAGGCGGTTCCGATATTTCACCAGAATTCTTGCGCCAGAAAGATGTCGATCCTTTGTTGTTAGACAAACATATAGACCCGGAGCGCGACCGCTGGGAATTTGAAGCGGTTCGGGAAGCGCTCTCGCGCGGGTTGCCGATTTTCGCGATTTGCAAGGGTCTTCAGGTATTCAACGTTGCCCTCGGCGGCACACTGAAGCTCGACATCAAAGGGCACAATTTGCCGGAGCAACGCGATCGCGAGGTTCAGCCCCTGCGCCATGCACGCCGCGCAGCGCACCGTTTTTCAAAAGTGAATAGCGCGCATCACCAGGCAATCGAACAGCTGGGAAACGATTTGGAAGTGGAAGCCTGGTCCGCCCACGACGGTATCGTCGAGCAAGTTCGTCTCCGCAAATATCCATTCGCTCGCGCCGTCCAATATCACCCGGAGCGCAGCCGCGTTTATGACGGGCTGTTCGAGGAGTTCTTTAGTCGACTGAACGCTGTTGGAACAAATGGTTGAAGAAACAGCGAACCGAGTAATCGCCAGCGCAAGGAAGCTATCGAAACCGGCACCGTCCCCGCACCGAAGGACTGATTTCTACAGAAGCGACGGCTGTCCAAGCCGTCCGTCATTTCTCGTAGATTACTCGCCGCGATAAACGCAGCGCGCTGTCGGTGTTTCGTGAACGACGATCTCGTAAAGGCCGGGACATTGAGATTCTAATTTTTTCCAGAACCATTCGGCCATCTTTTCAATCGTTGGATTTTCCAATCCTTCGATGTCGTTGAGATAAGCGTGGTCCAGCAATTTCAGAAGCGGTTTCATCGCGTCGCTGATCTTGGCATGATCGTAAACCCAGCCAACTTTTGGATCGACATCGCCTTCCACTGAGACTTCCACCTTAAAACTGTGTCCATGCACGCCCCGGCATTTGTGGCCTTCCGGCGCTTTGGGCAGAGTCTGAGCCGCTTCAAAAGTGAAATCTTTTGTCAACCGCGCACGCATTGATCAGACCCCCCGCTGTGTCGGCGTCCAGATAAACTTGTGCATCTGGAGTTGAAAACGCACGTCGAGCCGATCGACCAAAATGCATTCGACAATCTCGCGCGGATCGATCCGGCCGAAAATGGGTGAGAACAAGACGGCGTGACATCGCTTGGCCAAATCAAAGCGGCGAATTTTATCGCACGACCATTCGTAGTCTTCGCGTGAGCCAATCACGAATTTCACTTCGTCGCCCGACCCAAGATGATCGATATTGGACCAAAGATTCTTTTCGACTTCACCGCTCCCCGGCGTCTTCAAATCCATGATCCGATGGACACGCGGGTCGACTTTCGAGATGTCATGGGCACCGCTCGTCTCGAGCAGAACCGTGTGGCCTGCGTCGCATAACATCGACATTAGACGCAGCACATTTTTCTGTAATAACGGTTCGCCGCCTGTGATTTCGACCAGAGGACAATGAAAGGCTTCCACACCCTCCATGATTTCTTTCAGCGTCTGTTTTTTTCCCTCGTAAAACGCGTACTCGGTGTCGCAGTAGTTGCAGCGCAAATCGCAGAATGTTAGTCGCACGAAAACGCACGGTCGCCCCGCCCAGGTGCTCTCGCCCTGGATCGAGTGATAAATCTCGTTGATGGTCAGCGTCTTCTCGCGCTCAGACATAAACAATGCGAAGTGTCGCGCGTTGGCTATCTGCGATAAGGGCGATCACAGACCGCACTTCGTACCAGCCTCGGCAATACTCGATCGGGTTCGGAGGAGAGACGCGAGATAAGAATCGACAGAAGGCGCGGTGCTGATTCGAGCCAGATTGGCGGGCGTTTCAAGACGCGAGAAAATTGCGTACGCAATCTTACTCCGGGGAACACTCTTCTCGCCGTAGCCTGACGGAATGTTGCTCGACCAGTAGCGGACATATTGCACGCCGAAGTGGTTCTCCGTTCCGAGAAAAATCGTGGAATGTCCGTGCTCATTTTTTCCCACTTGGCGTGACCAGAAAATTTTCATGAAATCGCCCGGCTTCGCCTGATCGAAATTGCCAAAGTTTTGTCCAAGCCCGAGCTCGTGGAAGAGGCGAGCTGTGCCCGGCCCATTCGCGTTCCAGCGGCCCCAGATACCTTCCCCATCGCGCTGATCTCGAATGATCAGATGCTCCAAAGTAGCGTAGTCGAGTTGAAGCTCACCTCGCGCTCGTAAAGTCTCGAGTGTTCTGATGAATACAAGATAAGTCGCACCCGAGCAGAAACTCGGTGAGGCGGCCGAAGGCAGAATGAAAAATTTGCCGGACTCAAAATGCGCCGAAGATTGCAGGCGGATCTTTGCGAAGTGCGAGACAGAATAACGACCACCCTGCGGCATCTGTTTGATCTGCTCGAGGACCAGGCCGTTGTAATCGCCAGCGAAGGACGCTCGTGCGGCGAACGCCAAAACCGCACCCAAAATTAAGGCTCCAGCCCTTTTCACGCCGGATAAGTAAGCGCCGAAAGGCGATCTGGCAACAGCGATTGCCCTTCGCCAGCGTAAGGGCGCGTGACCTCGTGCGCCCTTTTTGCCATTCCGAGCAGAGTCGAGGAATCTCCCATTGTTAACCGGAAGAGATGTCTCGACTAACGCTCGACATGACAACAAGGACGGCCGCCGCTACAATTTGATTGCTATGCTGCGTTTCACAAAGATGAGCGGCGCGGGAAACGATTTCGTGCTGATTGATAATCGTGCCGGTAACGTTCATCTAAATCGCGGCCAAATCGCATCTCTCTGTAATCGCCACCGTGGCATTGGAGCGGATGGAATTTTGCTTTTGGAAAAAGCATCGAACCGCGCGCATTTCCGGATGCGCTACTTTAACGCCGATGGCGGAGAAGCGGAGATGTGTGGCAACGGCGCGCGCTGCTTCGCGCGTTTTGCGAACAAGGTTGCCGAGGCGGAAGGCACAGTCTCTTTTGAAACTCCAGCCGGCGTGATTTCGGCACAGTTGAATGGTGATTTGGTGACACTGCAAATGACCGAGCCGACTGATTTACGACTGAACATCCAGCTTCCCGTCGCCGATGAAAACAAGGCCATTCACTTCATCAATAGCGGCGTGCCGCACGTGGTCATCCCGGTTTCGCGAATCGATGATGTCGATGTAAGGCGAGAGGGTTCAGCCATTCGTTATCACGAAATGTTTTCACCGAAAGGCGCCAATATAAACTTCATCGAGAAACGCGGTCCGACTAAAATTGCGGTCCGCACCTACGAGCGCGGTGTGGAAGACGAAACGCTCGCGTGCGGCACGGGCGTGGTTGCCAGCGCGCTCATTTTCGCCGTTACTGAAAATGGCAGCGGACCCATCAGTGTTATCGCGCGGGGCGGAGACGAACTTCAGGTCAGCTTCGACAGGATCGATAATCAATTCCGCAACGTCACACTCACCGGTCCGGCGGATTTCGTTTTCGAAGGAACGATCGAGATCTGACATCGTATCCCTGGGTAGCGCTTTGTCATTCCGAGCGGAGTCGAGGAATCTCTAATCTTGAACAGAGATAATAAGAGATGTCTCGACTTCGCTCGACGTGACAACGGAGTGAGCCGCCTCTACAATTGACCAACATGTTTCGGGGCACATTCACTGCGCTCGTCACACCATTTCGCGACGGTGTGATCGACACTTCGGCTTTCGAAAAACTCATCGAAACACAACTCGCCGCCGGCATTACCGGAATTGTCGCGGTCGGAACCACGGGCGAATCGCCGACGCTTTCACACGAGGAACGCGAACAAGTGATCCGGCTTGCGGTCACAGCCGCCAATAAACGTTGTCAGGTGCTCGCTGGCACAGGTTCCAACGCCACGCACCACGCGGTGGCTGACACAAAAATGGCGCAAAAAATCGGAGCCGACGGCGCGTTACTCGTTGCGCCTTACTATAACAAGCCGAGCCAGGAAGGTTTGTTCCGGCATTTCAAAACGATCGCCGATGCCACCTCTTTGCCAATCGTGCTCTACAATATCCCGGGCCGCTGTGGCGTGGACATCGGACCGGATACAGTCGTGCGTCTGGCAAAGGAATGCCGCAACATTGCGTCGATCAAAGAGGCGAGCGGAAGCGTCGAGCGCGTAAGCGAGTTGCGCCGGCGTTTGCCCGAGTCGTTTACGATTTTGAGCGGCGACGATTCATTGACGCTGCCATTCATGGCCGTAGGCGCAGTCGGAGTGGTGAGCGTCGCTACGAATTTGTTCCCATCCCAAGTTTGCGCGCTGGTCCGCGCCTGCGAATCGGGCGATTTGAAATCGGCCGAAAAATTGCATCGCAAATTATTGCCGTTATTTAAAGATTTGTTCATCGAGCCAAACCCGGTTCCGGTGAAAACAGCCCTTGAATGGAGCGGTGCGATGTCGGGCGAAGTTCGCTTGCCGTTATGCGAGATGAGCGAGTCCAACCAAGCGCGTCTTCGCAAAACACTCGACGAATTCGCGCAAAACAAATGAAGCCACCCGTCGGCGTGTTGCTGATTGGCGCGGCCGGACGCATGGGAAAAACGGTTGTCGACCTTGCCAGGGTCGACTCGAAGATCGACATCGTCGCACAGTGCGATTTGGGCGATCCACTCGAGCCGGCCATGGATAATTGCGATGTAGCTATCGATTTCAGTCACGCGGATGCCATCGAAGAGATCTGCCGTACAGCCCTGGCGCATCGGCGCGCCCTCGTTATTGGCACAACCGGGCACGTCCCGAAGCAGCGGCAACTGATTGAAAAGACGGCGCAATCGTTGCCGATTGTGTTCGCGTCAAACTTTAGTGTTGGAGTGAATGTATTATTTTGGCTGACAGGCAAAGCCGCTGAACTGCTCGGACGCGATTTCAATGCCGAGATTGTCGAAACGCATCACAAGATGAAAAAGGATGCGCCAAGCGGAACGGCTAAAACACTCGCGGAGATTCTGAAAACCGCGCGAACAATGGAGAATGAAATTCCAATTCAATCGATCCGTGAAGGCGATGTCGTCGGCGAGCATACAGTGATTTTTAGCGGAGCGAGCGAGCGCCTCGAGTTGACGCATCGTGCAGCAAGCCGCGAAATTTTCGCGCGCGGCGCAATGCGTGCCGCGTGCTGGATCACCGGCAAACCGCCCGGGGTTTACAGCATGCAAGATGTGCTGGGCCTATAGCACTTGAGAACCGCCGTTGCGCTCGGATCGAATCTCGGTGATCGCCTCAGCAATTTGCATGCGGCGCGAAAGGTAATGGTCGATCTTTCCGGCGTAATCTCACCGATGCTTTCCTCCGCGATTTACGAGACCGATCCGGTTGGTTGCGAACCGGGAGCAGGAAAATTTTTGAATGCCGTGCTGGAATGCGATTATGAAGGCGATCCGCTGGAGCTTTTGAAAAGCCTAAGAGAGATTGAGAAAACGCTTGGCCGCGCACCCGATCATCCGCGCAACATTTCCCGCAAGATCGACATCGACCTCCTCTATTTTGGAGACATCATCATGGATAGCGATGAATTGCAGTTGCCGCATCCGCGAATGCATCTGCGCAGATTTGTGCTTCAACCGCTTGCCGACATTCGGCCGGACTTGATTTTGCCCGGCCAGAGTAAAACTGTTCGCGAGTTGCTCGCGCAACTCAGCGAATCGACTAAAGTGATGCGCCTGACGAACAACTGGTGATGCTGGACCCGATCGACAAGTTTCGCGGAATGAAATGGCGCGGCGAGAAAATCACCGCGCTTACAGCGTATGATTATCCAACGGCGCGTCTGCTCGACGAAAGCGGGATCGACATTATTCTCGTGGGCGATTCGGTGGGCATGGTGGTGCTCGGTTATCAAGACACCACGCGGGTGACGCTCGAAGAGATGCTGCATCACACACGCGCTGCGGCTCGCGGCGTTAAACAAGCCTTCCTTGTCGCCGATATGCCGATTCACACCTACGACACGCCTGCGCGGGCGGTGGAGACTGCAAGACAATTTGTGGACGTTGGCGCGCAGGCGGTGAAACTGGAAGGCGGCGTAAGTCACATCCAGCAGATCGAAGCGATCACGCGCGCGGGAATTCCGTTCATGGCGCACATCGGCATGTTACCCCAACATGTGCGTGAGGAGGGCGGCTATAAGGTCAAAGGCCGCATTCAATCCGAAGCGGAAGCGCTGATCGCCGATGCCCGCGCGGTGGAAAAGGCCGGCGCCTTCTCTGTCGTGCTGGAAATTGTAGTCCCGGATATTGCAAAGCAAATCACCAATGCGATCGACATCCCAACTATCGGCATTGGGTCCGGCGAACATTGCGATGGGCAAATTCTAGTCACACACGACTTGATCGGTTTATTTCCGTGGTTCACGCCGAAGTTTGTTTCCCCGGAGGCGCGTGTGGCGGATGAGATTCGACGCGCGGCCAGAGCGTTTATCGAGCGAACGCGGGCTGGCGATAGAATTTAACGGAGATTTACAGTAAGAGAGGTCTCGACTTCGCTTGACACGACAAACCAGTGATGTCGGCTCCGGGAATCTGGATGGCGCTGTCCCATTAACGCCTGGCTTCAGCCAGGCGGCAGACAAAAAGCACTGCGCTCAGCCGTTTTAAACCAGCACCGGGCTGAAGCCCGGTGTTACTCAGAGCCTCAGAGTCGGTCGTACCGTGGCTTGCGCGTCAAAATGTGATATTCTGGGAACCGAGTGCAATGAGAGTTTCCGACTTTGACGATTTGGACGGCTTCGATACCGAAGGTCTGCTCACGGGCAGCAAAGAACGCAGTTGGATCTGGTTTGGATTGATCGTTTCCCTGGCAATACATTTCGCGCTCTGCGCCTATTTTTATCGCACTCGATTTCAACCTGTGGAGGCCGCATTCGTGGAACAGCAGCAACCGCCGATGTTCAAGGTCAAGAGCGTCGATCTTGGGCAGCAACTCGATAAAGGCAGCGTGGACCAAACGAATCCGGCAGCGAAACCCGAGCCGGATAAAACGGATGTGCAGTTGCCGGACGAAAAGAAATCATTCGACAAAATTCTGCAGGACATTCAGGCCAGCGCGGCGATGCCCGATGATACTCGCGATGTTTTGCCGGACCAGCCGAAGGTGGAACAACCGGACGTGAATTCCGTCCTCACCGAGATCGAGCGCTCGACCGCGCAGAGCCTCTCCAATAATCCAAACGCGACGCGCGAGCAATCCTTGCTCAACAACACTGGCGTCTCTGGCCGGCCACAACCGGCCTTAAGCGGCACGGAGCTTGCCACCAGCACGAGCATCAAACGGCCAAATACGTTCACGAGCAAATTGCCCGGTGACAGTGCCGGGCCTAATAAAGGGCGCGCTCCCGGATTCAGCGATCTGGATCAGTTACTGGCGCAAAAAGGTCCGCTGGGATCGGGCACGAAATTGCGAATGCCGGACGATCAACTCTTCGAATACGACAGCGACGTCTTGCAAGGAAGCGCCGTAAGTCAATTGCAAAAGCTCGGCACGCTAATTCAGCGCAATCCGAAAGCGACGTTCACGGTGGAGGGCTACACGGATTCATTCGGCACATTCGAATACAATCTCGATCTGAGCCAGCGCCGCGCGGACAGCGTGAAGCGCTATTTGGTCGAGGTAATGCGCATTAATCCCGCGCAAATCGAAACGCGCGGTTACGGCGCAACAAAATTCCGCACGTCGCCGAATGGCTCAATTGAAGAGCAAAGCCCGAACCGGCGCGTGGAGATCGTCGTGCACACAAGCGAAGGCTAGTCGGCTCGTCCGACGATCGCGACCTACCAGTTTTTGATCCACTGCGGTGTAATGGTATCAGTGCTGCTGCCGCCGGATGGGGCAGCCGTTAGTCCAGACGTGCTCCAGAGGTCGAATGTCGGATTATAGCCGTTGTTTTGATTTGCTTGGTTTGCGGTCGAATAGCCGTAGCTATTGCCGAATGGATCTCGAATACCTGTTACCGGATTTGAAGAGCTCGGTGGGTTCGACGTGTCGGCTCGCAGTAAAGAGCTAGGCTTAAAGGTGAAGTAAGACGTTGGCAGCTGAGTTAATGGCGGGGTCAGCGTGGTTCCATCAATGTCGAAATTTTGGTCGGTGGCGCTTACAGTGCCGTCAACATTTCGGTCACCAGACAAAGCACGATACAGGACAAGACCAGCCGGCGGATATGTTGCTCCCGAAGGGTTTGGCGGCGGCGTCGGAGTCGGCAGCGGATTGCCATCCCTCCTAGCATCCAACGTATCTGTAGCGGTAGTGATAGTTGGCTTCGGGTCGCGCGGATAAATTCCATTGTCTGCTTTGTAACTTTCGATTGCTGCCGACATGGCGGCGATCTCGGTTTCGACGCGGGCGCGGGCCCCCTTTTTTTGCACGTAACCGAACGTACTCAGAATTAATCCCGCGAGCACGATGATCACAGCGACGACAACGAGCAACTCAATCAGGGTGAATCCCGCCTTGGAGCGGCGCCTGTGCCAAGCGCCGAATCTATTAGTTAGGCGTTTGATGCAAATGGCTCTACAAGCTTCACCCAAGATCGACAACGTACTCTTGCGTTTCACGCGTCAGGTTTGCTGCTGCAAGCCCTGGATGATGCTGATGAGCGGCATGAAAAGCGCGAGCACAATCGTGCCTACAATGAACGCGAGAAAAACGATCATGATTGGTTCGAGCGCCGCGGTTAAACCGGCGACCGAGTTGTCCACTTCATCGTCATAGACATTGGCGATTTTCAAAAGCATCTCGGGCAATTGACCGGTTTCTTCGCCTACGTCGATCATGCTGATGACCATGGGCGGGAAAGCACGGCTCGCTTCCAGCGGTTGCACGATCGATTCGCCTTCCTTCACGCTGTCATGCACCTGCGAGATCGCGTTGGCAATGACAGCGTTCCCAGCAGTTTCGCGGGTAATA
>WNFQ01001754.1_pt1 | contig 27296 bp, 33 predicted proteins | sample 5400171 | NCBI WGS metagenome assembly WNFQ01 (sample SAMN13153356, study PRJNA577476) | soil metagenome | isolation source: 20 cm soil under Madrone tree | place: USA:California | collected 2016-06-14
CGCGCTTTTTGGAGTAAACATCGAGAAACGGCGGTCACCCGAACTGAGGTGGTGGAGAGGGCGGCACTCTCACCCACACAAATAAGAAGAAGATGAAAATTGGGAGGGAAAGGAAAGTTGCCTCGGAACATGTCGAGAGCGATCTCCCGTATCATCGTCAACGCTCTCCTATGAGTCCGAGTATTTACATCATTGCGGGACCGAACGGCGTGGGCAAAACGACCTTTGCGCGCGAATTCCTTCCGAATTACGCTAACTGCCGGCACTTCATCAGCGCCGACCTATTGCTTGTGGCACTATGGCGAATCAAAGGTCGGTATTTCGACCCCTCTTTAGATTAGTGGGCGAGAGAACGTCTACGCGGTTCGATGGGAACCCTCGCCTTTCAGTCCTATCTAAGGCTCGTACCGGTCCAAGATCCGGACTCGTTTCCATAATGCAAATTGTGATATCCTTACTGTAAAGAGGGGAGGTAAAGATGGCGCGTTCTAGCACAATTAGCAGTAAGGGACAGATCACAGTACCTCGTGAGATCCGCAATCGCCTCGGGCTGAAAGAGGGAGATCGCGTGGAATTTGTCGTTGAGAATGATCGAACAACCATCCGTCCCGCGCGCCCACCTGAAAATCCATTCGCAAAATATGTGGGTGCGCTGCCCGCCTTTTCCGGGGTGCATGAGGTAAATGCCTGGATCCAGACCCTGCGCGACGAAGAAACTCAGGAACAATGAGAACGGCAATCGATACCAACGTGCTTTCCGCCCTTTGGTCCAAGGAACCCCTAGCCTCAGATATAGCGAAAACCCTCGGCAATGCAAAGACTGAGGGCGGTTTAGTTGTAGGCGCGCCAGTCTACGCGGAGTTGCTGGCCTATCCCAAGGCCACGGAATCCTTTGTGAACAGCTTTCTGGCGGATACAGGCATCGACGTCGACTTCGAGTTTCAACAACGCGTATGGCTTGAGGCTGGCCGGCGGTTTGCACGGTACGCAAAGCGGCGACGAAGAACCGCGCAACAAGGGCCGAGGCGTTTGCTTGCTGATTTCATCATTGGATCGCATGCCTTGGCGCAGGCGGATCGTCTCATGACACTCGATCCGAAACGATACAAACAAGACTTTCCTGAATTGAAACTCATATAGTCCGGCTTGTAATTCGTAGACTCGCTCTTTTGCCTTAAGGTGAGGCAGCACATCATTTTGCTGAGGAACGCCGCCGCAGTGTAGGGCACTTCCACGGTCATTCTTAATTGCAGAGTGCAGAATAGGAACAAGACAATACCGACAGGAGGTTTAACCTAGCAGTTCATGGAAGCGCTTGGTCCGCCAAGGGCTTTTCCCAGCGCTTGCACGGCAGAGGCCCATGGAATTCGTTCCTGTTCTAGTCGGATACTTCTTCCCCAGGTCTGTCGGCACAGACCTTCATAGACCTCTATCTCGTGCCCCAGAAGACTCGGTAACTCCACACCACAATTCTGTGGAAATTCCTCTCCCCATAGATTTCGATGCTTGAGGAGCGTCTCTTTGTCCATCAATACCGACTTCAAACCGGGGAGTATACGGCGCGCTCGATCTAAGATCACATACCCGTGAGTATCAACGTCTCCCCAGTACACCGCATCGGTATTTTGCACCCATGGGATTGAGGCAAGAATATTCACGGCATTGCCTAGCTTCATGAAAGCTATAGCACCCGGAGTGTCTCCTAAGGCCAAACCGGTTTCTAGATTTTCCACGATAATGATGGAGTCAGGGGTCACCGGCAAGGCCGCAACCTCTTCAAGAGGAGCTTCGAGATCTTCCACACCCCCAACAGCCTTTCGTAAGTTCGGACATAAAACTCTCACTCGAACCCGACGCTTAGGACGAAGCAGTCCACACAAAACAAAGAGATCGGACTCCAAAGACTGGCCTCGCATAGCTTGAACTAGGTCGGACACAAGACTTTTGCGCTGCTCGACCCATTTCGTATCCAAACCTTCAACCGGTAGCTGGCGAAGATACAAATTTGACTGCGGATTGTTGTCCAGCCACAACAACAAGGAATACAGTCTCTCGAAATTGGGCGCGTCATAGTCGGCAAGCACGTCGAAGTAACGAGGAAGCACAGAACTATTTGCGAAAACCGGCCACCGATGGGTCAAGCGGTCATATCGCTCGGATGAGAACGCCCATCGCTGTTGTTCACCGACGGCTTCGGCAACTTGCTCGGGCGAGGTCAGACTGAAGCGAAGAGGAATCCGCTGCGGCCCGAGCCGAGGCCATTGGCGAGCCTCCCAGTGAACCTCACCTATTCCCTTCCAATTGTGCCAAGCGGAGATCCACGTACGAATGTCAGATGGGTTTTCCGTGACGTCGTGTTCAGTCGGGGAGCCCAATGACACCACAATCGGCCATTGCCCTTGCCCGCTAAGCCAGTTCCGGTGTTGCCGACTAAATCGGCGGCTCAAGAACTCTCGAACGTCGTCAGGGTAACGTAACTTGTTGCGAGTCATGTACGTGTGCCGGCAGCTTCAGTCGTTGCTTTTCAGTATCGTACTCGATCATGAGGGCAGACGAATCCTTGCGGTCTCGGATATGGATAAAGCATGCACCACCGATAAAAGGCTCGAGAGTCATCACCGATTTTAGCGGCGTTGCGACAATCATCTGGAAGCCAAAAGTCTTGAAGATATTCATGGCCGTAGCGGTGAATTCGGCATCGGCTTTGTCAAATGCTTCATCGAGGACTACTGTAGAGAAACTCGGGAGCGCTCGATCTTGACCGCCCAATTGATAACGCAACGCCGCTGCCAGACACGTCGCCGCTAATTTCTGCCGTTGCCCCCCTGACTTACCCGCGCCGCTGCGGTAAATCTCCACTTCCCGGTCATCGGAGTCAAGTTCTTTAGCCACAAACTCCACGTGCTGGCGAACATCTAGAACTAAAGAACGCCAATTCTTATCAATGGTTTCTTGACTAGCGATCTTCTTGACCAACGTACTTAAGACTACAAAACGCCCTTCCGCCATAGCTGGTTCTTCACTAAACGAGTGGCTAAGAGCTTCCTTCAGACTCGCCTTGAACAGCCTTACTTCTTCGAGAGATCGATCCAAGGTTTCGATGACCAGATGCGTGCCTTTATTGAACTCAGCGGTCTTCAGGCTATCGTTTACCAATTCCAGCCGGTCGAGAATTCCTTTCCGTTCGTGATCCAGGCGGGCTGAAAGCAGTGTCAGGTTCTGGTCGCTCTGCTCTCGTAAGAGAGTCAGGAATCGCTCTTCAAACCGCGGAAGCCCATCGGTTTCCAAGCGTCGAAGTTTCGCGAAGAAATCATTGGCACTCTCTAGTGTGGCATCGAGCCCCCCACCTTCCGTTGGCCACGTTCGGATGAATTCGGCGAACTGCCCCTCGATGGAATGCTTAAGATTTCCAGTCTCCCGAATGAGTGTTTCCTTCTCCGAGGCCAGGGCTTTTTCGACGTACGAAATGACCAAGTCGAGTGATTCTAATGTGACGGCTTTGCCTATCCGCTGAAGGCGCTCGTCCAGAGATTCTCTCTGCGTAGAGTTGAGGGACGTGGAGAGGTGTTGTTCAGAAAGAGACTCAAGCCGCTTCGAATACCTTTCGATGTCAGCCGTTTTAGATCGAACGGCTCCCGCCGCACTGTTCTTTGCAGCCACAGCATTGTTATAAACAGTGGTCTGGGATTCGATCTCCTGACCAACTTTGGCTAGATCAGGCCTTGCTGAGGTTTCGGTCGCAATCCGCTCATGGAGATCAGCTATCTTTTTCAGGATTGCAGCCACATCGATGTCGGCCCAGGTTAGGTTTGCCAGGGTCTGACAGTGAAGCAGTTGCTCCCGCTGGCCGGCTTCCTCTGCCTCCCTGCTGTGTGATCGCCCGCGAGGCATTTCGAAACGCGTGAATCGTTTCTGCACACTCGTAGTCGAATCTGGCTCTCAACTCGTCACGGAGCCATTCGTGATAAGAGCCGGGCGCCACGTTCACCTTACGAGGAAGCGAGTTGGATGAGAGGGACTTCTGGACTGCCGGTCGTGGTAGGGTCCGCAAGTAGACCAGTCGTTCACCGATATTCCGATCGTTCAAGTAAGAGGAAACAGCCGCGTAGTACTTCTCGTCCACCAATAGGGACAAGGCTAACCCATGTAGAACTCTTTCAATGGAACCTTGCCACTGCCCCTCGTTTTGATGCACTTCAAGCAGCTCTCCAGCAAAGGGTAACTTCTCTTCAGCAATACCTGTCGCCGCAGCCAGAGCGTGTCGAACGTCAAGCATCCGGGAAGGAATGTTGGACCGTTGACGTTCCATAGCTTCGATCTCTCTGCGCACCTGCCGAAACTCGTCTTCCTTCTCACGTTGTTGATTCTTGAGATCGTCCTTGCGACCTTCGAGGTTTTCGCTGAGGTCCGCTGCCTTGAGAACTCTTTGCCGAGCAGTCTCTGTCAGGTGAGCAAAAGTAGTTGGACCGTTGGGCAGAGACCAACTCATTCCTCTACACGCGACGGCCGCCTTGTCGCGCTTGTGAAGACGATCACTCTTGTCGCGCTCGCATTCCTCAAGTTGCTTTTGTAGTTGTTCGATAATGCCCCCACCCATGCCGTAGCGCCGGTCTTGCAACTCTCGTAATTTAAGAAATTCCTGAGCTTCGATTTCCGTGAGCCGCTTCTCCTCTTGTCTGGCCCCATCGATTTCGACGTGCAATTCGTTTAACCGCGCCTGTAGAAGATTTCTGCGGTATTGCTCTCGATAAAATTCGCTACATTGCAGCAGATCATCTAATGCCGACATAGCCTGGCGCTTCTGCACCAAGATCTCGAATTCCGAGCGCGCTGGTAAGAGGGTTTCGATTTGCTGGCGGGCAGCGACTACAGCCTGGTGAGCAGCATTGAGCTCACCGAATTCCAACACAAGCCTATCGGCGATCTCGAAGGTCTGCGGGATATCGAGCATGAAATCTCGAAGGAAGATATTCAGATCTCCCAAGTTTTTTGCCGACTGAGTCTTATGGAGTAACCGGAGAGCAAGTTCGTTGTCGATGCCGAGAAGTCGACGAAATCGCTCCTGATAGCCACTAAATTCGTCCTTCACGAAAGCATCGGGCAGGGCGGAGCGAATCTTTCGCACTTCGAATTCACTCTTTGGGAAAAAGTCCAGCTCGCGAATTTCGAATTCTCGTTCTAGGATCAAATATAGCCTCTTTACGTCACTCGTTGCTGTCGACTTACCGCGGATCCATAGGAGCTGCGCTAGGACGACATATTTTCGGTTCCGGTTGTGATACGTCTCCACAATTGCCGACCAAGTTGTGTCCGGTCGCAAGTACTGCGATGCGTATTCACCATCGTCACCAGTTTGCTGAGCCCAAGCTCCGCGTAGGTAGGTCACAACGCTGCGATCTTTGCCGTGGCGTTCGGCTTCGCGGGCCGCCACATTAAAATCCACCCAACGCGGCGGAGTTAATAGCGCTGCATGTGCATCGAGAACGGTAGACTTGCCTGAACCAGACGGCCCGACGAACAGAAATCCCACTTCTGAGACGGGGAAATTGAAAACGCCAGAAAATGTGCCCCAATTAAACGTCTGGATTCGGATCAACCGAAACTGGTCTAAGATGCCTTCTGGTTCGGTAAATATCTCCTGGTTTGCGTTTGCTTCGTTCATTATGACTCGGCCTCGTCGTCCGTCTCGGTTCGCGACTCCGCGTCATCCAGATTCGCGTTAGGCGACCTGCTATCTAACTCGGCATAAATGCGAGCCAACGCCTGAATCTCCTCGGCTGGGAATAGAAGCTTCAGGGTTGGTGAGACCTCGTACCGGTCGTCGCTATCACGAATCTTCTGTAAGAGACTGAGCTTTTTTGCCTTCTCAATGGTGTTGGCAATTTGTTTCCCGAATCTGGCGTGATCAACGTTTCCCTGGCGCTGAAAAATGGCCAAGTGGTCCACCATCTCCTGATGAGCAAGCACCGCGCGTTCCGCTTGAGCATCGGATTGCGTCAGGCGTTGGCGTAGAAAAAGGAGAAGCAATGAATCCAGAAATGTCAGCTGCGTTCTGCGAAGCAATATCGGTACGTCGAGTTCGTCCGACACCACCTGTCGAGTGAATGCAACTTCCAGGTCCCGATCAATGACCAATTCCAGGAATAGCTCATGCAGGCGGGAGCGAATAGTGGATTCATCTCGTAGCAGAATCGGCCACAGCTTCGTTTGTCGGCGGGCGTCAAGGGCCGGTCCGAGAAGCAGCTGTACGAGAACTCGCCGCGTCTCGACCGGAAGAGTCCCCTGGTCGCCAATGAACAGAACGTCGTGGCTCCGGTTACTGACTACAGATTCTGACTCTTCGTCAGAATTGGTTTCAATCGGCGAGTTCTGCACAGCGCTCCCTCAGAAAATAGATTGCCGGGATACGGGCACGACGAATGACCCCGTCATCGCCTTCCCAACACACAATTTGTCCCTCACCGGCAATTTCGCCGTGCTTGACACCGAGGGCAATATAGCCGACCACGCTGCCTAAGCCTTGTTCCGCCGGGAAGTTTTCAAGTAGTTGGCCAATGGACGCTTGTGTTTCCTCGGCAAGGTACTGGCGAATGTGCAGCTTCAAGGTGCGGAAGTCGATTTCCGATTGTCGAACCAATTCACTGATCCAGTCCAACCCAATCTCTGACAACTCTGCATCTTTCATCTCCGGGTCAGGGAGCCGTTGTGACGGGTCGTACATCACCCATTGGGATATCGAACGAATTCTACTGCTCGTAAGCGTGAGGGAATAGTCCAGCGCTCGGTTCAGCCGAATATAGTCCTTCATCTCGAGGGCAGCTCGCAACGCATCCTTCAGGAGCGCATGCAAGCGCCGCTGTTCAAGGTATTCGCGACTTTGGACAAAGCTTTTGAGGCTTCGCGCAAAGTTTTGTAGGACGTCGTGGACGCTACTTCCTTCGTCCATGAGAAGCCTAGTAAGGCGTAGGAGAAAACGTCTCTCCCGCGCGTCGAGACCATGCGCGAATGGACGGCTGATCACCTCGCTGACCGCCGCTTCCAAGCTGCTTGATTGCTCAGGATCAGTTAAGAGACGCCAGAAGGCAGCAAAGGTCTTCCCCGCATCACTCTCTCCGATGACATCGACACCTGCAAACAACGCGTCAAGCACATCTCCGCGACTTCCTTCGTTCTCCATCACGCTCTCTCGCAGATGACGGTTGAGCTTGTCGAATTCGTCCCGCACACGTCGAAAATCACCAGCCAAGTCATCGGCGAGGGCAATAATTTCGCGGGTTCGCTCTAGTGCGCGATCATCTGGGAGTGCCCTCACTGCGCCTCGCTGCACCAATTCCAGTTCGCGTTCGATGCGCTCGCGCTCAGCGATTAGAGCCGCCGAACGAGTTTTGGGATCAGAGTCGGTCTCCTCGGCCAATCGCACAAGCTGTTGTATTACCGTCGCCAAACGACTCTCCGTTGCAGCCAAGCGTGGCTTAAGAAGAGCAGAGATAGAGCGGATGGCGCTGGCAGCATCTGTCGTCAGTTCATATTCTTCCTCGCTGGCGCCAGCAGGGAAACGCCGAGTTAGCCATCCCTGAGCCAGCCAATCGGCTATATACGCTTGGGCGCTCTGAGGCAGTTCCTCACCGCTCGCGCGCAACTGCTCGATCTCGCGAGTGAGTCGTTCCTTCAGAACAGAGCTTGAAAGGATCTTCTCGTTGTCAAGCAACAACGTCTGCAAGAGGGCTAGAATCGCCGGCGCTTTATCAGCGGCCAAAAGCCGCCACAGAGACTGAGCTCGGAGAGAGCGAAGAGCGGCGGCGGTGCGAAGGGTTTTCAAATCCATTTACCTGCGGCTTGCAGAGGCGTCATGCAAACAACCTTATTTCCGCATTGGCTTGGAACCTATGATATCCATGTTGCCCATCACGAAGTAAGGACAAAGATGCTACTCGTGCGGTGGTCAAGAAATCTGGCCGACCTAGAGCGCAGGCTTGTGGCCGAGTTAAATTTGCGGTTAGAGGCACTTCCGGCTGAGAAATATTGTCACCGGTTTCAGGCGGACCGTGGAATTTCAGCCGAGGAACCCTGCGTCTGGGACATGAGCTCATTCTCTTCAGCAGTGCCACCAGCTCGGCGCCTTAGGTCGCGTCTCCTTCAAGGAGATTACAGAATGTCGGAAATTGTGTCGACAGGGGGAGACTATGAGAGCGTGTGTCGGTCCTGAAAGCAACGCGACTGCGTCATCTTGTGTCAAACAAAGGCATGTTGTTATTAATTTGGTGTCTTTGGTGTCTGTGTGAGGCCGAAATTGGTGCTATTCATGGGGAACAGTTGAAAGAGTTGAAGAAGGATCGGTCGTAGAAATCGACAGTATTCATGCGGTTTTTACGCATGTTGCTGAAAACATGATATGATAACAAAAGGGGCTGGGTAAGTATCCCACCCTCTCCGCCAAAATAACCCGAGCTACGTGAGTCAGTTAACTACATGCCCGCTTCTGTGTACCTTTTTTTGTACCTTTTCGGATTCCAGCGCCGCGTTCGCTGCGCCGGATTCCAACGCCGCGGCCTGCGCCTCAGCGATTGCCAGCGGATCGTTCTGCCAGCTTGCCCGGATCGCAGCCGTGGACCCCGCTGTAAAGTCTTGTCCCACTGCCCATAATGGTCCTGTGTCACCTTTGATGCTGCGATGGCCCAGGAGCCGCGAAACCGTCAAGAGCGGAATTTCCGCCCGCAGTAATTCCTTCGCATAAGGTGTGACGGAAACGATGCGAGTGCCCGCCCTTGATACCGGCTGGTTCGAATACGTCGACGCGCAACCGCTCGCTCCAATCCTTCACCGCGGTTTCCGTTCCGTGCTTTCCATTGCCGCTCCAGAAATAGTGCCGGGCGCTGGTGAGCGGCTTTTTTTCGAGCGCCGCCAAGACAAAGTCTGGAAGCACGCAAAAAACATGGGTGCCGCTTTTCTTCGTGAGCACCGGCAGAGTCCCATCGGGGCCGATATCGTCGGGGCCAATCCGCACCGCGTCGCTGATTCGCAGCCCGCTATAGCGCATCAGGTAAATGAGGCCGCGGAGCCGCAACGCGTTGGCCTTTGCAATAAGACGGAGCATCCGCCGCCCGCTGGTCCGCTGCCGCCAGAATTTTCTGCATCTCCTCCGGCGCTATCCCGTGCGGACCTGTCGGAGCCTGCATCGCTGTGAGATTTGCGGCAAGGACATCACGTACGGGAACTCCCATCATGAAGGTGGACCTCAGAAACGAGCGCATGTGCTGTGCGTCAAGCAAAAGCGAAACGAGGACAAGGCTAAAGCATGAAACCCGGAATTCTCTTCTTGGCTTTCATGTTGATCGGTTGCGATGCCCGGCCAAAGCCAGAACCCAAGCCTGCACGTCAACGGCTGACGCCCACACAGATTTTTGATCTGCGTACCAAGTGCCAGGGGATTGTTGATAAGGATGTGGAAGACATGGCGATAGGAGTGGTCGGGAACGCGCTCGAAAGCTCGGTCAACGTCTCGCCAGTCGATGTCGTATAAGCTCGCCATCTGATGTTCGAAACCGCACTGGGCATAGCGGCTCGATTCTTGATTCGGCCATCATTCCTCCATTGATGGCGGGGGACTTCCGCGTTTCACACTACAGTTCGCCTTTGTTCTCATTCAAATGCTGCGCGTAATTCTCCATCTCACCTTTTGGCCCGAACGCACACGGCTGGCCCTTGTCCGGCCCGTCGAGCATGACAGCGGCCCACACCTCCCTGCTTGTTTCGCCGCAAACTGTCCATAATTCCGCCTGGAATTGCGTTGCGTTCTCCGTTGGGCGCACCTTGTTCATGTTTGCTCCGTCCGCAATTCAATTGGCGAATAAGGCGTCGCTCGCGTCCAGTTCTTCTTGGCGTCGCTTCCGATCTCACCCACGTTATAAAATTCATCTGGCTCAGGAGTGGCTCACTCACTACTTCTTATCCAGATACTCGCCGGGAACATCATCCTGCGGCACCTCATGGGTGCGAATCTCCCTCTCGTCAGTGTCTCCAGCGTCTTCCACGCCCTTCACCACGTCGGCCTCGAACGCGTTTCCTTCTTCAAGCAACTCGTCCACACTCTCCGAATCCGCGCCTTGGACGTTGGACAATCCCTGCAAATCCCCCGATTGCTCACCCGACCGCCCTCCCAGTCCCTCCGATGCGAATGCCACCGTATCCACGCTTCTACTTTTCCCCCGAACCTGTTTTTTGAATGGGCCCCCCGTTTTCCCACCGGTTGTCTTCTTGCCGCCGACCTTCGTTTTTAGCTTCTTCTTGGGAGTAACCGTTTTCTTAGCTGGCTTCCTCTTAGCCGTCTTCTTCATCGGCGCGACTGTCTTGCCCGCAGTTCCCTTCGACTTCGTCTGTTTCTTCTTGGTTTTCTTCTTGGATGCCATACGCGCAGTCTACCACCGGCGGTCCGGTTGGTCATTCCTAGTGTTTAGGAATGACCGTTCTGAGCGACAGATGTCCGGTTACGCGACTTGGCCCGACGACGCTAGGCCGATTGATGGAAATCAGAGCTTCCCAATAATCATGATTATGATACACTTCTTATCAAGCCGTGATTTTATGCAGGGAATCGCGAGTTCACGCGACAAAAAATCCAAAAGAAAACTCAAGGAAGAGCCTGCCTTCGATGCCCAAGCATTTCTCCATTCCACTGGCCTAGCGAGAAAAGTCGAAGCGTATCGAAAGTCACAGAAGATTTACTTTCAAGGTGATCCCGCCACGAGTGTGATGTACATTCAAGAAGGCGGCGTAAAACTGTCCGTCGTCAATGAGGTCGGCAAGGAAGCGGTCGTAGCGATACTCGGCCCCAACGACTTTTTTGGGGAGGGGTGTCTGGCAGGTCAGGAAATTCGAATCGGGACGGCCAGCGCTATTGTTCCCACAGCCATCCTGGTCATAGAAAAAAAAGAGATGATGCGCGTGCTCCATGCCGAACATGCGCTCTCCGACCGCTTCATGGCCTACATTCTTTTGCGCAACATCCGAGTCGAAGAGGATTTGATCGATCAGCTTTTTAACTCCAGCGAAAAGCGGCTGGCTCGGACTCTTTTACTGCTGGCGCGTTATGGCGCGGAATCCGAAACTCAAAAAGTGCGCCCCAAGGTTTCACAGGAGATGTTGGCGGAGATGGTTGGCACAACGCGCTCACGGGTCAATTTTTTCATGAATAAGTTCAGGAAACTGGGCTTCATTCATTACAATGGCGGGCTTCAGGTCCACAATTCGCTCCTAAGCGTTGTCCTGCACGATTAGGCACCAACTTTCGCGCTTATCGCAAAGTGGCATAACTTCCACATCGCTGCTGGTAACGAGGCTTACGAGCGCATATAGCGGATTGTTGGCCGGAAGGGGATTCATCGACGTCCGGGATCACGGGGAATTCTTCTCGTCTCAATCGCCTCGGCCGCGGCAAGCTTCCGGTCTACGTGTGGTTCTGAGCGCCGGGCACCTGAATGCAACAAACATCGCTTCCCAGCAGCGACTCCACACGTAGGACAGGGGACGGCGGTCAGCTGCTTTAGGGTCAAGTCTCTTATTGTCATTCCGATAACGTGCCATAAAATAAACAGTAAAGCTGTTCCATTTGGCACACTATACGCACGATCTGGTAGACGCTAATCCAATAATCGTTGGGAGTAATGCCAGTCACTAGCTGACGGACTCAATGCGGCGTCCAGATGGAACGGAATCGGGAGATTCATATTTAGTCGCGAAATTTTGAAGCTAGCGAAGGACCATTTTCTGCGCCATTTGCAGAACCAGTTTGCGATCCTGTTCGCTGGCTTTACCCAACGAACGGCGCAGCTTGCTCAGAAATCGCGCATCTTTGCCGGAGCTGCCCCAACCGTCTTTGTCAGACGATTTTCGCTTGAGCAGATTTGGCAACTCAGGAGGCTGATTGCCTTCGTAGAAGAGTTGATAGAGAGGGACCTCGAAAGCGCGGGCAATTTTCTCCAGCGTTTCGACGGCGGGAACAGTATGACCATTCTCGACGCGGGAGATATAGCACCGGAGCAGGCCAGTGCGCTTTTCGATGTCACCTTGGGAGAGTTTCTTTTCCTCGCGCATGGCACGGAGGCGGTCACCAATAATCATGAGAGGGATTATTCCACCGAGACAAACGTAAAGCAAATAGTACGGCCTGATAAGGGGCAGCCAACCACCCGCTCCTACTCCTGTTTTTCGAGTGTGGCATCCACTGCAGCTGTTGCTCCTCCACTCACGGTCATGATTCTCTCCCAAGTTTTGAAGCCTGACTTTCCCAATTTAATCTTATGGTCGCCCACTGTAAGTCGCAGTGACGAAGGCGTGCTGCCCATGAACTTCTCGTCCACGGTGATTTCCGCCCCGTCAGGTGCGGACTTGATATCTACTGTCGAGAGGGCGCGGTCCACTCCATTGCCATTTTGCGCGGGTGTTCCGTTAGCGGTTGCTGGAACGGGCGCGGCACTTGTTTCAGGATTGGCCGTAGCTTGTGCAGCAAACCGTTTCGGGTCAAGCGGAATATCCCCGTTGGTATAAGCGGTGATCTCAGTTCCCTTTGGAATGGTAATGTCCTTCCCGTGCATGAAGAGAAATAGTGGAGCAGCAGGGAAAAATACTATGGCGGTCCCGATGATCGCACCTGTCATTGCTCCAGTATGACCACCGCCTTTTGCTTCTTTGACTGCTCGCAACGGTGCCTTCTCTCCATCTGCGAGACGTACATCGTCAATGTTCACGTTTAACTTGCCGCCGCGAGCCATTCGACGCTTGTGTTCTGCCTCAGTTATCGTTGCCAAAGCTAGACCACCACGCGGAACCACGATCACGTCCTTTACTTTGACCTCTTCAAGCACCTCGAAATCCACTCGGTCACCCGTGGTTGCGTCCGCCGAAGACAGATTTCTTGTGAGTCGAAGTTTAATTGGAGTGCCATCCTCCAAACCGAACGCCAGCGGCTGCTTAAGGGATACTGTTTCAGGCTTCTGAGATGGCGGCTGGTCCTTGGTTTGTTGTGTTGGCTGTCCAGGAGACTGTCCAAAACTCGGATAAACCATTAGCGCCGAAACAAAGATTGAGCAAGCAACTCTCATAGGCTGGTGCCTCCATCGACGGTCTGTGCGGGGATTAACTGCATCTACATTCTATCGGAGGTGGAACGGTGTCAAGGATTAACTTACCCCATCTTGAATATAAGTAACCTTGACGGACGCTGAGAATCGGCTCATGCTACGCGCATTCTTTCTCCAATGTCCACTCGGAGGATTCAGCCATGCAGAAATCAAGATTGCTCATCGTTCTGGCCCAGATCGTGCTGTCAATTCTTCTTATCAATCAAATTCCATTCGACATTTCCGCAGCGACTTGCACTGGTGCCGACCCTTGCCATGCCTGCAAGAATTGTAAGTATTGCAAGCACTGCGCCAAAGAAGGCGGGAAGTGTGGTGTTTGTAAGTAGCTTCTAGGATTTACCGTTTGCGGAGTAACTTCCGCAGCTTTTCTTTTCGAGTTTGCTGTCCTGGATACATAGAATTTTGTTCGACCCATTTCAATAGCTTCGGGACATCGACAATATGTCTCGTCAGCTCCTGGTGAATTTCAACCTCGACTCGCTTTATTGTTTCGTTTGTGTCAGATTCCCAACCCACATCTTGCAAGCGGCTTAATCCGCAAAGGACGGCTTCGTATAACCGGACATCTCTAACAATGCCGGCTCGTGTCAAGAAGTTTTTTTGTATTTTTTATTCTCTCTTTTCTTTTTTCAGGCACACAACTCCGCTCACTCCGAAGAGTGGTCTTATTTGTTCCGTTAAATCGTTGCTTCGACGACCACGGCTCGTTCGTAATCTTTCGGTCGTTTTTCAGTCCGACCCAAACATCTCTTCGATCCGTACTTCGACCAAGATTACTAATTCAGACTCCCTTCGCAGGGAGTGGGATGCCCAATCAAGTGGACGGCTTTCTACTGCACACTATGTCCGGTATCGAGCTGTCCCACGTACGAACCGAACTCTAACGACGGTGAATACTCACAACCATTCCGCCACATCCAGTACAAGCGAACTCCCAGCTTCCGCCCCATCGCTTCCTTGGCAATGCTCTTGTGCCGACGCATCGCCAGGTGCAGGTACCGACGTCGCCAGTCCGGCTGGATACGCGCTGCTGCTTGGGCGGCCTCCACCAACAAGAAGCGCAACAAGGAACTGCCTTGCTTGCTGATGTGTGCCAATCGTTGTTTTCCAGCACTGGAGTCCTCACACGGAATCATCCCCACGTACGTGCCGATCTGCTTGCCGCGTTGAAACCGCTTGGGAGTCCCGATGATCAACACGTAGGCTAGGGCCGTAAGCGGACCGACTCCGGGATGGGTCATCAGCCGCAGCGCCTCGGGTCGCTTCCTGGCTTCCTGCTCTACAGCTGTGGTTTACTCCTCAATCGTCGGATTCATGCGGTCCAGCAGTTCCAACAATTCTTGCTGGCGTCGACTGGCCCAAGGAGCTAACGCGAGTTTCTCTAATTGCGCTCGTCCTTGTTCGCTGAATAGTTTTTTCTTCCAGCGATAGCCCTCGTTCATCGCCAGCGCCTGCAATTGATTCATGATCCGCGTGCGCATCTGCGCCAAGCCGGAGCGAAGAGTGTGCTTGTTCTGTGCGGCGACATGCATACAGAAGCACTCAAGGTAAAACTCGATGACGCTGGACATAACGTAGAAACTAATCATGACCTTACGCCTGAAAAACATTGGAAAATCCCGGATTCCGACAGCCCACTTTCTTGATCGATTCATGCTAAGACTCGTGCTACAGTGTTAAGAGTCCGGGCAGATGAGGGTTCGAAAATCACCAGGTAAACAGCGGCTCCAAAGCCTCATGCCTGCAAGTCATTGATTCTAAGGCACTCAGTAATGGCTACAGATGGCATCCTGTGGTCAACTACGACGGTTCGAATCCCACCCTCTCCGCCAGAAAGCCATTCTCCGCAAGGTTTGATGATTCTTCGTACTGTTCAGCAGGTCCGTCGGGTTTTCCTCATCATCGCTGGATTCACTTTGCTGCTGGCAGGTGTAGTTATGCTGGTTACTCCGGGGCCGGGGATGCTTGCAATTTTTCTCGGGCTAGGATTGTTGGCTGCGGAATTTGTTTGGGCGCGGCGGCTTATGAATCGGCTCAAGCGTGATGGCGAACGTTTGAGGGACGCGGTCCTGCGCCAGCCAAAGGAATAGCATCGCAAATTCAGTAGCGGTGCCCCTCTATTCATCTCTCGGTGGCCCCGTCTGCTTCCAGGCACAACCATTCCAAGCAAAATATGACCTTGACCTTGACGTAACGTCAACCTGTACCCTGCATCAGAGTCAGGAAACGGGGGTACTCACGATGAGGGTTGGAGATTTCGCGCGACTGGGAAATGTTTCCTCGCGAACCCTGCGCTTCTATTGTCAGGTCGGCTTGCTTATCCCCGCGCATGTCAATTCCGTCAACGGCTATCGGTTCTACGACCCCCGGCAACTGGCGCAACTTCACCGGATCCAGGAATTCAAGGAAATGGGGCTTTCTCTTTCGGAAATTCGAGAACTTCTGAAACGGCGATTGACTATCGGAGAATGGAGAGAACTCTTCCGCGAGAGACGTGCCGCGCTCCTCGACAAACTCAAACAAGATTCCCGGCGATTGGTCCAACTCGAGGCGCACCTGAGCGCCCTGGAAGACAATCCGAATGTTGTCTCTCCGAAAGTGCTTTTGCGGCAGACTCATCCGCTTTGGGTTGTTTCTTTGCGCGAGAAGATCCATCGCTATGAGGAGGCCGATGCGATGTTCGAAGAAGTGGAACATCGCGTGGGCTCCACCAATCTATCCCGTGAGCGGGCTGCTCTCTGGCACACCTGTGCGCATGGAAGCCCAGCCATTGATTGTGAAGTCTTGCGCTTCCTGAAACGGCCTACCCCTGTGCGGGGCAATCTCAAAACCTCTCAGCTTCCGGCGATAACTGTCGCCTCGTTGCTTCACTTGGGTGGGGATCGAACTCTGGACCATTCTTACCGTACGCTCTTCGCGTGGCTCGCCGCCAACCCGTTCCGCTTAGCGGGCCCCAAGCGTGAGATCTATTGGCGGGAGGCCGGGCCCGGCAACGATGCAGAATCAGTGACGGAAATTCAATTCCCCGTGGTTGGAACGCGCCACGCGGAAGGTGTCCCGAGGATTCGAGGCGCGTAGCAGACGCTGCCTTTACGCGGTGGCGCAGCGCTCGAATGGAGTACTGGAGGAACGATGCGCACGATGCCGGTGGGGGTGTGTTTACTGGCGGCCGGGATCATGTCCCAGCCGCGGAATGCAGTTAAACCAAAGGAGGCCTTGAATATGCAACAACAAAGAAATGCCGCGCGTTTCATAAAATCTGACGCGTTGCCGCCTTCGCCCGGCTATTCGCAGGCAGTGGAGGTGCGTCCCGGACGGATTATCTACATCGCGGGACAAGTATCGATGGATCGTTCGGGAAAGCTTGTTGGCGACGGCGACATGCGAACTCAGGCGCAGCAGACCTTTGGGAACTTGAAGGCAGCCCTGGAGGCCAGCGGCGCCAAGTTCGAGAATGTCGTCAAGCTGAACTATTATGTTCTCGATGTCGCGCAGTTGCCAGTCGTACGGGAGGTGCGGGATAAATTCGTAAACACGGCAAATCCTCCGGCCAGCACGGCGGTTGAAGTGAAGCGGCTTTTCCGCGAGGGTTTTCTTATCGAAGTCGAAGCGGTTGCGGCTGTGCCAGAATAGTTTGCCAGTCGATGAGGACTCAGCGAACTCTTCACCGAGAGGGGACTCAGATATGGAAGCCGGACTGATTGGGCTTGGGAGAATGGGCACGGGGATCGCGAAGAGTTTATTGCGGTCAGGCCACCGCCTGACGGTTTTTAATCGCACACGTGAGCGCGCCGAATTGTTGCGGGCGGACGGCGCAAACATTGCCGGGTCGGTAGCGGAGGCGTGTCAGCCTTGCGTGGTTTTGACGATGGTCGCGGATGATGCCGCACTAGAGGCCCTCGCCTTTGAGGAGGGCGGGATTCGGGCATCGCTGCGCGCAGGAGGCTTGCATGTTTCGTTGAGCACGATCAGCGTCGTGCTCAGCGACCGCTTGGCAGCAGAGCACACTAAGGCAGGCCAACAATTTGTTGCGGCGCCGGTGTTCGGACGCCCTGAAGCTGCTGAATCAGCCAAACTTTCGGTGGTGGCGGCGGGCCCGTCAGCGAGTGTGCAGCGCTGCAAGCCCTTGTTTGAGTCGATGGGGCCCAAGCTGCTCGTAGTTGGCGAACGCCCTTCCATGGCCAACGTCGTAAAGCTCTCTGGGAATTTCCTGATCGCTACCGTCTTGGAATCTCTAGCGGAGTCGCTCACCTTTGCGCGAAAATCCGGCGTCGATCCCGGAGTGCTTCTGGATTTTCTGACCACGACGATGTTCACCGCGCCAGTATACAAATCCTACGGTGAACTGATTGTGCAGGAGAACCACGAGCCGGCTGGATTCGCCTTGCCGCTGGGATTGAAAGACGTGCGCCTTGTGCTGCAAGCAGCCGAGTCGGCAGGCGTAGCGATGCCCATCGCCAGCGTGCTTCGCGACCGCTTTATTACTGCGCTGGCGCGCGGCAATCAGGACAAGGATTGGTCGGTGATCGGACGCGTGGCTGCTGAGGATGCGGGATTGCCATCCCTCCGGAATTAACGCGAGTAAACGGTTGAGGAGAGCAGGATGAAAAACTGGCGCGAGAAATGGGCGCTGATTACTGGGGCCAGCGCAGGAATTGGCGTGGCTCTCGCGGAAGAATTGGCATCCGGCGGAACAAAGCTCGTGCTGACCGCGCGGCGAAGAGATCGCCTCGAGGAATTGGCGCGCCGGCTGGCGGAGACTTATAAAATCAGCACCGAAGTGTTCCCTGCGGATTTGGCGGATGCGAGCGCGCTGGAAAGGATTTTTGCCTTCACCAAACAAAAAGGGATCGAAATCGATTTGCTGATCAACAATGCCGGTTTCGGTCAATACGGCGAGTTTCATTCCGTCGAAAAGCAGCGACTGCTCGACATGGTGCAAGTGAATTGCAGCGCGGTCGTGCATTTGACTCGGCTATATCTGCCGGAAATGATCGAGCGCCACCGCGGCGACGTACTCATTCTCGCCTCGACCGCTTCTTTCCAGGCCGTCCCCTATATTTCGACTTACGCTGCCACGAAAGCTTTTGATCTGCTTTTCGCGGAAGGCCTCGCCGAAGAGATGAAACCCTACGGAATCCGTGTGTGCGCTCTTTGTCCAGGCTCGACGGAGTCTGAATTCCACACTGTTGCCGGTCAGGAAAAATTCAAACATAACGCCGAGACCGCCGAAAAAGTCGCGCATACCGGCTTGAAAGCTCTGGCCGCCGGCAAGAGCTACGTTATCTCCGGCCTCGGAAATTATCTCGGCGCTCACGGTGAACGCCTTGTGCCTCGTCGCTTCGTAACCAAAGTTGCCGCGGGCATGTTCAAACCTAAAAAATAGAGGCTCCGCGCCGACTCTTACGGAACGGACGCGATAATTCACCCTTTCGCACATCGCTTTCTTCGACACGCGGAAGCCTTCGTGCACGTCTAACCTATTGTGAAAACAACGACTTTCAAGCACCGCCTCCGAACCGCGCGAAAGGGAACTTTTTCATTCTGCGGCGGGAATTGATAGATGAGAACAGCCAAGAACGTCGTACCAGGGGAGATGAGAATCGCCGAGCAAGAGAGAGACGACGTTCTGTTGCGGCGGGCCGCCAAAGGCGATGAGGAAGCTTTCACCCTCATCTACCGGCGGCACCAGGCGGCCATGTATCGCTTTGCCCTGCGCATGACGGGAAATACCTGGGCCGCAGAAGAGATTGTGCAGGACGTGTTCATGACCCTGATGCGTGATCCGAAAAAATATGACGCCACGCGCGGAGCGCTCGGGGCCTTTCTTTATGGAGTGGCGCGCAATCGCGTGATGAAACACCTGGAACGGTTGCCGCGGGAAATTCCGCTTGAGGAAAAAAACGAGGACGGCACGGGCTCCGGAATTGTTTTGAGGAAAAAAACGAGGACGGCACGGGCTCCGGAATTGTTTTGCAGGACGCGTTGACGCCTGCGATTTGGGCAGAAAAACGCGAACGCCTGCAGCAAGTGAGGGCCGCGGTTCAGGAATTGCCGGTGGAGTTTCGCGAAGCTGTAGTGCTTTGTGAGCTGGAAGAAATGAGTTACGAGGAAGCCGCGCAAATGGCGGGATGCCCGATTGGCACGATTCGTTCGCGGCTGCACCGCGGTCGCGCCTTGCTGATGGCCAAACTGGAAATATTTCGCGGCGTGCCGCAGCGCGCGAGCGTTGCGCGGTGAAGGATTTTGCGTGATGCAAATGAAACAAGAAATAACGTGCGAAGAATTTGAAGCGATGGGATTGGACGCCGAGCGCAACGCATCGTTGAGCGCTGCGGATCGTGCGGCGGCAATTGAACACGCGGGGTCCTGTTCACGCTGCGCCGCATTACAGGACTCCTGGCAAGCGGCCGGAGTTGAGCTGCGCGCGTTCGCGGAAGATACCGCCATGGCGCAGGCGCCCCCGCGCGTGGAGATGCGTTTGCGCCAGGAGTTCCGCACGCGGCATGTGACATTGAAAGTGCGGCGCACGGCAGTAGTTGCTGCGTGGACGCTGGCCGCTGCGGCCGTGTTGGTCGGCGCGGTGAGCTGGATAAACTGGCGCAAGGGCAGTCCGAATGAAATGCCCAACGAACTAAAATCTACACGGAGCGTAACGAATTCCGCGGGAAACACCGCGAATTCTGTGCCCAACCCCGTGGCGCCGGGGCAAGGTGGAGGCGCGGTACAACAGCGGGGCTCGACAGGGGCGGCCGCTTCCCAAACACTTGTAGCTGAAAATGAACTGAGCGGCTTCACGTTCTTGCCGGGAGCCGTCGTCACGGATACCGATGACGCTGCGATTCTCCGCGTGCGTCTGCAACGGGGTGCGCTGGGCGCGCTCGGCTTACCCGTCAACGAAGAGCGAGCCAACGAATGGATCCAAGTTGATTTGCTGGTCGGCGATGATGGATTGCCGCAAGCGGTGCGGCTGCCGCAATAAATATTCCGAAGCAAAGATTTTGGGAGAGAAGAGGAGAAGGAAAAATGAAACGAGAACTGGGATGGATGAACGCGGTTTTGGCCGTTGCTCTTTTGGCGAGCACAGGAGCGGCACGAGCACAAGAAACACAGCAAGCTCCACCGCAAGGACAGGTAGTGATCCAAGAAGGCGGCGTGGCGGGAGCACAGGAAGGTCCAGGCCCGGTAATGATCCAAGGAGGTGTGGGGGTCGAGGGCGACTCTTTCTTTGCGGATCACATTGAGCTGCTCGGCTTTGGCGGGTTGCATGGCGGAAGAGTGGTGAAGGGAGCGCCGTTCAGCGCCGTCTCGGTTTCGGAGACGACGCAGGTCCTGGCGGACGGCAATCGCATCGTGCGGAAGACGCAAACGAATCTGTACCGGGACAGTGAGGGCCGAATTCGCAAAGAGGTGACGCTTCCGGCAATTGGTCCGTTGTCGACTTCCGGTCAGCCGCACTCTTTCATAGTGATCAGCGATCCAGTAGCGGGGACGTCCTACGTGCTGGAGCCCGACCAAAAAGTGGCGCGGGAGATGCCTGGCCGAATGGGGATGAAGATCAGGACAAGCGGCGGACCAGGCGGACCCGGCGATGTTGTGTATCACAAGTTCAAGGAAGGGAAAACTGGGACGGCGAATGCAAATATCAAAACCGAATCGCTCGGAACACAAACGATCGACGGCGTGACTGCGGAAGGGACGCGGACCACGCATACGATTCCCGCGGGAGAGATTGGCAACGAGCAGCCGATTACCGTGGTGTCGGAGCGGTGGTATTCGGCGGACTTGCAGATGGACGTCAAGAGCGCGCATTCGGATCCCCGTTTTGGAAATACGACCTACACATTGACGAACATTCAGCGGACGGAACCGGCGGCGGCACTGTTCGCGGTACCCTCGGGCTACACGATCGAGCAAGGCCACCGAGGGAAATTTCTGACGAATGTGCCCCCTCCGCCTGCACCGCCGGAAAACTGAGTCTTTGCGCTGTAGCGATCTTCTCTCCTGAAGACGGTGCGCCCTTTTCGCAGATGCCCCCATCACTGCGGAAAGGGCGCGGCCGTTTCTGGAGGTAAAGGGTGTTAAGGAGGTTCAGGAGGTAAGGAGTTCGAAGCAAACCTGATTACGACAATGAAATCTTCCAGAAAACACTGGCTGAGACGGAACTCTGGAGTACGTTAGAGAAAGATTGGCGCGGCGCATGCCTGGAAGAAATCAAACTTCGGAAGAATTCTCATAATCGACGCAACCGTCCTTCAATGACGCAAGATATGAGTCAAGGGATTGAGATGATGGAAGAGTCTTGGGCAGAAGTTTACGCGCCTCCAAAGGAAAAAAGTTACCTTGAGAAGGTTTTCGACTTGCACCCAGAAATTCGGGAGCAGGCTCACGCCGATTGGCTCGTGATGCCAGATGACGATACTATAGAGGCCCCCCCGAAATCCTCTCGGCAAAGTCACACAAAGAAGTCACAATAGAATCTTCCGGCATGTGGGGTATCAAAAATAAAGGGGTTGTTTTCACGGAATGGGTTCGTGTTCAACGACTGAACCGATCTAGTCGAAAAGTTTTAGCCTGGGATCGCCGTTCGCTTTTGCTTCTTCCAAATCCTCGGGGTGGATCATGTGCTGCTTGCCATCCGAGGTCTGGATATGCCGCCAATCGGATGTGTCTTGATCGCTCTGACTTGCCGTTGTTGCGCCTGCCACTGCGCCTCTCGTCACCGATTTTGGCAGCGGACTGGACGGCCCTTGCGGTTCTTTCACTGCGCCACGGATCAGAGTTTCCTGCGCGTTTAAATATTTCGTGAGTAACGGCACCCCAGCAGGGGGAACTTGTCCCCAGAACCCATGCATTCCACCACCGGTTTTTGATACCCTATCTGCATATCTACACACCTGCCCATGCTACGGTCGGGGTGACACTGAAAAAACATGCAAATGCATTGGAATCCATTTGGATCCGAGGCCGATCCGACATGGATGACACAATGCAAAGGGTGCTATGGAGGGCAAAAGTCGCCTCGTGACGGCGTGCAATTGTGCATGCATTCTGATGGGAAATGCCAACAAGGCACAATGTGATCTGATGTGTAGTTTTATTCCGAAGAAATGGCCGAAGTAAGTATGGAGAATCCTTTGTCAATGAAAGGACGCAGCGTCATTTTAGTGCTGATTGTGGTGTTTGTGAACGGAATGCAGATCGCGTGAATGCAGATCGCGTGTCATCAGCCTTCTCATCATGCGGGGCAAAGCAGAGTTGTTCTGCCCAATGCGGAATTGCTTAATTGCCATTTCGGAGAGTACGCACAGATGTGGTCCACCGTCGGCGCAAAACCCGGTGCCATTACTCCATGGCGTGTGACTATTGAACGGTTGGGGAATGACCCATGCCCCAACGGTATCATTGCACTGTACGACAAGAATGTTTCCATGGAAGAATTGGTGAATGCCGTTACGGAACGGTATGGATCGCCGGTTCTAAAAGGCGATATGCCTGGGGGAACATGGCAAGATGCCAGCAAAACTTTGGTGATAAATTTGTTCCCGCTGGGTGATGAGTCCAGCCCGGAAGCACATCCTTCAGCAGATGCCATGAAGAGTGATCCCGTTGCGTACTTTTTCAGTACTGATGCATTCCATGACTCAGTTGGTCGCGGTGTGCCGCGGAAAGAATTGAAGCAACTAATCTTCCTTTCTACGTTTGGCACCAGCTGTGGTGTTCCGATGGACAACTGCAAATGAATGGACGTAATTGATCAGTATCCGTCTGCTGAACACATCTACTGCTGGAAGGGTCGGGGGACTGGCGCGGTAGATCGGAGGCTTTCGAAGCCCCGTTTCCAGGGCTGATTAGATGAAGGCATCGGCTCCTTCGACCGAGTAGACTTGCAGGTTTGCTCTAGTTGATGAACGCCGGTCATCGTTTTCTCTGCCGTTCGAACTCCTCCCAGTCTCGCTTGAGAAGTTCCTCGAACTCGCGCTTGTCCCCGCCCGATTCGCGCCGTTCTCTAGCCGTCGCGCCGGATTGCGTGATGCTTTTGGATGTGGGGAATTTGGTAATTTTATGGCTGATCGGGCTGTTCCAAAATCTTCAGTCCCGGATCCCGGCGGCTGGCTTCCGGCAAGTCCTCTGGATGAATCAAGTGCTGTTTTTGGTCTGAAGTCTGGATAAGCCGCCAATTGGATGTGTCTTCGTCGCGGGGAACGTTGGTTAGGGTTGCGTCATCATGGAGCCTACCAGCAACCTGTGAAACCTCTACGTCACTCATGGAGTCGGGAAATACGACATTCCCCACTCCTTCGATTTGTACAATGCGTTTCATGGTAACGGCTTCACTCCCGGCATTCCCTGAAAGTGTTTTTGAATCCACGTACTAACAGGAACAGCCTTTTTCTGATTCGGATCGTAGATATGCGTCGCACCTTGTTTCTGTGCTTCCTCTGCTTCAATGCGTTGTTGGATTTCTTTTGGTCTTTCGATGCCAACCATCTTTGGTAATCCCGCGCCTGTTTGGTCGATGTTTTGCTGGAAGCGGTCGAACTGAGCTTCGCGCACATCCTTCGGAAGCAACGGATTCGGGATGTTCTGCAATTCAAGCTCTAGTTGTTCCTTGTTTGCACGACCTGAACCTGATACCGCCTTCTGATATGCGATAACAGCGCCGCGTGCGCCGATATAACCGATGACAGCATCTTGGGCCGGCCTCGGAAGCGCTCTCCAGTTCTGATCCACCCGCCATTCGGCTAGCTCCGGGCCGTGCGTTCTACTTCGGTTCACGCACGAGGTCGACCTGGCCTCGTTCGTAGTACCTCTCGTACAACCACCAAGCGCCCAAGGAGATTGCCAGAGTCATGCCAAGCGATGGGAACGCCAAACCTGTGGGCAGAGCCATAGTCATAATGCCCGCCGTCGCAAACATCAACACGATCAACATCGCGAAGCCGACCAGCGGGAGAGTTGCAAGCCGCAAGTTCGAGGTGTCATTCGTCGACTTTGAGAATTGCCCCGCACTGAGCAAAGGAATTGAAGCGGTGTAAACCAGGACTCCCTTTAATACAAGCCACGCGGCTATTCCAGCAGCGCTGCCATAGCTGAGACCCGCAAGTGCACTCATTAGCAGCCCGATCGGCGTCCAAGCAGCGGTGCGAACAAGGTTGATCTTCCACATCACCCGACAAGCGGTCCGGTATTCCAGTGGAAAGCAACCGTGCAGCGGCGAGAGTTTCCCTGACAACCGGGCGGAACTCGTGGCGGGCCAATTCCCGCCTGACACCGGCACTCCCAGCAGGGCTGAAAGCCCAGCGGCCAGGATCCCAATCGCGTATGTAGATGGCAGCCCCACAACGAAGAGCACGCTCGCCGCTGCAGCAACAATTACGGACCCGCGCCACAATTCGTGCCAGCGCAGTGCTGCGCCTCCCAACAGGAACTCGGCGGTTCTTTTCTCTTCCTCGTTCAGCCAGGCGCCCGCCAGACGGTCCAGCCAAGGCTCCGTCGACCACTCTCGAGGGGCTAGCCAATCGCGCGAAAGGATGTGTTCTCCGACACTGGCACCGACGAGGTGCAACCGCAAATTCTGCCACGCCGTCTGCGGCCGCGCGGGCTTGTCTTCTTCATCGTCCTCCAGCAATTCCTCCATTTGAGCATCTTCGTCCAGAACTCCCATGCTCTGCTGCTTGAGCTCATGCGCCGGTTCATTTACCTGCTCCGGCGCAGCCTCGACGACTATCCGTGCGCGAAATTTCATGGCCAGCGTCCGTACGCCGAGCGCGGCGAGGGCGATCAAGATCATCAGGGCGATCCACTCGGACACACGCCCATGAAAGGCGGCGATCGCGAAATCGATCCATCCAGTTGGCAGAGCGCGAAGCACTGGATAAATCGGGGCGAAATAGGGAAGCGGCCCCGCGTAAAACACTACTATCAATGCCAAGTAAAGGCCCACCGGCACCCATTTGTGGATTCCGTAGACGTATGCGGCCAAAGCAAAAATGGCTGCGAGCGTCACCAACCATTGCAGGGTCGCACACGCCGCCGCCTTCCAAAACCACGGTTCATTTTGGGCCTCGAAAACAAAGGCAAAGGCAACGCCGCTCGCCAACCAGATCCTTGCGGTTTTCCACAAGAAGACCTGAAGACCCCAGCGGAAGAAGTGCGTGTCGGATAGCGGATAGAAATGAAAGAGCAGCCGCTCCGGAGACACAGTCATCAGAGATTGCAGTTGGCGCGAGCGCATCACTGCTGTAGCCGTGCAATAAAGCGTCAGGCAGGCCAACAGCCAAGCGTTTCCTTTTTCCCGATGAATTGCGATGATGGCCGCCAAAACTATGATCAGGAGCGGTTCGTAGATCGCCGGGCGGTCCAGCTTGAAGCTGCGGCGCCACCAGCGCGCGCGCCGCCGCAAACTCTTCGATTTGCGCACGCGCTGCCGCACTGCTCGGCGCAAACGCCAAACCAGGGCCAGGCTATAGAGTCGCATCCCTACTCTTCCTCGCTCCGCTCGCTCAACTTCAGAAATAATTCTTCGAGCGATTGGGCATTGCCGGACTGCCGCAGATCTTCCACTCTCCCCGAGAGCCGCATTCCGCCATGATCCAGGATGCAGACGCAGTCCGAGAATTTTTCCGCGATCTCGAGGATTTGCGTGGTGTAGATCACGGTACGCCCTCGCTTGGCAGCCAAGCGCGCTTCGTGCTTAAAATAGGCGATGCCCGTGGGGTCCATGCCCGAAGCCATCGGCTCGTCCAGAATCCACAGTTCCGGGTCTACCGTGAGCAACGCCGTCAGCGCTGATTTGTACATCTGTCCGCGTGACATTTTGCCGATCGGCACGGTGGCCAGTGGCAGAAGGTCCAAACGCTCAAGGATTTCTACGACGCGCTGCTCGTCGGGATTGGGCCGCTCATAGAGGCGAACGCACATGGCCACGTGGCGCAGTATGCTCATGCGCGCAAACAGCATTGGGCCGTCGGGCAGGAACATCAGCCGCCGGCGGAAATCCATGCGCCCGCGGTGAAAGATTTCCCCGTCATAACGGACTTTGCCTTGGGTGGGCCGGACGATGCCCGCCAGGCAGTTCAGTAGAGTGGTCTTCCCCGCGCCATTTGGCCCGAGCAGCGCTACTACTTGTCCGGGTTCAAGTTGCAGAGAAACGTTTTCCAGCGCCCAAAACCCGCCAAATTGCTTGGAGATCCCTTCTAGAGAGACTTGCATGAGGGCGTAGTATCCCCGCCAGATTCAGCGCCGTCAACCAAGTACTCGCCTGCCCGGACTTTGGCGTTGTACTCCGACACCCTTTTTCCTGCATCCTAAGAAGGAATCCTTCGAGCTTGGAGATATTGTCTATGGCCAACTTCGGCGTGCAACACCTGTCGCGCAACTGTCGCCTCTTGCAGCTTCTTGCCATCTGCATGGTATGGGTGCTGTCTCTTTTTGTTTTGTGCGCCGGGGTGAAGGGACAGTCCGCGGATCGTGGTAAGAGTGAACAGGGCAAAGATGAGCCTCGCACGGATGAACTGCGAAAGCTGAACGAATCGGCTGGGGCGCTGATCAAAAAAGTTTCGCCGAGCGTGGTGCAGATATTGGTGACGGGGTACGGACCGCTGGAAGAAGGAGAAAAAGGAAGCGCCAGCGCGGTGATCGGCAGGCAGCGGGCAATCGGCTCCGGATTCGTGGTGGAGTCGAGCGGGTACATCATGACGAACGCGCACGTGGTGAACGGGGCGCAACGGGTGCAGGTGGTGCTGCCTCCCGCGATTGAAGAACTGCCGCTGCGAGCAGCGCTCTCGACGCGCACAACGGTGGTTCCGGCAAGAATTGTCGGCGTGGCGCGGGATATCGACTTGGCGCTCATCAAAGTGGACGCGGAGAAGCTGCCGGCGCTGGCGCTGGCCGACTACCGCAAACTGGGACAAGGCGAACTGGTTTTTGCGTTTGGGAGCCCCGAGGGGCTGCGCAATTCAGTGACGATGGGAGTGGTTTCGGCGGTGGCGCGGCAGATCGATGCGGATTCACCACTGGTCTACATCCAGACCGACACGGCCATCAATCCAGGAAATTCCGGCGGGCCGCTGGTGAACGTGAATGGCGAAGTGGTGGGAGTGAACACATTTATCCTGTCGCAATCCGGAGGAAACGAAGGCCTGGGCTTCGCCATTC
>WNFQ01000579.1_pt1 | contig 27225 bp, 22 predicted proteins | sample 5400171 | NCBI WGS metagenome assembly WNFQ01 (sample SAMN13153356, study PRJNA577476) | soil metagenome | isolation source: 20 cm soil under Madrone tree | place: USA:California | collected 2016-06-14
TTAAGGCTGCATACAGCGAACAACCCTTGTTTTGGCTGGCGGTTTGGCCGGCTCCCGTTGCGGTCGCCTCCACGATTTTTATCTTCTTCCGTCAGGGATTCCATTTCCAAAATGGGGTGCTGGTTCTCGGCCGGCGGCTCGATTGATTTCGCTTCCGGGGCTTTGCGTTCCTGCATCTACAGATGCTGTTCCGCAAGCCAACTCAGAATGGGCGGCGCTTAAGAGCTGGTGCGGCTCGAAGGGTTGAACCAAGCCATCAGCCTGGTCGCGGTCAAGATCGGGAGCGGGATGCGGTGAATCCAGTAGGTGCCATCAGCGACGCTCGTCTGCTCCCAACGATAGGTTAGAAAATGCTGGCCAGTGATCGGGACTTCCTGGCCTGTGATCGGCATTTCCAGGACCCGCGATTGCCCGCATCTTGACAGGCAGATACTCGCCAAGGGTCCCGTTCCGAAGCGCCCTCATCGAAGCATCAATCAGCGCTTGGAAATTTTCCTCATTCTGAACGAGTGTGTTGCGAGATTTCCATGGAAGATTGCCGAATACGCCCAACAAGATTACCCCTTTGATGTCGGGGTCCCAATTGAGCTGAAACATTAAGGGACGTGTCTTAACATTGGACATTCGGTCTTGACGGATGACGCATTGTAGGCAGCCGCTATCTGGTTTAGGACGACACCAATCAAACCTCGTGTGGCGGTTGAAGGACGCACCAATAAGGGATGTGTAATAACTTTAGACATTGCTTTTGGGCCACGGGTACGACCGCGTAAATGTCTTAATATTAAGACACGTCCCTTTGGCTTTTGCTTTTTACAATATCGGCAAATTGACCTAACCCCGAACCGTCTCACAGGCTATTTCTCTGGCTTGGGCGGTTCTGAAAATCCACCGCGCCTTCAGCGCTAGACCGATAGGGGGGCGTTTCCCTGGGCCTAACAGCCCAGGCTATAATCTTGTCTGCGCTTCGCGCCTCTTCATTGCTCCAGAGCGAAACTGATTCCAAAATCCGACAGACTCCTGGGCCTAGCAGCCGAGGCTTAAGTCTGGCCAGCGCTTCGTACCTTCTTCACAGAAGATCGCAAAGATCACGAAGACTTTTAAACAGAAATAGCAAAGGTTCGACAACTTCTAGCTTCCGGATTCAACCTCTGAGCGATTTGTCAGCTGTCATGAGATTCGCCCCACAGCCGTTCAACGCTTTGCCGAGCAGCTGGAAACGCTAGGAAAGATCAAACGCCTTTTGAAAATACCCCTTGTTTATGAAAGTGCCTCTTCTCTATCCTCCTTAGCGGTGACATTGCCGGCTCGACGTTTTTGAACGACCTATCTTAATTGTGCCTATGATGCGTTTGAATTCTTATCAGGGAAAGCGATTGCTTGCCCTGGCACGTGGTGCCGATTATGCACATGCCGGCGAAGCGGAGGCGATCGATTTGGTCTGGAGTGGTTTGCCGAAGAGTCGCACGCAGAATGTACTCGATGCGGGATGTGGACGCGGCGGAACTGGGGCTTACGTGTACCGCGCGGGGTGGGGGCGTGTCACCGGAATTGACATCGAAGCGGAATCAATCGTCAGAGCCCGGGAAACCTATCCCGAAATTTCTTTCGAAATTTGCCCGGCTGAAGAATCTGACCGCGTGGGAAAGGAGACATTTGATATTGTTTGTTGCTTCAATGCGTTCTACGCATTCCCTGATCAGGCCGAGGCGCTATTCTCTTTCGCCCGTGCGGCGAAACCTGGTGCGAGGCTGGCAATCTTCGACTACACGGATCCGGGTTCCTTTGGCACTACGCCGCTGGCAAAGCATGTGGAATTGCAATGCTGGAATCCGCTCAAACTATCCGGCATCGGTTCGCTTCTTGATAACGCCGGATGGTCGCTTGAGAGCATCCGGGATGTGAGCAGCGATTACGAGCGTTGGTACAGAAACTTTGCGGCCCGTATTCACGACCTGCAACCCATGCTTGTTCAGGAGTGTGGCATTGAAACCTGGGAATATGCCGTGAAGTTTTACGATACGATGTATGAAACGGTTCAGACCGGGAACATGGGCGGCGCAATTGTCTATGCGGTAAAGCGCAGTTAAAGCTTAGGATTTCTCACACTCAGACGAGTGAATAGGTTTTGAACCGTGGTATTCGAGTACCGGGTCCGGACTACCGGAGAGTCAGAAGGTCACGAAAGCACGTCCGTGGACAAGGAGCGCCGCCAAGCATGAAAACGGCAGTGTTATAAACAGACGGAGAGAAATCGTTTGAACAGAAGACCGCAAAGTTCACAAAGGTTTACAAGCCGAGACCGAAATTTCGTTCAAAACCTTTGTGAACTTTGCGATCTTCTGTTCAAACCGTCTATTGAAGGAAGGGCGAACAGATTAGGGTCGCGCCTAAAGAATAAAGAAACAGTATCTTAAGATGCTATAGACATTGAATCTTTAGACGCGACCCCAATGGCTGGCGTGTCAATCACGCTGTAAGCGTAACAGACCTGCCCGCATTCGCTGCGCGAAAGCGTTGCGGGCGGGACTCAGCCCATGTTTGCGGCTGTTTCAGCAGGCTCGTCAGCGCCCATTTGCCTATCGGCTATTTGCTATTTGCTATTTGGTATTTGGTATTTGCTATGCGCTTCGCCAAACAGAAGTTAGCAAAGGAAGCAAAGGCCGCTTCTAGCTTCTGGATTCAACCTCTTCGCGATTTGTCATCTGTCATGAGATTCGCCGCAGAGCGGTTCAGCGCTTTGCCAAGCAGTTGGAAACCGATCCAGCGTTAGCTAGGAAAGATCAAACGCCTTTTGAAAATGTCCCTGTCGATTTCGGCCGGACGTAATGTCCCGTCGCTCTACCTTGCACTTCGCTGTACGATGGCATTCTATCGTAGATTGAGACAAAGAAGCATGGCTAAAACCCAAAAGATCATCATTTCGTGCGCTATCACTGGCGCCATCCATACGCCGTCAATGTCGCCCTACCTCCCAATGACGCCGGACCAGATTACCGGGGCGTCGATCGACGCAGCCAAAGCTGGGGCTGCGATCGTGCATCTACATGCGCGCAATCCGGAGACTGGTAAACCAGACCACAGTCCCGCAGCGTTTGCGGCATTCCTGCCACGAATCAAACAGTCGACTGACGCCGTGATAAACCTGACCAGCGGTGGGGCGCCCTACATGCGAATTGAGGAACGCATTCAGCCCGCAATCGCGTTTAAGCCGGAACTCGCATCGCTCAACATGGGTTCGATGAATTTTGGGCTCTTTCCGATGCTGGAACGCTTCAACGAGTTCCGACACTCATGGGAGCGCGACTACCTGGAGAGCAGCCGGGACCTGGTGTTCCGGAATACCTTTAAGGATGTTGAGTACGCACTGCGGACCTGTGCGGGTAACGGCACCCGCTTTGAATTCGAGTGCTACGACATAGGTCACCTCTACAACTTGGCACATTTTCTCGACCGCGGGTTGGTGCAGCGGCCCCTTTTCGTTCAATCGGTGTTTGGCATCCTGGGCGGAATCGGTACACATCCCGAGGATGTGGTGCATATGAAGCGCACTGCAGACCGGCTATTTGGCGGGGACTACCACTGGTCTGTCTTGGGTGCCGGACGCAAGCAGCTTCCGATCGCCGCCCTGGCCGCTGGGATGGGTGGCAATATACGCGTGGGTTTGGAGGACAGCTTATGGATCGGACCAGGCGAACTGGCCAACAGCAACGCCGCTCAAGTGCATCGCGCCCGGCAGATTATCGAAGGTCTGGGATTCGAAGTCGCGACACCGGCCGATGCACGTGAGGCCTTGTCGCTCAAGGGCGGCGATAAGGTCGCCTTCTAGGATTGAATCTGCGTCGGGCTGTTTGTCCACTCTTCGAAGCGCGAGAAATACTTTTAGTTCCATCGATTGCGTTCATCGGGTCGGCGCCTCTTCCTCATAGTCGGAATAGAATCCTTTACCGCTCTTTATCCCTAAACGGCCCTGCTCGATGTACCGCCTGAGCAACTGGCGCGGTTCAGCGGGAATGCCTGGACGGATGGCTGCGTAATGCTCTTCAATGTCCAGCACTACATCGAGTCCGACTTTGTCCATCATTCGGAACGGTCCGCTATGCGAACCGAGGACGCTTTGAAAAAGTCGGTCGACGACCTCAGGCGTTGAAACGCCCTCGGCCACCACGGCCAGAGCCTCGCGCTTTATCGCCGCCCATATCCGGTTATAGATAAATCCCACGCTTTCCTTAAGGACACGAAAGGGCACCAATCCGTAAGTCGGCAGCCGTTCGAACAAGCGGGCAATTACCTCGTCGGTCGTCTTCCCACAGGACATCACCTCTACGACATTCAACTCAGGCGGCCTGTAGTAGTGGGTGTTGACTACTCGGCCAGGGCGCGAGACCGCGTCGATGAACTGGCTCGTTGGATAGGACGACGAATTGCTGGCAAGGATCGCATCTTCTGGCGCTAGACGATCCAGATCGCCAAACATCTTTCTCTTGGGATCCAGCCGCTCTGGTATCGCTTCCACAACCATCCAAGTCTCAGCAACGGCGGCTTGGACGGTCCTCGAGAGAACCAAACGACCTGGAAGAGCTCCGGACCGCCCCGCCACGACCCGAGGCAGTTCTGCTTCGACGTAGCGTCGGGCGTTCTCCAACTGATCGGCGTTCGGATCATAAAGGCGAACCTCGCCGCCACTGCTCGCCAGCATGAGCGCGATCCGTGAACCGAGCGTACCGCTTCCTATGACTGCTGTTGGACGTGTCGTAGGACTAAATGTTAAGTTGTCGTGTTTTAGGGCCATAACTCCTCGTTGTCTGCACGCATTTTAAATATTCAGGCTTAATCCCTGTCACGGTGAGATAGGACATCGACTACGAGTCATCAGCCGTATGTCAGGACACTGCCACCGGCTCCGCCTTGGCGCGATGCGAGAGCAATTCCAGTAGTCCCATAATCAAGTTGTCACGCTCCTGCGATAGCTCCTCGAATGAGCGGCCATCGACCTCCTCCAGCACGCCGTCCACGATCTTTTTCTGCAGTTCGGGACCTAGGCTGGGAGAGCCGAGATCGGTCCAGTACGCCGTCATCGGACCCGTAAATTGCTCAAAGAAGTTACGAATACCGCCCGCTCCGCCTCCCAGGTGGTAGATCAGGTTCGGTCCCATCAGAGCCCAGCGCAGACCCGGGCCCATGCACACTGCGGCATCGGCGTCCGCCACGCTGACGACGTCTTGATCGATCAGGTAGGCTACTTCCCGGTAGAGCGCCGCCGAAAGGCGGTTTGCCACATGTCCCATGAGCTCCTTGCGAATATGAATCGCCCGCTTTCCCATTGCGGTGTAGAAACGCATTGCGCGTTCGATGGTCTCCGCAGACGTCTTCGCTCCTCCGACCACCTCGACCAACGGAATTAGGTGCGGCGGATTAAAGGGATGTCCGGTTACGCAGCGCTCCGGGTGCTTGCACTCGGATTGGATGCGGCTCATAGGGATACCGGAAGTACTCGACGCCAGGATGGCAGGCGGGGGAAGGATCGAATCGATGTCCGCGAACAATTTGATCTTAAGAGGCTCGCGTTCGGGGGCGTTTTCCTGCACCAGGTCTGCGTCTGCAAGGGCTTCTTTGATATCAGATTCGAATCGCAGACGCGAGGTCGACGCTCCCGGCGCCAGTCCGATCTTTGTCAGCGCGGCCCACGCCGTTTCGACGTATTGGCGCACTTTGTCTTCCGTGCCTGGTGCTGGATCGGTAGCCACTACGTCCAGACCGTGAGCTAGAAAACAGGCGGCCCAACTGGAGCCGATCAGGCCCGTCCCGACGATCGTAACACGATTGATTTCAGTATTCGCGTCCATAATTGATCAACCCCCTTAGTTTCTGACAACGCCGATCGCATACATACGACCATCCGCAGAGTAACTGAGGTATCCATCTGGGTGGTCGCCAAACGGGCTGGAACGCTCGCCAGTCGCAGTCGCCTCATAGACCATTGACTGGAATTTCCACGTACCGAGGATCGGGTTCTCGGCGGCTAATGCGGACTTTGAAACGCCGAGGGAGTTTTGTGTAACATCGGTAGCCTTCATTTTGATTCCTGTAGTGAGAGAGGGTTGGGAATGCTCGCGCAGACCCTCACGCGAGAAGCTGAAGCTAAACGGACCTTCATGCTGAATGTAAATGGCGAGACTCCTAACCTCGCCGAGAAGTCCGTCTCTCGTCACGGCCATGGAGTGACGACGAATAAACCCGTCCTAGATGACTCTCTAGTATCGCACCGCGAGCGGCTGCGTGCCAGACTGATTTTCTGCGCGATTCGCGCCGAAGCAAGCATTAAGTTGTTGGGGCGAACAGCAGCGCAGATGGGGGTCGCGTCTAAAGAAACAGAATCAAGAGACAGCATCTTAAGATGTGACACATATTGAATCTTTAGACGCGACCAACGAACGCGGTAGTAGCCACCGTAGGGGTGGGAGCTATTACGGTGGATGTTTCCATCAGTCCCAACGGCGCCAGGGCATACGTCACCAATGCCGGTGCGAAGAGCGTCTCGGTGATCGATACGGCGACCAACACGGTGGTGGCCACCGTAGGGGTGGAATTTATTCCGGTTCATGTTTCCATCAGTCCAGACGGGGTGCACGCTTGCGTGACCAATGCCGACTCGAACTCGGTATCGGTCATCGAACCAGCACCAATACGGTAAGCGCCACCATGCCGGTTGGAGTTCACCTGGTCGATGCAGCCATATTATAGGCCATGCCGACGCCCTTTTCCCAAAGGGCCTACTGAACCGCGTGTGGTTGCAAAGAGGCAGGTTGTCAAAAACCGAACTTGTGGATTTTAACAAAGCGCTTGCCAGGTGGTCTAATGTCGATTAAACCGATATAGATTATAAGATGATGGACTTTTTACCTGCTATGTCTGGTGCGTGGCGTATCCGTTCCGCTTTTGCGCCGTGTAAGGGGCCGTCACGTCTCGTCCGGACGTATTGTGACCGAAATTAGCGAATCCGGAAAGCATCTCGCTCACCTATGAAAATCGCTATCGAATCTCCGGGCACGATTAGTGCTATAGAGCTCTATAGCTTTGTAGGCCTCGCTTTGATTGCACAAGTGGGATTGTGATCCGGCCGCTACCGCACCAAAACGCCGATTCTGATGAGCTCCACCTTTGATCTCGAACCGAAAGTCCGACGAGCAAGCACGAACACGCTTCACGCAGCTTTTACTGCCGCTGCAAGGCTCGGTCTGCCTAAGCATCTCCAACTAAGTAACGCGATCATCGATCTTGTCCGAAACGGATCATTGGAAGCCGGTGATCAGATTCCGCCCGAGCAACAGCTTGGCCAATCTCTCGGCATAAGCCTGGGTACGGCGCAGAAATCTCTGAACCGTTTGGCCATTGAAGGTTGGGTCGTCCGCGAGCACGGGCGAGGAACCTTCGTTTCTCGTCCGGACCGAGCCACTGAAGATGTCCGGTTCTATCGTTACCTGGATCACTTTCGCTTTCTCGATTCCGCAACCGGCGAACCGTTACCGGTTTACTCGACGTTGATCAGCCGCAATGTTGTCGAATCGGACCCTCAGCTAGTGCAGCGGCTTGGCCGCGACCCGGCTGGCTTTGTGGAAATCGTGCGCCGGATCGACCTGGGTAGCGAATTTAGTTGTCGCAGCCTCATGTATCTTGGAGCGACTCGCTTCGGCGGGCTGTTGTCGTTGCCGTCTCATGCTTTCGATAACGTCAATCTGAAGCAGATCTTCTCCGATCACTTTGGAGCGCCAACCTTCGATTTCACTCAGACCGTCAAACTAACCGCGCTTTCCCGGGAAGACGCGTCTTTCCTGAATGTGTCGGCGGGCACCGGAGCGCTGGTTCTCGAGATCGTGGCCCGGACCCATCAGGAGCGACCCCTCTCGTTCCAACGCGTTCTCATTCCCTCATCTCGCCATGCCTTGGATATGTCTCCACCCGTGATGGAGATGGCAAGGCGCCATTCGGCCGGACCAGCCACATTTAATTCCTGAAACATGGCAAACGACATCGAAATAGAAGCAGACGTATTAGTGATCGGCGGTGGAACCGCCGGTTGTGTTGCCGCAATCAAAGCAAAAGAAGCATTACCGGATCGCACGGTTCTCTTGCTGGAAAAGGCGAATGTCAAACGGAGCGGAGCCATCGCATTGGGAATGGACGGCGTAAATAATGCGGTTATTCCCGGACATGCTACCCCGGCTCAATATGTCCGAGAAATTACCATGGCGAATGATGGAATCGTCAACCAGAAAGCGATCCTCGCCTATGCCGAGCAGAGTTTTGCCATGATTCAGGAGCTGGAATCCTGGGGAGTAAAGTTCCAAAAAACTGCGACCGGCGATTACGACATCAAGAAAGTGCACCATCAGGGTAGCTATGTCTTACCCATGCCGGAGGGATACGACATCAAGAAACTCTTGACCCGGGCGATGCGGCGGGTCGGTGTGAAGACCGAAAACCGGGTCATGGCGACAAGGGTACTAACTGATGAGGGACGTGCCGTTGGGGTGCTCGGACTGAATGTAAGAACCGGTGAGTTTGTAATTGGACGATCGAAGGTAGTCATTCTTTGTTGTGGAGCGGCCGGTCGGCTCGGCTTGCCGGCATCGGGCTATCTCATGGGAACCTATGAGAACCCGTCAAATGCAGGAGACGGCTATTCGATGGCTTATCACGCCGGTGCCGAGTTAACTAACATAGAGTGTTTTCAGATTAATCCACTCCTCAAAGATTATAACGGGCCGTCCTGTGCCTATGTCAGTGGGCCGTTCGGAGGTTACACGGTGAACGCAAAAGGGAATCGTTTCATGCTCTCCGATTATTGGAGCGGCCAGATGATGATGGAATTCTACAAAGAACTAACTGGTCCGAACGGTCCGGTGTTTTTGAAGATGGATCATCTGGCTCCGGAAACGGTCTCGGAAATTGAGAAAATCTTACACACAACAGAACGACCGAGTCGCGGCCGATTTCACGCGGGTCGGGGAACTAATTACGGAGAAAAGTTAGTTGAGATGGCGGTGTCCGAGATTGGCTTATGCAGCGGACATAGTGCTTCTGGCGTGTGGGTGAATGAACGAGGTGAAACCACGGTGCGCGGCCTCTATGCGGCCGGCGACATGGCTTCGGTGCCGCACAACTACATGCTGGGTGCGTTTACTTACGGTAACATCTGCGCTCGCAACGCGCTGGAGTACTTACCAACCGTAGACTACGGCAGAGTCGATGATGGACTCGTTCAGCGCGAGCGCGAGCGCGTTCTGGCGCCTTTAAATCGGCCAAACGGGATTCCGCCGCATCTAGTCGAGTACAAATTGAGACGGCACGTCAATGACTACCTGCAACCGCCCAAGAGCGCTAACCGGCTGGCCCGAGGACTGGAGTATTTCCTAAGAGCGCGCGAAGAGATCGAACAGCTCGGGGCGGTAGAACCGCATGATCTCATGCGAGCAATGGAATGCGCGTTTATTCGAGACTGCGCCGAGATGGCCGCCCGCGCTTCGCTCTTTCGCACAGAGAGCCGCTGGGGGCTCTATCACTACCGCCAGGATTTCCCTGAAATGGACGAAGAAAATTGGTTCGTTCACGTCAATCTCAAATTGGGAAGTGACGGCGCAATGACTCTCTTCAAACGGTCGATAGAACCGTATGTCGTACCGCTGGATCAGACTGAACTAGAGAACTATCGCAGGATCCGGATCCCGGCGGAACCAGCGCTAGCGTAAAAATGCATGATCGATATGAGTGAAGAAAAAAAAGGCAAAAAAGTCGTCGCCGGCCAGTTGAAATTCGAATCGGAACTGGCCGCAGCCGAAGCATCGCGGTTGGTGCCAAACCGGCAAGTGACAAGGCTTTTTGATGTGCCGGTTGTGGTCGATGAGGAACGCTGCATTAGCGGATGTCATGTCTGTGTCGAGTCGTGCCCAGTCGATTGCTTGGCGATCGAGGTCGAGCGTCGGAAGGCCTACATGAAATTTGATGACTGCTGGTATTGTCTGGCCTGCGAAGTGGACTGCCCAACCAATGCTATCACAGTCAAAATTCCGTTCTTAATTCGCTGATCTATGGAGGCATCGAATACTTCAATCTTGACGCGTCTAACCAGCGGTGACGTTGATGTGCGACGAGTGGCCTTGACCGAGCTCGACGAGGTTTTAGAAGTTGCGTCGCTCAGCGACCTTTTGCCGTTGCTTATTGATGAAGATGCCACGGTCCGAAAGCTGACTATCCAGGCTCTAGAAGAAATGGGCGATCATCGCGCGTTACCGGCGTTGCTGAAGGCAGCCGGCGATCCTGACCCTAACGTTTGTTCGGCCGCCGTGACCGCGATCAGAGAATTCCGAACACCGGAGGCGGTGAATGCGCTCTTGGCAGGCGTAGCCGATGGAGCCGCCAAAATCAGGCAAGCAGCAGTCGTCGCTTTACGAGGTGTTCGAGAAAAGCGAGTACAAGAACTTTTGGTCAAGACAGTACTGGATCCGGCGCCGGAAGTGCGGCGCGAAGCCGTGTTGGCTTTAGGCTATCTCCAGGCGAATGAGACCCTACCGGTCTTTCGATTAGCTTTAAACGATCAGGACGAGGAGGTGCGGCGTTTAGCGGTCGACGCTCTATCGCAATTCGATGGAGCAGATGTATCTGACCTCGTTGGTGCAGCTGGAGATTCAGCTTGGCGGGTGCGCCGCCAAGCCGTTATCGGACTATCAAATTATCACAGCGAGCAAGGGGAACAGATTCTCGCTAAAGCGCTCGACGACGATCAATGGGAGGTCGTAAAAGAAGCAATCGTTAGCTTAGGAAAGCTGCGAACGCCTCTCTTTCGACAGCTAACGCGATTTTTCGGTCACGAACTGGCCGATATCCGAATCGCGACCGCGGTGGCCGCCGGAGAGATCGCTGACACTGAATTCAAACGGTATCTTGAAGCTTTGCTGGAGGATCCGGATACAGGCGTGCAGAAGGCCGCTGCCCGCGCTTTGCACCAGATAGAAAAGCACGAAATCGAAAGATCCAAAATATGAACAAGTTTCGTGCGTTCATCGGCATGTTCTTCCTAGCCGTCTCGATTGGACAGAGCGAGGAGGTAATTCGAATCGGAATCGGAACGCAAGATACTACCATTAACTGTGCGGCGGGCGGCGCAGTTGTGCGAGAACTGCATCTCTTAGAAAAGTATCTACCGCACGACGGCCGGTACAAAGATATTAAGTACGAGATTGTCTGGCATAACTTTACCAGCGGGGCTCCCGCCAACACCGAGATGCTGGCCAACAAGCTCAATATAACTAACATGGCGGATTTTCCCGCTATTCTCGGTGCTTCGGCTTTTCAGGCGGCAAACAACGGAGTGAAGACCTATTATATCGCGACGCTATCCGGCAGTACGCGGGGCGCCGGCAATGCGGTGGTTGTGCCGCTCCAATCCAAGGTTCAGTCGTTTAGTGAGCTGAAAGGAAAGCGGATTTCCGTCCCGTTTGGATCAACTGCACACGCAATGCTGTTGCGGGCGATCCAGGATCAAGGCTGGGATCCGGAACGTGACGTCTCGATCATTACGCAGGCACCGGAAGTGGCCGGGTCAGCCTTGAAGGCCGGACAGATCGATGCGCACGCGGACTTTGTTCCTTTTGGCGAGTTGTTCCCGTTTCGCGGGATAGCGAGAAAGATCTATGATGGCAGCTCGTCAGGAGTACCTACAACCCATGGTATCCAGGTCCGATCTGATTTTGCGGAAAAGTATCCGGAGTTAGTTGTCGCCTACCTGAAGGCGACAATTGAGGCGAACCGCCTGATCCGAGAACATCCGGAAGAATTGTGCACTAAATTAGCCGAGTGGACGGGAGTCGAGCCAGAAGTCTTATATGCGTTTCATGGGCCACAAGGTATTCAAACCCGCGACTATACTCTCAAGCCGGAATACGTGGAAGCAATTCGGAAGGCAGAAGAGAAACTGCGGATATTGAAGAAAACGGATCAACCCGTGGACGTGGATGCGTTTGTCACGGATAAATTCATACGAGAGGCAAGCAAGCAGGCCGGACTCGATTACGATGCGCAACTGAAGGACTACGCACCGGTTCCTTTCGGTCAGGACGCTCAGGACACCCATGCTCCAGTCGCCGAGCCAAGTCTGGCAGGGCAAGTCTGGATCCAGGGAGAGCCGACGGTTCGCCTCTATAGTTCTCCGGCAGCAGCTCTTTCCGCCGCCGCCAAATCGGAGGAATCGGGCAAGAAAGTCCGCGTTGTTTACGTTCACGACCGGGAAAGCGGGATTAAGCTTTTCGCCGTCCGAGCCTGGTTTGTCGAAAAAGATGGCGAACTAAGCGCTTTCTTGTTGAAGCCGGACGCCGAAAAATGGGCCGCAGACAAAGGAGGCTCCGTCGTGGACTATGCTGCAGCTCAAAGAGTGGCTGCTGCGCGATTTGCTGCTAACTAATTCCGCAAAACCAATGAGCACGGCCCAAGCGTATCCAACAACGACGACTGGAGTGCATGAAAGCACTGCTAACCGAAAGTTGGGAATGCGGCGGATGATCCAGCCGATGCTCATCCGTTGCGTCTCGCTGCTGGCTTGTGTAATTCTGTGGCAATCGGCTTCTGCCAACAAGTGGAACCTCTTGGTGAATTTCGAGAATGTTCCGGCCCCCACCGCCGTCTGTTTGGCTGCGACAAAACTGGTACAATCGCCAAAGTTCCAAAGTCATTTGGTTAGCAGCATTGGCCGGGTCTTTGGAGGATTTGCTTGCGCTGGCCTGTTAGCGATAGCTATCGGGCTGGCGGTAGGACGGTCGAGACTGGCGGCCAATATCCTGATGCCACCGTTGGAGCTGCTCCGGCCGATCCCGGCCGTAGCCTGGATCCCGTTAGCAGTGCTGATGTTTCCGAGCCCAGAGGAAAGCATGGTTTATATCACTTTTGTTGGTGCGTTTTATCCGATTCTCCTGAATACAATCCACGGCGTTACCTCAGTTGATCCAAAATTGACTTTTGCCTCCTTAACGCTTGGCGCTTCGCGGCTGCGTGTCTTTTCGGAGGTAATAGTACCCGGCGCAATGCCATCGATTGTGACAGGATTGAGCATCGGGATGGGTAACGCCTGGTTTTCCCTGGTTACGGCGGAAATGGTGGCCGGCCAATTTGGAATCGGTTACTACACCTGGGAGTCATACACACTCCAAAATTATAACGATATCGTACTGGGTATGATTGCAATCGGGCTTCTCGGAATGTTGAGCAGCCTGCTGATCAAACGAATTGCCCGGCGATTCATGCCTTGGGCGAGGCGAGGAGGTAAAGAGTGAAGAAACGGTCAGGAGAAATTTCGATTCGAAACGGGCGAATCTCATTCGTCACTCCACAGCGCATCATTGACGCGATTAAAGATATTTCCGTTGATTTCCGCGCTGGGCAATTTACCACATTACTTGGGCCCTCCGGCTGTGGAAAATCTAGCTTGCTGGGAGCTATTGCAGGGTTTGTACCGCTGAGCGATGGCCAAATCTTCGTTGACGAAAAAGTCGTGCGCAAGCCGGATAGCAGCCGCGGGATCGTCTTTCAAGACCACAATCTCTTTCCATGGAAGACAGTTCAGGGCAATGTGGAATTTGGTCCGAAGATGCGCCGGGTCCGGAAGCAAGAGCGCCATCGACTCGCAGATCAAATGCTGGAGCGGGTAAATCTCAGAGGATTCGAGACCAGTTATCCGGATCAGCTCTCCGGCGGCATGCAACAGCGGGTTAACTTAGCGAGAGTACTCGTCAATCAGCCAGCCGTTTTGCTACTGGATGAGCCATTTGGAGCGCTCGATGCCCAAACGCGCTTACAAATGCAGGAGATGCTGCTGGAGCTCTGGAGCGAACTGCATATGACCATCGTTTTTGTTACTCATGACATCGATGAAGCCATCCTCTTAAGTGATCGGGTGATTGTGATGAGCCGGCGTCCGGGTCAAATCCGGGCGGATTTAGAAGTTCCATTGCTTCGGCCTCGAACCGCGGACCAACTCACGTCGCTAGAGTTTAATCGATTGAAAAAGCATTGCTTACAGCTACTCCGAGCGGAATCGGGTTCTGCCAGTGCGTCCTCCGACCCGGTGTCGCCGATCTCTTCACCAGAGGAAGCAAGCACCGTTGTATGATTGCCTGGCCTTTTATCGATTTGCGCAGAACAGGATCTAGTCTTTTGGGGCAGCTTTTTTACGCCGATACGCCCACACGACCGTTCATTGTGGTTGCGGCTTGGCTGCGCTAAGTCTTGGCTTGGCGTGAGATTCTTTGCCTTACGCGTTCTTGTGTGAGGCCTGCGAGGTTGACAGGCGAAACGATTATGCTTATGCGTGGTAAACCGGTTTACTAAATCGGTTTATTCGGGGAAGAGATCCGGGGAATCTTATGCCGCGTCCAAAAACGACTACGATCCGAGATGTAGCGAATGCCGCCGAGCTATCACCGACCTCCGTTTCTCGTTACTTGAACGGTGATATCGTGCTCCCCAAGACTTCCGCGTCCCGGATTGAGCGAGCCGTTCGAGAACTCAATTATCAGCCAAACCGGTTAGCCCGTAATTTGAGTCTCGGGCAGAGTAAAATGATCGGGCTCATCATCCCAGACATTTCCAATCCATTCTTTGCCACGCTAGCCTGCGCAGTCGAAGAGGTGGCGTTCAAGGCGGGGTACGGTGTTCTCTTGTGCAATACCCAGAACGATCGGAATCGGGAATTGTCCTATCTCCAGCTGTTGAGTGGACGTCAACTCGACGGGATCGTATTTCTCACCAGCCATGCCGAGGATCCCGAGTTGGCGGAAATCCTGCGGCGAAACCGGAACGTGGTCTTGATCGACGAAGATGTCGTAGGCATTTCCGCTCCGAAAATTTTCAGCGAGAATCGGACTGGCGGATATCTCGCAACTCGGCATCTGCTGGACTACGGCCACCGACAGATAGCCTTTATCGGTGGTCCAAAAAATCTGCTGTCCACTCAAGAACGGTTTACCGGATTCAAGAATGCGCTGAAAGAGCGCGGGTTGAAACCAACCCCGCGACTTATCCGGTTCGGACCTTATACTTCGGACTTCGGGCGGGAATCAGCGTTCGTGTTCTTTGCTTCTAAGAAGCGCCCAACTGCGATCTTTGCGTCCAGTGATTATGTCGCGCTCGGCGTGCTCAACGCAGCACACCGAGCAGGCCTCAAAATCCCCGATTCGTTGTCGCTGATCGGCTTCGACGATATGCCGCTGGCGGAGTTGCTGCAGCCCCCTTTGACCACAATCCGGCAATCGGCTCGGGAGCTTGGTGCGGAGGGGACTAAAGCCCTGTTGAAAGTGATCACCGGTACCAGGGTTGAACCGATGGAGACCCGGTTACCGGTGAAGCTCATACGAAGAGGTTCTGTCCGGAAGTTGCAATCGAACGTCCCAACCAAGACAAGATGACGGAGAAGATCTGGTTACAGGTTGCCAAAGTTTCGAAACATTTTGGTGCGGTGATCGCATTGGAGGCGCTCGACGCGAGTATCCGGCTAGGCGAGGTGCTGGCGCTAGTCGGTGACAACGGAGCAGGGAAGTCGACACTGGTGAAATTGTTATCCGGTGCGCATTTGCCGTCCGCCGGAGAAATAACCATAGAAGGTAACCTCGTCACGATCGAAAGCCCGGGCAAAGCGAGGCAGTTGGGGATCGCCACAATTTTCCAGGAACTCGCGCTGGTCGAAAACCTGACTGTTTATGAAAACATCTTCCTGGGCCGAGAAATCGTTCGCCCGGTCTTTGGGTTACCCATTCTTGATAAGAAAAGAATGCAGGACCGAGTGATGCAGTTGATCGACGAACTCGGCTCGCACATCCCATCGCCGGCGGCGCAGGTCTCGGAATTGTCGGGCGGCCAACGTCAGGCAGTCGCTATCGCTCGGGCCATCGATCTGGAAACGAAATTAGTCATCATGGATGAACCGACCGCCGCGCTTGCTGTGGCCGAAACGCGCAAGGTGCTGAGGCTGATTGAGCAGCTTCGTGACAACGGCAAGGCCGTGCTGCTTGTCAGCCATAATCTCAACGACGTTTTCGAAGTTGCAGACCGGATCGTCGTGCTGCGGCGTGGCCGGAAAGTCGCCGACTGCCTAAGGTCGGAGACGGATGTGGAGGAGGTTGTCAGTTGGATTACTGGAGGGAAACCCGGTCCCCAATTGCCGGAACCGGACTACAAAACGCCCCACACCGGGGGTCAACATTGAGAAAGGTAAAATGCGCAGACAAAATCAATGGTCAGCCTGCTTAGTTGCAGGCCTGATGCTGTTTACGGCAGCGTTCGGACTTGCCCAGAACAAACCGAAAGTTGCATTTGTGCCGCAGATCGTCGGCATACCGTACTTCAACGCGATGGAAGACGGGGGGAAGGACGCCGCCCAGAAGTTTGGTGTGGAGTTCGTTTACACGGGACCGACCGATACGAATCCAGCCGAACAATTGCGGATCGTGAACGGACTCATCGATCAAGGCATTTCAGCGGTCTCTCTTTCGGTACTCGACGCGAGTTCGATCGATCCGGTCATGAAGAAAGCAAAGGAAAAAGGCGTTAAAATCTTCACGTCAGATTCTGATGCCCCGAAAAGTGAACGAGAAGTCTACGTTGCACAGGCTCTGGATCAGGATCTTGGGTTTACCATTATAGACGAGTTAGCAAAGCGGATCGGCGAACAAGGCAGCGTAGGCATCGTCTCAGGCGAAGCGACCGCTACAAACCTGAACACCTGGATCGGTTTCATGCAGCAACGGGTCAAAGAGAAGTATCCAAAGATCACGCTGTTGCCACCGCAATTCGCCGGTGGCACAGCTCAACGCGCGTTTCAGCTCGCGACCGATCTCATGACTGCGCATCCCGATCTTAAGGGTTTGATTGCGGTTGCTTCGACGACCTGTCCCGGCGTGGCTCAGGCCATCGAATCAGCCGGGAAAATTGGCCAGGTCATCGGAACCGGCTATGGTTCGCCCAACACGGTTCGATCCTATCTGAAGAGTGGGGCGTTCGGGTTCAGCGTCCTCTGGAATCCCCGTGACCTTGGATATCTGACAGTTTGGGCCGGCAAACAGTTGATTGACGGCAAACCGTTCGCAGAAAGCAACGCGGTGCCAGGCCTTGCTCAGCCGGTGAAATACGATCCCGCTACCAAGGTCCTGCTACTCGGACCTCCGGCCGTATTCACGAAGGACAACGTCGATCAATATAAATTCTGAATAGATCGTCGGCATACCTTCATTGGAAGTTGGTGGTAGCGTCAGATCCGCCTTGTTCTGCCCCAAAGCGCTTAGGTACCGGGGAAAGCCGTACATGAACAGGAAACAATGGTTGCTCGGCCGGCGCGAAGTTACGCTGGCACTCGCCTGTGTCGCCGCTTCGGTTCTCTTCCAGTTCTTGTCGCCCTATTTTCTAACCGGACCAAATCTGATAACGATCCTCCGAAACAGCGTCGAGCTGTTACTCGTAAGCTTGGGAATCTCCTTCATTCTGGCGACGGCCGGGATTGATATCGCGGTGGGTGGTGCGTTGGGGATTTGTGCGATTTTTGTCGGATGGAGTGTCCAGGGCGGCTGGCCCTTAGCCGCAGTCTTGCTCATTGGACCCCTCATCGGAACAGCTCTCGGCCTTGTTTCGGCAGCATTGATCGTCTGGGGAAAAATACCACCGATCATCGCGACCCTCGGGCTGTTCGGTGTTTACAGAGCGGCTATCTTCCTGCTTCTCGGTGGAAGCTGGATTTCCGGATTGCCCGACACCCTTGGGCCCGCGGTCAACACATCTATCGGTGGGGTTCCCGTCGTTGGCGTCTATGTTTTGCTCTGTTACTTGGTCGGTTGGCTGATCATTCGATGGTTACCGCTTGGCCCGGCTATCCTCGCAACAGGTGGCAACGAGCGAGCAGCTAGACTCTCTGGTGTACCAATCGGCAAAACGAAATTTTTTGTTTACGGTTTTACCGGTCTGCTGGTCGGATTCGCTGCTGTACTTTATGTTGCCCGATATCGAAACGTCGAGACGTCGACCGGCGGTCTGGTCGCGCTGGACGCTATTGTCGCTTCAGTCTTGGGCGGGGCTTCCGTCCTGGGCGGAAAAGCGAACCTTCTCGGTACGATGTTCGGAGTCTTGCTTGTCCGCCTGTTGCAGAACGGTTTCGTGCTGATGGGGGCTCCATCACTTTGGGAACAAGTTATTACTGGCTTTCTCTTGCTTGTAGTTCTGATCTTAGACGCGTTGGCCGGAAACCGACGCGTGAACGGTTCGCGCTTGGTAACGATGCCGTGAGAATAGCACTCAAACAGATTCGGTTTAGCGGGCTTCTTCTGCTCTGGTTAATCGCGCTTGCGATCTTTGCGGTCTGGGCGCCTGCGTTCTTCAGTCTGGCCAACTTTACTTCGATTCTTCAGTTCTCGACTTTGTTAGCGTTGGTAACCCTTGGCCAGACTTTCGTGATTCTGACGGGCGGCGGCGGCATCGATCTTTCTGTCGGCGGGATCGTCAGTCTATCCGGATTGTTCATCGCTTTTCTGATCAAACAAGGCACGCCGGCTCTCGCCGCCGGGATTGCTGGAGTTCTGTTCGGTGGAATCCTGGGAAGCATTAACGGTCTGATCATTACTCGATTGAGATTGTTACCTCTGATCGTGACGCTAGGGACTTATTATGCCTACAACGGTCTTGCGCTTGCTCTGACCGGTGGCGCGCCCATCTCGGGACTGCCCACTTCCTTTGGTATAGTCGGACAGAATGCGGTCCTGTCGATTCCGTTACACACCCTGTTGTTAGTTTTGCCCATTTTTCTGGTGATGATGTTCATTCTCACCCAAACACCTTTGGGGCGGTGGATCTACGCCATCGGAGGCAACGAAAAAGCCGCCCGGCTTGTTGGTCTACCGGTCAATACGATCCGGCTGGGCGTATATGGGCTGAGCGGGATCCTCGCTGCTCTGGCGGGTTTGGTCGCTGACTCCTGGCTGTTAAGTGCCCGGCCGAACATCGGTGATAACCTCGAATTGTTGTCTCTTACCGCGACTCTTCTGGGCGGAACGAGCATCTTCGGCGGTTCGGGCGGTTTGGCTGGTTCACTCATTGCCGTACTGTTCTTCACCTCACTCCAAGTTGGGCTCCAGATGTTAAACGTTAACAATATCTGGCAACTCGGGCTGGTCGGACTCTTCCTCATTGGCAGTGTTCTGTTGGACAGAATCATTCGAACCGCGGGGACAAAATGAAAAACGAACTAGAAAAACGCATCTGCGATGCTGTTGACCATAGCCGGGAGCGAATCGCCGAAACGCTTCAACAGTTAATTCGCTTTGAGAGCATTGTGATGGCTGACCCAACCAAAGCCGGACCGGGCGAACGAGAATGCCAGAAATACTTGGAAGGTAGACTTCTCGCTGCAGGATTCGAAACGGACCTCTGGGAGCCGGACGCAGATACACTTTTAGCTAAGTACCTGGGTAAGCCAGGAGCACAACACGGTCGAAATTTCCGCGGACGTCCTAATCTCGCAGGAAGGTTGCACGGCTCCGGCGGTGGCAGATCGATGCTTTTGACCGGTCACATTGACGTCGTTCCGCCGGGTGAACGTACACACTGGCGCTATGAACCGTTTGCCGGCGTAAGAGAAGGAAACGCTATTCACGGCAGAGGCGCCGTGGATATGAAAGGTGGAGTCGCATCGATGTTGCTGGCTACCGAAATTCTACGGGAACTGAATGTTCCTCTCTCCGGCGATATTCTGTTCGCGACAGTTGTCGATGAAGAGATCGGTGGGATGGGCACATTGGCATTGGCCGATCGTGGCTATCGAGCGGATGGCGGGATCCTGACCGAACCAACCGACAATCGAATATCGCCGCTCTGTCACGGGATTCTCTGGGGCAAAATCGTGATCGATGGCATCGGCGGTCATGCCGAGTTGAAGGCACGACACTGGAATGCCGGGGGACCCGTCGACGCCATCGGCCTGATGCGATTCGTTTTAGAAGGAATCGATGTGCTGAACGAACGCTGGCGCACCGATCCGCGAAAGAATCATCCTCTCATGGAGCTCTCCAATCAGATTATTGTCACTCAGGTGCGCGCCGGAGAACATCCAAGCTCCATGGCGGGACGAGCAGAGATCATCATCGATGTACAGTATCTGCCCTCGGAGAAAGACGCCGACGGAGTCGGCGGCGCAGTGAAACGTGAGATCGAAACGTATATTGCCACGTTGGCGCAGGTTGATCCCTGGTTGGCGGAGCATCCGCCGCGGGTAGAGTGGATCCTGGATGCCGATTGTGCCGAGGTAAAACCGGATCATCCAATCATTAACACCTTTGCCGAAGCCTGCGCGGCAGCGTCTCACCCGTTTCGGCTCTGGGGCATAGGAGCGCACACCGACATGGGTATCCCGACCGATTTGGCAAAAACGCCGACCGTAAACTTCGGGCCAGGCGACCCAAGCCATTCGCATCAACCCAATGAACATGTGTCGATCGATGATCTCGTGACCTGCACCAAGGTCATCGCAGTAGCCGTTGCTCGTTGGTGCCGCTGAGACCCTTTTATGGAAACAAAAGTATTACTAGTCGGAGAAAGCTGGGTCAGTACATCAACCCACTTAAAAGGATTCGATTTTTTCTCTTCAACCTATTATGCAACCGGCGGCGATTTCTTGATTGCAGCACTGAGTTCGGCCGGTGTTCAAGTCACCCATCAACCGAGTCACGAAGCGGCCAAAGCGTTTCCGCTGCAACTCAGCAAATTACAAGCGTACGACGTCATTATCCTCAGCGATATCGGCGCAAACACGTTATTGCTTCCACCCGAAGTTTTCCTGGAAGGTAGATGCGTTCCTAATCGTCTGGAGTTAATCAAAGAATATGTCGGAGAGGGCGGCGGATTGGTTATGGCAGGCGGTTACCTGAGTTTTCAAGGGATCTATGGCTCGGCGCGTTACCATCGCACACCCATCGAAGAAGTTTTGCCGGTTTCGCTATTGCCGTTCGACGACCGGATCGAGAAACCTGAGGGCATTAGTCCGAGGGTGACAAGGAAGGATCACGCCATCACGCAGGGTGTTGGCGGAGAGTGGCCGTATCTGCTCGGATTCAACGAAGTGAAAGCGAAGGAGAACGCAGAAGTGCTGGCGACGGTGGGCGAACATCCGCTATTGGTAACAGGAACTTTCGCCAAGGGTAGATCTGTTGCCTGGACATCTGACATCGGCCCGCACTGGTGCCCTAAAGGCTTTGTCGATTGGCCAGGTTATAGCCAGCTTTGGCGACAGATCATCGGCTGGGCGGGAGGCTAGGCAGGGTCAGTTCGAGCGTCGGGTTACAGAATGGCACGCGGAGAAAAGCGGTCAAAGGATTCAGCTCTTGAGCCAGTTTGAAGGGTTCAAATAAAGGACGCAAACAGCGAGTTTCAAAAGCTTGGCGTAGTCGCGGTGCGTTTACTTTGCGTTACATTCCGTACAGCCTGGTCAAAATGCTTTGCAGTTGGAGAACCTCGGACGCTGACAGTTGCTGGATGAAACCGCCGAATCTGGCCAGGCTGACGGCTCGAATTTGGTCTGCCATTATTTCCGCTTTCTTCCGCCGGCAAACCAGCTGCAAGCGATGGGCCCAGCTCGGATGCAATTTACTGGTCAACGGACAGACTACCGCCATTGTTGTCTGATGCATTGCCTCCGGGCTCACGACCACACAAGGTCGAGTCTTCTGTTGTTCTCGTCCGATCGTGGGATCCAGGGAGACCCAGTAAATTCCGTACCGAACAATCTTCACTGCGGTTTTCGGCTGAAATCATCTTCCTCCAAGCCGTCTGCCAATGCGCCTTCGAGTGATTGTACTTCAGCGATCGCTTCGGTGTCAGCCGCCATCTCCCGGAAGCTTTCCTCAAGGCTGAGTTTATTCGAATCAATTGGTCGCAGCAAAAGTCCCTCCGCCGTCTCGATTAGCTCAATTTCATCCCTAATTCCGTAGCGCCGAATGACTGGACTCGGGATTCGGATTCCTTTGGAGTTACCAATTGGAACAATTTTGAGAATTTCTGAGGCCACGTAGACACTGTAATTACATCTCGACCTATCGCAAGCTACAATTCAGCCGCGACTCCGGTTGATTCCGTTTGTGCGTTTGCGCGATTGATCCAGCAGCCCAAAAGCTTCAAAAGTTTGAAATCACAGATTGTGATTTTGAACTCGTGACCAATCCTGCTGGAATTTGGATAGTGACATGAGCCGTCCAGATTTTTGTCTTGCACAAATGGTTTGACCCGGCAGCTTGAAAAACTCGGACCGCATGAGCACTTTGTCGTTGTTCCCAGAAGAGCGCAGGATTGAGCTGCATGTCACGTTCGACTGGTCGAAACAGCGGATCACGTTTGATTGGCTTCGGTATCATACCGACAAAAAACTGGCTCATGGCGCAGTCTGGGTGGCCGGCGAGATGCTCCATTGGCGAATCACCGGAGATGGAGAACCAGACAATTTCGATTGTCTCATTGAACCTCTCCCGGTCGAGGTGGCCGTTCGGTATGTCGCGCGCCGTTTCCCGGTGGCGAAGCGGAACGTTACGTTTTTCGGGCGCAAATTCAATTCGATTTTGAATGAGTGGCAGAAAGAGCCCTTTGGCAAATTCCGTGACCCATGGCTATTCCTGGGACAGGAGATCTTGAGCATGGGCGAAGAGTTGGTGAGCGCCCGATCACAACAGTATCCTCCTGCGGCCGAGCTCGGTTTTGATCCGGAAGCGGTTCATGTGCTCGAAAAGAAGGCACGGCGGGAAGAGAAGAAGCGACTGGAGCGTGAGGCGATTCAAAATCGGGTAGCCGAAGCCAATAGACGGAATCAGAAACGGAACTTTCAGTCGCGGCAACGCCTGGCAAAAGATCGAGCGCCGGATCATTCGACATCAAAAACAGTTCTGCCGATACCGGATGTCTGGCTGGAAATTGCTGCTGCGCAAATGCCGATGCACGATCTGTTTCACACTCATTCCGGGCTCGAGGACTTTCTCAAAGTCGAGCGGGCATCGCTGATGTGGGTATCGAATCAATCCGACGACCTGCTTTGTCTTCCCTATTGCTCCGTCGATCAGCTTGAGTACCAGGTCAGAACAGCCCTACGGGTGACCGGCGCGTTGCGAGGTCGAGCATTACTTTCTGACGAGGTTGGTCTGGGCAAGACCATCGAAGCCGGGCTGGTGCTAAAGGAATATCTCACACGCGGGCTGGTACGCCGATTTCTGGTGCTGACTGTACCCTCTTTGATTGATCAATGGGCCGAAGAACTGGAGAGCAAGTTCGGACTGAAACCGGTCACGAGTAATCAGGCGCAATTCCGGAACGAGCCTGAACGGTTTTGGACCGAAGAGAGCGCGTTGATAGCTTCCATTCACACTTTCAAACAGCATACCCATCTTGCTTTGGCTGCGCGCCGGCCCTGGGACATGGTGATCGTTGATGAAGCGCAATATCTGCGGAACCGCACCTCGCGCGCCTGGCAGGCAGTGAACGCGCTGCCCAGACAATTTGTGCTGCTGCTAACCGCTACGCCTGTGCAGAATTCTCTCGAAGACCTTTACAATCTGGTCACGTTGCTCAAGCCTGGTCATTTGCCTTCCCCTAAAGAGTTCCGGCAGCGATTCATTAATCGTGATCGGCCTTACGAGCCGCGAGAGCCGGAAGAACTGCGCCAGCTGCTTGGGCAGGTGATGATTCGCAACACGCGGGCCAACGCCGGAATTCAAATGCCGCCGCGTCGAGCCGAAACGGTGCTGTATGAGCCGGAGCCTGAGGAACGCGAGTTCTGGCAGGAGTGGGATGGCGAACTGCGTACCGCCTTGGGAGGAATGCCTGCCGGCAAAGCCAGTCTTTGGGGTCGGTTGCTATTACAAGCACTGGGGAGCAGCCCGGCCGCCTGGATGGAGGCATTAGACAAATTTCCAGAACCGAAGCTGGTGACCCGATGGAAGACAAATGCGTTAATGGAACGAAGTTGGGAAAAAAAGAGCGGTGTTCTTCCGGTACTCACTCGAACGGAGGGCGGCTTAGTCATCTTCACTCAGTTTCTCGGTACCCAGACGGCATTGGCAGAAAAGCTCGCGCAGAACGGAGTGAAAACGTGGATTCTGAACGGTCGAATACCGGCGGCCCAGCGACAAGGCATCGTCGAAGCGTTTCGGGAGCAGGGTGGCGCACTGCTCCTGACCAGGAGCGGAACCGAAGGGCGGAACCTGCAGTTTTGCCATCGATTAGTGAACTTTGATTTACCTTGGAATCCGATGGAGATCGAACAGCGGATTGGCCGTTTGCATCGGATTGGGCAGAACCGGGTGGTTGAGATCTACAATCTGGTGCAGGCTGGGACCCTCCAGGCGCACCTGCTCGATATTCTGCAGGAGAAACTGAACCTGTTCGATCTGGTTGTAGGCGAGACCGGGCTTAGCACTCAAGAGTCTGGGAGAAGAGCTCAGTCGAAGCCGGGCCGCTCTGGAGGAGATCAAGCAGCTCGACGAAACTTTGTTTGCTCACGATTACGAAAGCACCTGATCATCCCATTCGCCATGAAATTCCCGAAGCTTCCCGCCCGGCCCGAGCATCTGATGGAGTTCTTTGAGGAAGGTCTCCACTCGCTCGGCGCGATTTGCGAACGTTCATGGCACGATAGACTGGAAGTCTTGGCCGAAGGTGACGCCGCGCGTCTTTGGCGCGAGGACGAGGAGTTATTTTCCGGTGAAGTCTATTTTCGCGATACCAGTTCGCCTGACGCCGCTAACGCGCAGACTGAAGTTTTTCCTGGTTGCCCGCTTACTTTTCGCCTGGTGGAAGCCCTCTGGCGCCGGTATCTGGGCCACTCCAGAGTTTGCCTCTCACCGGACATCAGCACGAAGGCGCCCTCGAACGAGATAGCTGATAAGCTTTGGCAGGCGCAGTTCGGGCCCCAGGCTGGTTGGAGAACAACTCCATTTCTGCGGACCTGGATTTTCTCGGTAGTGGCAGCGGTGCGTTGCGAGGTTCAGGCCAGCGAACAGAGCTGGAGCAGTCATCGGTTCGCGTTCACTCTTCCCAATGGTGAGCGCGATAACTCCCTGGAATTCGCCCTCGAGCAGATGATCCAGGTTGAGCCGGCGGAAACCGAATGGCCCGCGATCAATTCCAATGCCGCGGCGGACTGGGTCGGCCGCGCTCTTCACAACGAGCTGTCACTGGAACTCTCCAGAATCAAGGAACGACAACAACGTTTTCTGCGCCGGGAGCTGCATCGAGTTGACGAATATTTCGGGAACTACGCACGCGAATTGCGGGAACGGATGGACCGTCAGCATAAGGAAGAAGCAATGAGTCGTTATGCCGATCGCCTGGAGGCTACGCGCCTTGAGCACAATCGGCGCCGGACGGACCAAATCGAACGTCACACGATTCATGTCGTGCCGCATATTGACGCCTTGTTGACGGTGGCTGAGCCGGCGTTTGGTGCACAGGTGTCGTGGAAGGCCGGCCGCGACGAACGAACAGCTTTCGCGCTTTTTGTGCCCCGAACCCGGCGCTGGTATTTGCGGGGGACCGGCGGCGGTGAAAGATGCGACGTCACCGTTCAGAAGCAACAAGTAGAGCATCTGCGCGTCGCGCCAAGAGAATAGCGACAAAGAACGCGGCAAGCCGCAACCAAAGTGATTGGTGAGAAGTGACTGGAGACTCACACACGCCGACTTGTCCCACAGAGGGACAATCCTCGCAAAAAAAACAAGAATTGGAACCAGTGTAGTAAATAGAGTACAAAAGAAAGCTTATTTTCTCTCAACGAGCCGAATACTTGAGGATCGAGCACTTGTTTGTGAGTTCAATGGTTATCGTCGGCTCTTTTCTCTTTTGCGCGCTTTGCGATCTCTTCTGGCCGGAGCGAGTTCTTGAATCCACCGCGCTTTCAGCGCTAATCGCGTTTCATTTGACGTTCCTGGGCCTGGCAGCCCAGGCTTAAGTCTGGCTGGCGCTTCGCGCCTTCTTCACAGAAGATCGCAAAGGTCACGAAGACATTTTAAACAGAAGTTAGCGAAGGAAGCAAAGGACGCTTTTAGCTTCTGAATTCCAGTTTTTGGATTCCGCCTCTTAGCGATTGTGACGTTGATCGCGGAGTGCTGAGGGGATTAGAGATAACGGCGCAGGAGATAGGGCCGCGTTTAAAAAATCAAGAAGGCATCTATTGTCTCCGATGCGCTTCGCAGGCCCACAATAGTATGACGCATGTTATTCACGGTGTAAGCGTAACAGAACTCAGCCCGCGTCTCAGGCTATCTTAGCAAGCGGTCAGCGCCTCATTTGCTATCTGCTATTTGCTATTTGTCATGCGCTCCGCCCAGATGTTACACGTCTTGAATCCAATTTTTTAGACGCGCCCCCACTCTGCCTGGCTTCACTGACGGGCGCGGTTTCGTCGGCACGCCTTTCTGCTTCGTCAAGCTGCACCAGTTCAGAGAAGAGATGCTCCTCAATGATAGCCGCCAGATTCCATAGCTCTTGCTCAAAACGGTCTTGAGGCAGACTCCGGGCAATTTCAAGCGCTATACGCTCTGCCATCCGTCTGATTCTATAACGGTTCATTGCCGTGGTTCCTCTGTTCGTGCAAAAAAACGCCTTGATCAGAGTTGGTTTGGCAGGCCCAGGCGCATCTAACCCGGGGTCCTTAGGGGCTCACCGCCAACCCTCAATTGATTGCTGATTTCTTGGGCAGAGTCTATAGCCACTAAGAGTCGTTTTTCACGACCGATTCGTACGAGCTGGCAATAGCTCAAAGGAGCCATCACAGCTGGCCTCTTGGAGCGGTCGATAAACGTCGGACAGTTGGAAACTGAACACAAAAAGTTCTTCACCGAAGATCTCTCTCGGGTTTGGGCGGTTCTCAAAATCCACCGCGCCTTCAGCGCTGGACCGCGATGGGGACGTTTCCCTGGGCCTAACAGCCCAGGCTTAAGTCTGGCCAGCGCTTCGCGCCTTCTTCACAGAAGATCGCAAAGACCACGAAGACTTCTTTAAACCAGAAGTTAGCAAAGGAAGCAAAGGTTCAATTCTGGCTTCCAAATTCTAAATTCAGTATTCAGCTCTCAGCGATTGTGACGTCGATCGTGGCGTGCTGAGGGAATCAGAGAGCGTGTGTTCTGCAGAATAGGTCAGCACTGTCGGCTTTGGAGCCGGTTTCGCTAT
>WNFQ01000437.1_pt1 | contig 27222 bp, 19 predicted proteins | sample 5400171 | NCBI WGS metagenome assembly WNFQ01 (sample SAMN13153356, study PRJNA577476) | soil metagenome | isolation source: 20 cm soil under Madrone tree | place: USA:California | collected 2016-06-14
GACAAGAAGGTCAACGCGGCTCACCCCTTCAAGCCGGAGCTAGTAGGCCAAGACCTCACGTCGATTAAGGGCACCGACGGAAAAAGCCTCTACCCGGACCCGGAAGCCTTTTGCAATGCAGCGAGGAAGCCTTCGGGTGACTGGGTCGAGTATTGGTGGCCGAAGCCCGGCGAGAAGGAGGGCTCCCGCAAGGTCAGTTATCACCTGAGTGCCAAAGGAACCCCGTACGTGGTGGCCGCCGGGGTCTATGACGACAAGGCAACCATTGCGGAACTGTCAAAACTGAGCAGCAAGAAGTAACCGTCGGCCCTGTCCTCCTCTGAACTTCCGCTACGGCTGAACGTCGTCCGTGTAACTTGTTACGCGACCTCCTCGTATGTCATTCATTTCACAGGTGCTCCTAGTTTTGGCGAGGCACAACCGTCTCTCATGTCGATTCGCTCCCTGGTGACTATGGCGGCGATCCGCGTCTACTGCTATGCCAAGGTATGGACGCCCTTGGAGCGTTCCTACCTGTCGTAATATCTCCGTACCGAGGTGAGCCTCTTGAAGAGTGGCCACTATCACACGCTGAATGTGGTGGACCGGAAGACGTCCGTTTGCTGCTGGGTCAAGTGGTGAATTGCGCGCGCCGTCCATTCTCACCTCTAGCGTTCAGACAAACTTCGGTCCGCGGGTTAGATTCTTCGCTAACCAGTTCTTGGCGGCACAGACACACCGCCGCGTTTATGGAAGCTTCCCTTTCGTCCTGTCTCAGCCTCTGCATTACCTGTGTGCTTACCTCTTCCCAGTACAGCGCCACCGTAACCTCCCGTCCTTGGACTTGAGTGTGGATGCCGGTGAATCGCCTCCTCGCGGGGAGCCCGCTCGAAGTCTTCTGCATAAGAGAAGGCATTGGGGTCAGTCGCGAAGCGCGTGGCGAATTGCTTCAATTCCTTGCTGGGGGCGGTTAGAAGGTATTGTCCTTCGTCATCCTGAGAGCATGTCAACTTGATATTTTCTGACTTCAGTGAGTCTTTCACCCAGTCGTCGTCGAGCAGCCGAAAATGGAGAGCGTCATCCTCGATGTCGAGTCTTCCGATCAGGTGTAGGGGGATCCAAAACAGATTATCGTCATCGCCGAGTACGGTTTTCTTGCCATCGGGCAGCAGTTCCTGAAAGGTTGCGTCGAAGAATAAGTACCCGCCCAGATGCGCCACGCAAATGTCAAAAGCCGCCTTGTTCGATGTATCGGATTCACCGCGTTGCGAGATCAGACGGTAGTTGTGATCTCTGAGCTCTTGAAGCGTCCAGGTGCCGCTCAGGTCGCCGTCAGTCGTCCAGTCTCCGAGGAGTTCTGGTACAGCTTCGCAATCCTTATCCGTGAGCAAATGCTGCAACGACACGGCCGGTTCGGCGTATGCGGTGGCTGGGGAACAAGTAGTGGCGGCCAGGAGCACACCGAGAGCAATAGATCCTATAGGGTTTATTGGAATCTCCACAGCCTTTCAGCGCGCCAGCCACCGCGGCAGCGCAGTGGTGAGCGACGGGACATAGGTGATCAACAGGACCCCGATCGAAAGCACGACAATCACAGGCAAGACGGCACGCAGCACCTCCGGCACCGGTTTGCGGAAGCGATACGAAGACATCAGCAGATTCAATCCAACCGGCGGAGTCAGGTAGCCCAATTCCATATTCGCCAGAAAGATGATTCCCAGGCGCACCGGGTCGATTCCATACGCCGCTCCCAGGGGCACTAGCAGCGGAACCTCGACGACGATTGCGGGATAAATCTCCATCAGGCAGCCGACGACGAGAAGAAACAGATTTAGCAGCAGCAAGAAGAGGAACGGTGAATGAACGGTCCGGGTTGTCCACTCGACGGCGCGCGCGGGTATTTCGGCATCAACGAGATAATTCGTGAATCCAAGAGAGACTCCGAGAATGAGAAGCACGCCACCGATTAGCAGACCACATTCGGACATCACGCGCGGGACGTCGCGAAAAAACTTCATCTCGCGATGAAATACCGTTGCAACAAGAAACGCGTAGAATGCCGTGACCGCTGCGGCCTCTACCGGTGTGGCAAGCCCGCTGAACAACGCAACAGAAGCGACGACAGGCATTAGAAGTTCCCACTTGGCTTGCCACAGAGCCTGCCGTGCCTCATTCAAATCGAAAGACTGTCTAGTACATTCGTTTCGTTGTCCGCGACGCATCCCCCAGAGCGCCGTTGCGGTCATCATCACCAAGGCCGGCACAATTGCGCCGAGGAACATCTTCTCGATGGGCACTTTGGCCACGATGGCATAGACAATCAGCGGCAGGCATGGCGGCAGTAAAAGCCCCAGCGATCCGGATCCTGTGAGCAACCCAAGTGCATCCTTGTCCGTGTAGCCAGCGCCGACGAGGACAGGCAGCAACAAACCACCCAGGGCGAGGATGGTCACTCCCGATGCTCCCGTAAAGGAGGTAAAGAAAGCGCAGACCAGCACGGTCACAATGGCGGGACCACCACGAAATTGACCGAACAAGGCGTAAAAGACGCGCACCAGCCGCTTCGGCGAGCCACCTTCGGTGAGGAAGTAGCCGGCCAGCGTGAAGAGTGGCAGTGTGGGGAGAGTGGGATTCGTGACGAGCGCATAGTGCGCGATTGGGATGGAAGCGATTGGCTGATCGGCGCCCCAGAAGAGAATCAGCGCCGTGCCGCCTAGAGTGACAAAGGCCGGCACGCCGAGAATCAAAGCGAGAAACACTACACTCAAGGCCAAAACGACGAAATGATGTCCCCCGTTGGGCCACTGGCACACAATCCCCGCCAGGAGAAGCGCAAAGAGGGCAGCCGCCAGCCGCAGCTCCCACTTTTCCGTCGTGTGCCAGAGAATGCGGAGGGCAATGGCCGCGAAACCCAGAGGAAGGACCCATTGCACGACCCAGACAGGGATTCCATATGCGAGAATCCTTCCTGACTCGCGCTCGTTTTGCACAAACTCCCAAGCGGCCAAGCAGAGGTAGCCACAGACAGCAACTGCGACGCCTGCCGTGAAGACTCGCGAAACAATTTTGGACCAGCCGCGGAGCTTTGCTTCTCCCACGTTGGAGAGGGAAAGCAGTCTGTGTTCTCGCGCTGCGATGGCTCCGCCGAGCATTCCAACGACCAGGACCATGTGTTGAACGATGGCAATGGATGCCGGGATGGCGACGTGGAACGTGCGGCGCAGCAACGCCTCGGCGAGCGGCAAAACGACCATCGTTGCGAGCGCAAGAGAGACGAGGAGGTTCTCTCCGCGCGCGAGCTTCGGCTGCCATTTCCCCGATTGAGGCACGAAGTTCGTCGGGAATTCGGTGATCGACACGACTTCGCTGCTCATGGGCGACCTGTCTTCTGCGCGGCGCGATATTCGGCAACGAGGCTAAGCGTTTTATCGAAGACATCAGCAGGAATCATCTTGCCGCGCATTTTCGGATAGACACTTTCCGCAAAATGGCGCCACTCGTCTTCGAGTTCCGGCGGAACCTGATGCACTTGCAACCCGCGCTTCTTCATCGCCTCGATGGCTTCCTGACTTTCCGCGCGGCTCTTGGCTTGAATTTGTTTGCCCGCTTCGGCGGCGGCTTTCAGCACCTTTTCACGTTGATCGGGGTTAAGCGCGTCCCAAGACCTTTTGGTCATCACCGTCGCACCAACAAGAGGTACGTAGTTCACCTCGAGGAGATGTTTTGCGACCAGGTCGAACTGGCTGGCCAGAGCGAAGAAAGGGGTGACCGGAACGGTATCCACGAGGCCGGTCTCTAGACTGATCAAAACATCAGGCCACTCGAGCGGCACAGCCTGGAAACCAAGGCTATTTACAATTTCTATTTCATTGCCGTCAGTAGCCGTAACGAATACCTTGCTTCTTCTGGATCTGAACTCCTTCGGCCGCGTGTAAGGTTGCCGGGAAAAGATGTAGATCCAGCCGGTGTCCGTCCAGGAAAGGACGACGAACCCCTTCCGCTCCATGCGTTGTTCCAGCTCCGGCTGCAGTTTGGTCCGGACGTATTCCATCTCATCCAGCGAGTGGTAGAGCATCGGGATCTTTTCGATTGCGCCCACCGCCGGATCGATGTCCGAGAGGCCAGCTGCCGAGAGAGTCGCGGCCTGCAGCTGCCCGGCGCGCATGCGGCGAATAGTGTCTTCTTCACCGCCCATGGTGCCGCCACCATAAATCGTCAGAGTGAGGGCGCCGCCTGTGCTTGATTTCCACTCCTGGCCCATCTGCTCCAATGTGCGGTATTGCGAAGAACCTGGTGGTAGCAACGTGGCGAGACGTATGCGCGTCTGGGCCGCCATGGTGGCTGGAAACAGTATTGGATTCAAAACGAGCAGGAGTGCGGCGATAGCGATCTTTTCTTGTTTGACGTGAGTGATCATCTGGATGCTTCCACAGAGGCGGCTTCCAGGAACAATTCGTTTTCACGCGACAACAGCCAGCGAGCGCGACGCCGCATGATGATGTTGCTCAAGCGCCATTCCGGCCGGCTGTCTGGGTCCACCGCCAGTGCCTGTTTCAACAGCGATTCGAATTCGGCGTGGTTTTGTTTCTGCACCGAAACAGTTTCCGCGTAGGCGACATAAGGTGATGCCAGTTGCCCATTGGCCAAGGAAACTGCGCGATCGAAATGCGCTTTGGACCGGGCCGCAAAATCGCCCTTCACACCCTGCCTGGCGGACTCGTAGCTGATCAGAAACTGATCAATGACCCCATGGTCGTAGTCAGGATTGAGTTGGTAGGCGCGGTCAATGAGCGCCTCCACTTGCGGCTGCTCGGCCACCAATTCGGGATGGTCTTTCGAAAGCGCAATCGCCGCGCCCCAAGCCACCGCGGTCCAATACAGGAGGGGCACGTCGTCCGCTTTAGCTGCGTAAACCGCGGCTTTCGGATCCTCTCGCAACGACCCCGCGAAGCCGCGATGCTTCGTTTCCAACCCGCGAAGCCCATAATCGCGCGCGCGAAGATAGAGATTGCGAGCCCGCTCGCCAAGCAAGCGGGCTTTCGCGACGTCCTCGGTCTCCATTTCCTCGGCAGACTCCTGAATGTAGACGTAGGAGTACTGCGTGTAGCCACTAGCGGCAGCAAAGAGCAAGCCGCGATGCTTTGGACTCTCCGCGAGTAGCCCCTCGATGAGCTTTAGACTGAAGGGGATGGCTTGCCCGACGAATTCGGGGTCATTGTCGGACGCAAAGGTCGTACCGCTATTCGCCAGAGAATCGCCGAGTTTGTTGATGGCAAATTTCCGCACGGAACACCCCGTCATCGCTATCGTCATTGCGAGCAGAAGGATCACTGATGAAATCTCATAGCCCCGGCAGTCAGCAACCAGCCGTGGCACCTGGCGGAGGGTTTTGCGGAGTTGCGAGTACCGCCGAAGGCAAAAGAGCATGGCTTGAAGCAACGTTAAACGCAGCCCAGTGGCCAAGAGTTCGACCTCCGCCGCGGGGAAGAAGAAGCGCAGACTGACCTCGACACAAATCATGCATCGAGTGGCTGTTCCCAAAAGCGTCTTCGGCTCCTTGTCTTCCGCTAAGGCGAATGTATTCATTGGGTTCATTCCTCAAATCGATACAGTAGAGCGACCGCTAGCAAGCAGCAAGCGACAAGGAACGACGCGACACTTTGGCGTTTCTTGTCGTAGTCCGTGATTCCAAACCCAGCAGATGCCCTGGAACAGGAATTCGTAGTCGTAACATCCTGACAGGGCAGCCAGTTGCAGTGCAGGGAGAGAAAAGGCCCTTTATTCGCAGTTCTAGGACGCATTCAACGGACCACTTAAGAGGGGTAGGGTCTGTCCCTTGGAGGCTCTCCCCTAAATGAATCCGCGAGAGCGGCCGAGAGTGTGTCACCTCGCGCACCGAGCGTTCGGAACGGCCACAAATTTGCCTGGCGTCGCTAGAAGGAACTTCGCGACTCCACCAATTGTCGAGCTCCGATCGGTGCGCGTACACTGAATTTGCACGCCTGTGCTTGTGGCGGTGGATGGGCAGCCCCTCATGCCTTTCCCAACGCTGGACGGTGCGCACAGTTCGCTTAAGGTAAGAAGCGATTTCCTTCCAGGAAGAGAGACACTCGCCGGGCGTTTGAAGACGAGAAGGTGATGAGGCCGCAATTGGAGATTTGGCAGCCATCGGACGCTCGTTGCTTGAAGCAGTAATTGCGCAGGCTGTGTTTGCGGCTAAAGCATGCATCTAGAGCCAACCTCCCTGTCAGGTGCAAGAATAGAATCACCGTTGCGCCACAGAAGCAGGCGCGGGTGATTGCGTGTATGAAGATGTAGATGGTTAAAGTTCAGTGTTATTACCGACGCGCACGGGTGGGATCGTAACGGTGAAGGTCCCTGCGTTACGTGGACGGATGGATAAACAGCCCGCAGGTCATGATAACTGTGGCAGGCGGAAAGATCACTAGGGTAACGTTGGCGCTGGCGGAACCTCCAAGACATGTGGCATTGGTCGTGTGGCTCGTGGGACCGAAATCTTGGCAGTGCGGCACCAAGGCTCGCTCCCTGGACACAATTTTCTTCAGACTTGATCCCCTGCGCCCCCGTAAGTCCTGACCTACATGAGCCCGTCGGATCAACCCGGTCATTGTGTGGCTGTTTGCCCTCACAGCTCAGCGTCCGACTAAGACAAAGCCGCCCCAGTAGAATGGCCGGTCTTCACCGTACCGGGCTTTAACTTTCGCCCGCAGCTCCATCTCGGCTTCGCGCAGGGCTTGCTGTTTGCCCTCCCCGGACAACCACTTGCTGTAGAACAGCGTCATCAATTCCTGCGTCTCCCGGTCTGGAACACTCCACAAGCTCATCAGGACCGCTCGTGCTCCAGCTTCGAGTAACCCTCGCCGCAGCCCGAAAACGCCTTCCCCGTTGGCGATTTGTCCCCGGCCCGTTTCGCAGGCGCTCAGCACCACCAACTCCGTGCCGTGCAGATTCAACCCAGTGGCTTCATAGGCTGAGAGTATTCCGTCCTCCAGGTCGTCCGCTGGTTTCTCACCGCGCAGGATCCGACTTGCTCCCGCAAAGAAAAGTCCCGATCGCAGCATCGGATCCTCATATCCTTGTGGCGATCCCAATGAAGTTGTATTGTCAGTCCAACCTTGGTCCTTTAGGAAGAAGGCGTGAGTCGCCACATGCAACAGTCTCGGCCCCTGGACATGTTTGATCGCCTCTTCTGTCGCTTGTTCGCCGGTGAGAGTTTCCACTTTCCAACCATGCTTCTCCAGCAACGAACGAATGCTTTCGATTTCAGCCTTTGCTGCTGGAAGCGGCGCGAGTTTGTTCTTTTCACGCAACTCTTCGGAACGGAGACCAGTGCCTAAGCTTGCCAGAGAGGTCCCGCCCCCGCTCTTTGCTGGTGGCGTCGCATGCACAGCCGCCCGCTGCTCAGCTTCTGTCAGCTCAAAGCGCGGAGCACCGATCAGAACGGCTGATTCACTTGCTGGAGCAGAACTGTCGATGACCAAGTCCCTCGTGCTGGCGACAACCCGAAATTCATACTTGTCAATCAAGCGACGTCGGTTCCCAATCGGGATTACTGGAAACGAAACTAGGTTCAGAGCTCCATCGGGTGAAAAGTAGATCCTGTGTGTACCGCCTAGGGCATTTTCGATTGGTTTCCAAAGATCTCGGTAAACGCTGTCGTCCCAAAGTGGAGCCATAGCATGCTCGCCGAGCAGGTCTCGATACCTCAGCAAGGGAGCATCTTCCAATTCAGCCGCTTCTCCCAACTGGACCAGGACCGGCGCCGCTTTGGTTTCTGGAGTGATGATCAGAGCGGCGTAAAAAACCAGCCCTGTCCAGCCTGTACCTTCGAAATATGGGAACTTCACCATCTCGACAGCGGCTTCCCCGAGCTTCAAAGAACGTTGCACGTCCTGCCATGTCACCTGGGCTATTCGCTTGTCCTCCGCCAGCGCCCGCGAACGCTTCATTAACTCGCTCTCAACTGAGTTAGCCTCTTGCGTCAGCTGATCGATTCTTTCCTTCGAGATCTTTCCTTCTGGAGGCTTGGCAAAGAACAACATCGCCAACCGGCTCCTCTTGGCTGTCAACTCGTCGAGAAGGCTGAGTGCCTCCTTGTCGTTGCTGGCGACAATCTTGCTGCGCACGGCCGCCACGCTTCGGCCCACAAAGCCTTTCTGCCAGAGCACTGTGTTGTACATTTTTCCCAGCAAGGCCGGACTCTGTTGGCTGTACTTCACGCAGAAGCTGTAATACCAGGGATACGTGTAAGAGAGTGTGCCCAAAAACAAAAGGCGCTCTTTTTCGGTCATGTACGGGAACAAGTACTCGAACTGTTTCGCTTGATTTCCGAGGGCGCGATCGAAAAAAGGCTCTGCTCGTTCGGGACTGCCGCGCGCGTAGAACAGGGCAGCCAGACTCTCTAGGGTTGTGGTTACTGTCGGGTGCTCTGACCCCAATGCTTTCTCTTCGATCGTCAACGCGCGTTTTAGCGATGACTCCGCCTCAGCATATTTGCCTTCACTCGAGTAGAGGGTGCCCAGACTGCTCAGACTCGCGCCAAGCTTCGGGTGCTCCGGTCCCAGTGCCTTTTCCTCTAATGAAATTGCCCGTGTAAGGAAGTCCTCGGCTTCGGCGATCTTTCCAGAATCGGCGTAGAACGCCGCCAAATTGTCCAGCCCTGCAGCCACAGCGGGGTGCTGCGGCCCCAAGGCCTTCTGCCAGATTTCCACCGAGCGTTTCAGGAGTTGTTCTGCGTCAGAATCTTTTCCCTCAGCGCGGTATAACAGGGCGAGATTGTTCCAGCTTAGGGCCACGTCCGGATGCTCTGGCCCTAGGCTTTTTTCCTTGATGGAGAGTGAGCGCTTGAAAAGTGGCTCCGCCTCGGCATACCTACCCTCCACCATACAGAGCTCAGCGAGATTGCTTAGGGCTATCGCCACGCCGGGATGTTCCGGCCCTAGGGCCTTCTCTTCGATCGCGATTGCTCGCTGATAGAGCGGCTCTGCCTCAGCATACTTGCCTTGCTCACGATAAATTTGACCCAGATTGCTGAGGCTGAGGGCCACATCGGGGTGGTTCAGCCCCAAAGCTTTTTCCCTGATGGTCAGCGCACGCAGGTAAAGCGATTCGGCCTCAGCGTACTTGCCCTGGTCTCGAAACAAAACCGCGAAGTTACCCAGGCTCTGAGCCACATCGGGATGCTGAAGGCCCAATGTCTTTTCGCGGATAGCAAGCGAACGTCTGTAAAGCGATTCTGCTTCTGCATATTTCGCCTCGTCCCGGTAGAGCTCGGCCAGATTATTCAGGCTTAAAGCAGTGTCCAGGCTTTCTGGCCCTGAAACCTTCTCCGCGATCTCCAAGGAATGTTGCAGCAGGGGTTCCGCTGCCGGGAACTTTCCCTCAGAACGATAAAGCAGCGCCAGATTGTTCAAGCGCGTGCCCGTTTCCGAGTGCTCTTTTCCCAACGATTTTTCAACCATGGCTAGTGAGCGCTTTAACAGAGGCTCTGCTTCAGCGTACCTACCCTGCGCCTGATAAACTTCCGCGAGGTTGTTCAGGATCGCCGCCACATCCGGGTGCTCCGGCCCCAGTACTTTCTCCCGGATTGCCAACGCACGACGCAAAAGCGGCTCCTCGTCAGCGTATTTCCCTTGTGCGTGGTAAAGCATAGCTAGGCCATTGAGGCTCGAAGCTACGTCAGGGTGCTCCGGCCCCAAAGCTTTTTCGCGAATGCTCAGGGCTCGTTGATAGAATGATTCCGCCTCGCCGTACTTGCCCTTGAGGGAATTGAGTTCTGCAGTCTCGTACACGCTCTTCGCCATGTCCGGGTGCTCCGACCCAAGCGCTTTTTCCCGGATGGCGCGTGAGCGATTAAACAATGATTCCGCATCGTTGTACTTCCCCTCCGTTGCCTTGAGTAGCGCCAGATTGTTTAGCATCGTAGCAACATCGGGATGATTGGGCCCAAAAGCCTTCTCTTCGATCACCAAGGCGCGATTGAGAAAATCGTCCGCTTCAGCGTACTTGCCTTGTGCTCGGCAAACCTCCGCCAGGTTGTTCAGGATTGTGGCCACCATGGGACTCTGTTGGCTGGGCCCATTCTGCCGAATGGAAAGCGATCGCCGATAGAATGCTTCTGCATCGCTATACTTGGCCTCACCCTGATAGAGGGCAGCCAGGTTGTTGAGGATGATCGCCAGGTCCGGGTGCTTAGGCCCCACCGCCTTCTCTTCGATGGCCAGGGATCGCTGATAGAGCTGTTCCGCCTCAGCGTATTCGCCCCTGGCACGATGGAGCTCCGCCAGATTGTTCAGGCTCTCGGCGACATCGGGGTGCTCCAGCCCCAGCGCCTTTTCCCGAATAGTCGATGAGTGCTGAAACAGCGTTAGGGCCTCGGCGTACCTTCCCTCGGCCTGATAGAGCACTCCCAGATTGTTTTCAACTCTGGCAAGGTCAGGGCTCTCCGGCCCCAGCGCCCTCTCCAAAATCGCTAGGGCCTGTTTGAATAGTGGCTCCGCCTCCGTGTACTTGCCTTCTTCCCGATACATCTGTGCCAACGCATTCAGACTCGCACCCAGACGGACGTCACTTGGGCCAAACTGCTCCGCCTGAGCAAGGGCCGTCTTCAAGAACTGCTCGGCGTCTGAAAATCGGCCCTCCTGGTAAGCCTTTGTCGCTCGCGAAATGTTGTCCTCCCACTTGGTCTGAGCCGAGGCAAGCATGGATCCAACTCCGCCAATCCAGACTGTGAGAGCAAAGAAATATCCGCGTTTACTTGCTGACAAACGCATATCCCCATCCTGCCTCACTGCTAGCTTAGCCACGCCCCTATTGAAAGAGAGCTGTGACCAAAATATGTCCTTTCCCCGCTACGAATCCTGTTATTCTTGCCGACGAGTATCCCATGTTTGAGGTGGCACGAAAAACGCTCGGCTACGCCAGCAAGCTTGCTGCCTTGCTCGCGCTAATTCCACCCTCAGCCTCTTTCCTGCAAGCCCAAGAAAGCCAAAGCATCCCTCTGACGCTGCAGGGCTCGCCTACAACAGAACAAGTCGAAGCGTTTGTGAAGACTCGCGCCAGAGTTCTCTCTCTCCCGCACGCCCTTCCTGACATCATCTGCAAGCAGTCAACCGATCGATTCGTCGCCTCCAACGACGAACCTGTTCAGCACACGCCCGACACCGCCACGACTGGAAGCCCATCACACGCGCTCTACGGGGTGCCGGCTTCGACGGGTAGCACGCGGAAACAAATGAATTCCGTAGAGTATGGAAATCAGGCGTACGCAGTCTCGGAAATCCGGCCTCCCCGTGATCTCAAGTGGAAATATGCTGACACCATCAGCGCGGAAGTTGCTTACGTTCATGGCACCGAATCGTACAGTGGGATCATGCTCAATGGCAGACCCACTGGCGGGAAGAAGCTGGACAACTTTCTTGGCTTGACGTCCGAAGGAGAGTTCGGGTCCGATTTGATTGATCTCTTGTCTGTCAAGCAGGCGCAAGCAACCGAGTTCATATTTCGCGGAACGGGAAATCTCTTTGATCGCCCGGTTGTGATCTTCGATTTTCGAGTTCAGAAAAACCATAATTTCTACTGGCGTTGGTACCTTAGAACGGTGCGCTTATTCCATAAGGGACCGAAAATCGAAAACTTTCCTCCTTACGCGGGCTCTCTGTGGATTGATCCAGCCAAGCAAGAGGTGTTGCGGTTGGAGATCAGAGCAGTGGACATTGACCCCAAGTTCCCCCTCAAGAGCATGGAGGAAACCATCGACTATGGTCATGCCCAGGCTGGCGACTTAAGCGACCTTCTGGTACCACTTCATTCCGAGACCCTCACGTGCAACCGCTTCGCTCCAGTGTGTAATCGCAATGTGCTGGAGTTCAAAGACTGGAGAAAGTTCGTAGTGAAGAGCCGCGTGTTGGCGCCGGTGCAATGACTCGCCGCCACCCGTGTTTGCCTAGTTCTTTGCTCCTCCTTTCAGCATGATCGCCGGCCCGAACTCGGTTCTCTTTCCTGGTTCGTCTATGGTGTGTTCGCCGGTTTGATGGCTTGAGCCTTGCGGTACGCTCCAAAATCGCCCCAGATGCTCTCTATAATTTCGGGTTCGAATACCTTGACGACGGTGTCTTGCTGCGTCTCCTTCCCGGCATAAATCTCCAAGGCCACCTTCCCGCAATCGGGTGAAATGGAGTCGGGGGCGTAAAAATAGTCGCCGATAGAGGCTACGTTGGTGATGTTAAGCGCCGCATTCCGCGCGCCGCTAACCTGTGTCCTAGCCGGCTGAATCGGCTGAACCTCCTTCTCCCCACAAAGGAGACGCATTCGGTAGAAATCCGTTTTGAAATGAACGTTGGCCGGGCCGCCGTAGAAGCCCTTGGATTCCCTGTACGACCGTCCGAGTTTGCTCCAGAAACCTTCCTTCAGCTTAGGCTTGACCACGATTTCTAGCACCGGCTTAATCCGAGCGGCAACTTTCTCCCATCCTGGTGGCAACGAGGGGAGTACGGGTTCTTCTGTATTCTTCTTTGCGTGCTTGTCTTTCTTGTGTTGCATGTCGATTGCATCCGCTTCTTCAGCCAAGAAGGAGATTGGGGGAGTCCACAGGAAGACTTCGTAATCGCCTGCGCCAGCTTTGTATGGCTGCATTCGGGGTTTCTTGTTGGACAGAAATTCCTTCAATGCCTCGGACGGATAGGGACTCTTAGGCTCCACAGGCAGCAGAGTCGCTGCGGGCGCCGCCGCACCGGGTATTTTCCCCCGTGCCTTTTCCAGAAGCGGCAAGGCATCTTCGATGCGGGAGATTCCGGTGATGCCCGGCCCTCCACTCGCTTGCTCCCGGTAGGTGGTGATGCCAACCGCTTCTCCATTAGCGGTAAACAAAGGGCCGCCCGAGTTTCCCGGATTCACATTGATGTCGGAAATGATCGCGTGGGTGTCAATCTTGCTGACCACGCCTGTAGTTAGAACTTTTTCCAAGTCGAGCGGGCTCCCAATGGTAAAGACACGGTCGCCTTCGGCGAGGGCCGCATGGCTGTCTGTTCTTCTAAGGGGCGCCACAACCGCCCCCGGAAAAGCAGCGAGATTCACGCGTAGCACGGCGATGTCGTTTTGCGGGTCGGAAGCCAGAACCACGGCAGAGACTTTTCGGTCAGCATCGAACTGCACAGCAAGGTATTCGGAGTCTGCCACGACATGGAGATTGGTCAAGATTATCCCTGCTGAATCTGCGAAAAAGCCTGTGCCATGTCCAAACTCGCTCCACACCGTGACCACGCTGTTTTTTAAGCGTTGGAACTGCTCTCCAAGATTGTCAGCCGCGCTTACCCTCATGGGCTCGATCGCGGCCACTTTGGCGTTGTCAATGCTTAAGTCCAAATGGGACTCCGGCTGCGCCAGCTCCCAATCGAGGTCCCACGAATATTTCTTCCCTTGGAATTCGACGGGCTGCGGCGTCGTCAGATGATACCGTCCGCGAGGGAGCTGCGCTTCAGCTAGACCGTCAAATCCTGTTGTCAGGGAGTGAGGTTGCGATTGGACAGCTTGCAGATTCACCACCAGCTTTGGGACCGGCTTGGGATTCAAATCCTTGTCCACCAGGATTGCGCGGATTTTCACCGGAACGAGGTCTTCTTGAGCCCACACGCTCGTCGTGCAAAGCAAAACTGCTATTCCAACAATGCGCTGTTTCACGGTAAATACCTCCAATACTCGCGTAGCCTAGACCACCGAATCCCAAAAGGAAGTCCCACCTAAGTGCAGAGTGGCCAGTATGCCGAGCGGCTGCCTGCTGCTCCCTGGTTTCTCTTTTCTATGGAATGCTGATGCGCAAAGAACGCGTATATTACCTCCGTGCTAGGGATACGCTTGCTCCAACAGGTCTCGAGCCCAGGTTCGCGGTATGTGTTTAACCTTCACCGTTAAGTCGACCGTCTCACGTCAGAATTACTTCGGCTTTCGTAGAACTGTCGCAACTTCGAGTGGCCCCGCGCGCCGATCAGTGCACCAAGCCTGCCCGCTGGCGAACGATCATTTCTTGTGCTTCTCGCTCGAACTTCGTCGCAAGCGAATGGTTTGGATCTGACGGCGACACAGCACGAAACTCCTCTGCGCCTTCCTCCAGCACACCGGCGTAGGCCAGCAGAATCCCGCGAGCAAAGTGATCTTCAGGATGTACGAGGTTGAGTTGCCGCAGGCGGGCATCGTCCAGCACTTTGAAATAGCCCTGGGAAACGTCAAGTGGTGACTGTTCGACTTCCGCGCCGCCAACCATAATGACCAGCTGCCAAACATATGTGGCACCCCGCCCCAAGATAACCGTCGATTTCCACGAAGTGCCCGTCACCACCGGGCTCGATTCCACCGGGTTATGGTGGGCATCGTTAACTTGCACTCGGTAGCCGTCAGCGTTCGCGGCCACCTTCCACACAAATACCGGCGTAGTACTGTAAACAACCGTTCCTACCGGAGTGAGCAGCGGGAAACCCTGATCTTCTCCTCGCCGGAGGGCCAGGTCGGTCAGCCCTTGAGGAGTCTGGATGTGTTGGTTGTCGATCGCATTGGCAACAACTGCTTGAAGATCGGGAGGCAAATAGGAAGAGCTGCTTAACAGGACCTCGGCCGATTTGCTGATGACTGGCGGGATTGGATTGGAATTCTTTTCTGGCTCATGGACGAGGATCGGAGGCTTGTGCGCCGATTCCCACGCCTGCCGTATTGCGACGGCGACCGCTATCACTGCAAAAGCCGCCAGGGCCCAACGACTTGCGGGCAGCCAGGCGGCCCGTAGTCTAAGGAGTAATTGCTTAAGCAGACTATGTTCGGAGGAGTCAGCAGTGTTTTTGACGTCTCTAGACCGCAGAACCTTCTGCGCTTCCAGCTGATTTCTGAAAGCTTGTAAGTCCCGCAAATCCTCCGAGCAAGAAGCGCAGCCTTTGAAGTGCGAATCGAGAATCTCCTGTTCCCCCGCGCTCAAGGTTCCTTCAACATAGGCTTCCAATTGCTCATAGCCCACGTGCTCTGACTCGAGTGATTTCTCCAAACTGACTCGAAGAGAATTGACTTGCGCGCGCAGGTCCTCTCGACCGCCCAACATCTCCCGGCACTGTTCGCACGTGGCAAGGTGCTGGTCGGCGGAGATCAGTTCCGCTTTCGACACAGTTCTGAACCGATAGCGCTCTGCGAGATCCGGAGTCAAATGCTGTGGCATATCAGCCTATGTACCCGCCGTTGAAATAAGCACGCCACCACACAGGAGTAGATGCAAAATGGTCATTCATATTAGCGAACCTAATGCATTTTTCAGGATCTCTCCTCCACCAGACGCATTCTCCGGGCTAATCTCTCACGAGCGGACTTGCGGAGATTAATGACTTGTTGACGAGTCACACCAAGACGTACCGCAATCGTATTATCGTCCAGGGGCATATGGTTCCAGAGCTCGACAAAGTCTTCAAACGCGATGTTCAGGATGGCAGCGATCTCGCAAAGAGTTGTGGTTCCGGTCCGAGTAAACAGAATGACTGCCTCAGAACCAATACCATCTCTCATGTTGAGCAGCAGAGCTAACCGTTGATTTAAGGGCAATTCGCAAATCTCATGCCACAGACGCTCTAGATACACCTTTTGTTCAAGCTGGCTGGCAGGGTTAAGGGAAGAGTCTCGTAAAGACTCGGCGGTACCACCTGTCTCGTTAGAAGTTTCAACAAATTGAGCCTCACGCACGCCGCAAATCTCCGCCATGGCACCCACCAGGTTATCGAGCAGGACCGGTCGGCCGTGCCATTTCAGGAACTCCTCCATCACCTCCGCCAGGTCCGCGGGGCCGAGCGCCGTTCTCCTTGCCTTGGACGGGAATTCACTCAAATCCACTTGAGAAAGATTGGCCTCCGATGAAGCAACAGATTGTCCGGCCCAACCCGCCAAGCCACATATGGTTTGCTCAGTTTGCTCGCTCCAGACTGCGAGTTGAGGCTTATGGTTAAGCACGTAACGTATACGGTTTTTGAGGCGCCACCATGCAGGATGTTTCATCCGCGCCTGTTTATAGCAGGCGTTCTGGACACAGGTGAAGAGATAACCGCGAAAGTTGTCGATCGGGGGAAGGGTTGGGTTCGCCCTGATGTCCCACAGTCTAGTCAGCAATTGGACTGCAACTTCCTGACAAACGTCTTGTTGCTCATCCGAATTGTTGTGGCCGAAGGAACGAAATTTAAGGCGGACGAAGTAACCGATCAGAGGCTGCGCGTGGTCCTCAAATAAACAGTCAAGAAAACTCTGCGCCGAATTACGATCCTCGGCTGTCACAAAGGAATGTATGAGCGAGTCCACGGCGCACTCTGCGGGCCCGTTTTCACTATGCGTTGTCAAGTTTACAGACCCGGGCCTCGTCGAAGATCGAAACACGCCTCAGCGCAATTGCTTACCGCTGAGGCAAAGAAGAGTCAAGAGGGTACTCTCGGACGCGCCTTCTTTTGCGATCTCCGACCAAGGCTTATATGGGCGAAATCATATGCGTAAGTGGTTGTAGGGTCAAGAGATTGCCAAGAAGATCAGCAGGTTCGGAGTCGGCGAGTGGGAGAGCCGCTGGATCGTGGCCTAGGGTGCGCAAACCATGAAGAGTGCGGCTTCGGGCGCTGCAACGCCCCAGGCGTAGAGGTAAGCGCAGCTAGTTAGTCCCATTATTTAGTACGCAGGGTAAAACTTTGCCTCATAGCACTCAGCTGAATCTTCCCCTGCATTCCGAAATTTGCGACAACCTTGGCGCAGTTTTACGCGCTGAAGACCGTTCACCGCCCAAATCACCATAAAACCCGCCCTTTATACCATTCCGTTACCACCCCGTCCTTATGGACGCGTGTTCGAGGACAGGTTCGTGGACGGGTGACCCGTCCACGAACGGGGCGGTGGATGGAAGCTCGGGTAATGGGCGGTCGCCGGAATAATTTCATTCTCCGCCGCGAATCTTCCGATTTCGTGGGCATTTAAGAGAGTGGGGCCTGACTCGCGAAGCAACCAATCCGGGCCCCGTCCAGCAATTCTGTGCCGCAAGAGATGTCCTTTATCCAGTCCGTGGATTGGTCGAGTCCAATGAAGCTCGTAGCGAGACATATGGGGAACAATTGCTGGTTGTGGTTGGTGAACGCCCCCGGAGGATCGCCCCGGCTTGATAACGACTCGGGTGTCGTAACGCTTGATGGAAAGGCAGATGGCAGAAAGACTCTGCAACAAACCAATTTCCGAGCCCAAGGCTTGCGCACGGCAACTCGTGACACTGCGCTGGTGTCGCGCTTTGTCGCTTGCAGGCGTCCAAGACGTCTCTAGACTAGATACCCGTGAGTTGCTGCGCCAATCCTGGCGGTTGTTTCGAGTACATCGGCGGACTTTCCCTCTTTAGCGCGCAAGGCGTTAGTGGGAAATGGGAGAACTCTGACGACGAAGAAAGGCTCGGCGGCACCAAGCGAGCGAAGCGGTTCAAGGAAGAGTGAGTTGATACGCAAGGGGGCTTACTATAAGTAGGCACTTAGTCCTAATTATGAACCCTGATTCAGTAGCCGCACCCGAACTTCCAAGCGTTCAAGCGTTGTACGACCGCTCCCGATTCCTCGATGCCTACGAAAAGACAAAGAGGTATTGGGACACCTCGACAGACGTGTCGAGCCTCTCCGTCGACCAGCTGATACTCGGCGGGCGCCTGGCCAATCGCTTGGGTGGAGGGCGGCTTTGCCGGTGGCTTTTCTATACTGCCTACAAACGTGAACCCTGCGATCCAAAAGTGCGCTACTTCACTCACCGCTTCCGTCTGCGTGACCGCGGATTTTGGGACGAGGTTCGAAGTTTGGAAGACGAGCCCCTCCTTGGGGCGGCCGACACGGAACTGGAAGCGTCATGGCTCGCTTACCAGGCGGTTACTTGGGCGACGCTGCGGGACTTTGCTAGGGCAGAGGCGTGTCTGAAACGCGTGCGGTCTTACTCAACCCCCGATGGATGGGTTGAATCCTGTCAATCCAGCGTTCTGGGTATGGCCGACCGTTGGGAAGAGGCCTTGCGGGCTGCGGAACGTTCCTGGGAACTCAGCCACGCTGCCCCTTACGCTGCCCAAAGCCTTGGTCTTAGCCTCCTGAACTTAGGTCGTGGGGATGAAGCTGCCAGTCGCGTGACAGAGGCAACTGCAGATTGCCAATCGTACGAGATTGTTCACCTCGCATGTTGGCTTCAGTGCGCTTTGGCAGATCGCCGCGAAGGAGAAGAACGCCTGCAGACTATCGCTCGAGCCAAAGAGCTCGCCGAGTGGCTCCCTGCGCTGGCACCGCTTGCCGACCGGGATACGCGGGCGCTGTTCGCTCATGTCCACCTGGATATCGCGAGTCTTTTAGGCAACCACCAGGAAATGGAAACGTGGGCCGAGAAGGTCCGTTCTCCCTTTTACCGGACCGTTGTTCAAAATCTGCGGAGACGTTCCGGCGGCCGGCGCATCCGCTTACCCTATTTACCTCTCCTGCAGAAACACCAGACTTGTCTGCCGACGAGCATCGCCTCCGTTCTTGCGTCTCAGGACGTCGTAATTGATCCGCGACTCATGGCGGCGGAGATTACCTTTGGTGGAACCCCCAATTGGGCGGCGGCCGAATGGCTCGAGAAGCACGGTTTCGCCGTGCGCTTCTTCACGGTTACACCCGAAACAGCTGCCCGCCTGATCCGGAATGGCTTGGCTTTCGTCTTTTGCTTGGAGTCGGACGAAGACTCACACGCCGTCGCCGTAATCGGGCTGGATGAAGCGGCAGAGACCCTTCTCGTCCAGGATCCCTCCTCATTTCGTTGTTCCGAATACCTCTTGGAAGGGATCCTGCACTTGCGGGGCCCGCTTGGGCCCGTAGGCATGGCCGTAGTTCCCCAAGCGAACGCGCATTTTCTGAATGGCTTGCTGCCTCAAGCAGACGTCGAGGTAATGACCGCATCGCAGCATCACCAGAAGGAAATAGAACTCAAGGGAATAACGGCAGCGCGTGACGTTGTGAGCCATCTAGCAAAGGAGTACCCGGACGAGCCGGGTGTTCGGTTTCTGCAGGCAGCGCAAGCATCTGGGGAGGGCCGCTCTGGGGACGCCCTCGCTGGATTTCAGGAATCCTTGAGGGTTTTCCCACACTCGCCAATTGCCCGTCGCCGTCTGCTCCAGGCCTCTCGTTCGGTAGGAAACACCGCATTGAGCAGGGACATTCTCAAAACGGTCGTAGAAGGCGCCTCACTGCCTGGCATTGAATCGCAACAAAATTGGCGGCATCCCCCTTCGGCTTACATTTGCGCGTACGGCGATCTCCTGAGTTTGTCAGCCAATACCCGTAGCAAAGCCAAAGTGCTCTTCAAATCAGTTCTCTTTCGGGATCCCAAGCATGCCGAAACATGGCACTGTCTGGGCGACCTCCTACGGCAGGAAGGCGACACGGCAGGCTGGCTGCTTTGCTATCGCATTTCGTCGTGCCTCAATGAAAGCAATGAACATTATGCGCTCGCCTACAGCGACGCGCTCTGTGACGCCGGGCGGCAGGACGAGGGTTTTGCGTGGTTGGAAACGCGCGTTCGCGAGCCCGGACTAGCATCCGCGGCGACTAGTCCGTGGATCTCGTGGATTCGGGCATTGGAACATTGGGGCTATCCAGAAAGGGCACTTGCTGCTTGCAGCGAGGCATTACAGAGATTTGGCGATGCTCCCGAATTTCTTGTCTGTGCAATTCCGTTCCTCGCCCGCATGGGTCGCTGGATCGAGGCAGAAAGCAAATTGCGCACTCTGGAATCGAGCGGAAGCTTCAGCATGTTCTGCGAGGCCGCTAGAGACTTCTACGCCATGCGGGGAGAGTTTGAAAAGGCAATTCACCATGCCGAAGAGCGAGTGAAAGAGGCGCCACTGTCTCTTGAGGCCCGCGCGCAGTTGTTGAGTCTCATTGCAAAGTACAAAGGAAATCCAACCGCTACGGCTATTGCGGAGCAGTGGGTCCGCGAACATCCGGGACATGATGCTTTCGAGGAACTTTATTGTGGCTACCTGGATTCCGCAGGTCCGCGATGGAAAAAGGACAGAGTGCTGCAACGCCGGGTGAAACGGAATCCCGAAGATGGCTGGGTCTGGCGCGAATTGGCAGTTCGTCGCGTCGCCGACTACGAGCGTTCCGCCGAACGGAGAAGGGGGAGATTGCGGCCACAAATTGAACATCTCCTGGCGCAGTGCGACCGGACAGCACCAGAGAGCTCGGCAACGATACGCATTTACGCACTCTGGTATGAAGCTTGCGGAGATTGGGCGGAAGCAATCAATATGTGGTGCAAGGCGATTGACGCCGATTCAGGCTCGTTCTTCAGTTATCGCCACCTCTGGAACTGCTCAGCCCGCGTTCGGAACGGGCAGCGCCGCGAGCTTTTCCAACGCATTGAGCCGATGGTCTTGGGCTATCCCGCTCATCTTTCTTTTGCGCGTGACATGTTGTTTCTGCTCGCGCAACGTTTTGGCGTGGCCGCTGCGGAGGATGCTGCCAAGCGATGGACCAGCAAGCGGCCCGATGACCCAGAGGTTGCCCTTGCTCACGCCGACCTACTCCTGGAATGTGGGCACGGCACGTCGGATGCCTCCCGGGCAAAGTTTATTCTTCATCCGGCTGTCGCGCGTTTTCCTTACCACGCGGGGTTGCGGTTCTCCCTGGCAAAGGCATGCAGGCAGACACGCGAGTACGATGAAGCCGATGAGGTCTTGAAGGAAATCCTCCGCCGTCACCCAGACGATACGGCTGCGCTTATCCAGATGGCCTTCGTGCTGGAACGCCGCGGGCTTGAAGGCGATGCCCTCCGTTCGTTGGAGGCGGCTTCGGCCAGATCTCCTCTGGATGAAGAGGTCTGGAATGCGCGCATCCAAATGCACATGCGGCGGGGGCGAATCGCGGAAGCACGCGTGGAAATCCAGAGTGGATTGCAGCGCTCACCGGAAAGCGTGGCCTGGTGGCAACGAGCCATTCATCTGTTGATGCAATGTGGCGCTGAGGAGCAGGCCGTGGCGTCAGCCCGGGAAGGTGTTCGCCTGTTTCCGGCTGACGCTTACATGTGGTTGCTTTTGGCCGGGGCACTAAAAGACGCACAGCGATTTGCCTCGCAAGGTGAAATTGAATCCTGCCTTCGCCGGAGCCTATCCCTCAATGGCACTCTTTATGAGACCGCCGATAATCTGGCTCTCTTGCTGATGGAACAGCATCGATTTGAAGCGGCAACGGAAATCATCGAACGTATCTTGCCTCTGATGGATGATCCCTCTCCTGCCAGGGGAAGGCTTGTCTCAATCCATCGCCAAGATGGCCATAACTCCGAAGCCCTGGATGAACTGGCCTCTGTCGTAAAGGAGGCTCCCTGGTATCACTGGGGCTGGGGCCTGCTAATGGTTTGGCTGATCGAAGATTCGGCCTGGGAAAAGGCACGCGAGCTTCTCGGTGTGCCGCCGCCGGAACTTCGTACAAATAGTGACTTGCGGCATAAACGCCTGCAGGTCCTTCGCAAAGCCGGCCTCTCTGCGGAACAACTGCGTGCCGAATGGGAAGAATTGTTGCGGGAGTTCCCGGAAAATATCCCCCTGCATCTGGAATGCTGCGACCAATTTCGGGCGGATCGCGCCTTCGCTGACGCAGCAAGAGCATTGAAAGCAGTTCAGCCTCTCGACCCGGATAACCCATTCATCTTGGCTAGGATGGTCGAAATGCTCGCCGAAGACGGAGAATACAACCAGGCTGAGGATACTCTCCTTCGCATCTGGTTCCAGGAAATAGAGCGGGGACCATGGCCTGCCGACTATGCCTGGACCATGGCTCGTCGACATCGCTTTGATCAGGCGGCATACATGAAAGCGAGGTTGAGACTTGCAAATGGCTGCAGACCCACGCTTCAGGCTTTCACGCTCATGGCCTTAGATGCAGTACTTAGGGAGAACAAGCCAAAAAACGAACGGAAGTCTTCGTGGGATAACTTCTTCCCAAGCTCTGGGGCAAGAGAGCTCTCTCATCTGCTTAAGTTCATCGATGGAACCGAATGGGCTGACGGACGATACAGAGCCGTTGTGCTTGGGTTATTAGTCGATCACGGATATCACGAGCGCGTGATCCGGTATTGGAAAAAGAACCAAAGAAAAATCGATCGTGAAGTGGAGTCCTGGTCCCAAATCGCGCGCTCTCTGGTCAGTCTTGGTAGGAAAGAGGAGGCGCGCGCTCTTCTTGCACAATGGAGGGAACGGAACGGTGTGGCGATGTGGATGGTCGCCAATTACATTGCCTGTTTCTCCCCCACGGACCAGAGTAGTTGGAACGAGGTTCTGTTGACCTGCAAGGACGCACTTGCAGGAATACCTCACGACCACTGCGCCAAGTACTTGGCACATGTCCAGGCGGAAATCTGTGCTGTTCAAGGAAACCTGAAAGCATTTCGCGAGACCTGGAAAGAGCACCCTGCTTACTTCACGGGACAACGCCACGACTCGGAGTGGTTTGACAGCAGGCGCATTCATCTGTTGAAGGACATCCCGGAGATGGCTGCGCTCCTGGAAAAAAATCAGAACCAGTCATTCTTTGAGAAGTGCGGGGAATTAAGAAACAAGCAGGCGGTGAACCCGCCTTATTCCACCACAGCAAACAGCGCAGGGTCTTCCAACACGTGGTGGTGGATTTGGTCGCTTTGGCTTTTATTATCGCTTCTCGCGCACTCTTTCCGATAGCCCGATCATTCTCGGGGCTACATCAGTCCCTTAAGCTGCAAGTCCTCCGGTCGAAAGGACCGGCCACACAATCTGCAAATGAAATAGGATTTAGCATCAGGACTTTTGTCGATGAACCGAATCTCCTTCGAGTGCTGGCCACAAGCTGGGCAAGTTAGTCCTGTGGCCCGTAAGGACCGCGCTAGTTCGTGACAGCGATCATTGTGTGTCCTGACCAATTCCTTGCTTTTTTCTTCCAGCGCAGCCCTGTGTTCGGCCAGCTTCCCTTGTAGTTGTTTTATCAATTGCTTCCTGGTGTCCGACTGTAGAGACTTTGTCATCGATGACGCGTTGGCCCTGTTTAGAAGTCTCCTGGACAACTCTCCAAGTGCTTTCCAAACTCCTGGCGGCTCACACCACCAAGTGAATTGGACCTTATTAAAGCCACGTTCGATCAGGAGTTCGTAGGTGGTGCCGTCTAAACCGGAGATGGCTTCTGGAACAGCGGATGGAATCTGGCTCTTTAGAGTATCTAGAATTTCCTCCACCTCTTCTGGAGGAATATTTTTCCGCCAGCCGATGCTCGTGGTGATTTCTTTGAGGCCGAGGTGATCTCCAAAAACGCCGCTGCGTACGGCCACGATCAATGGCCATTCTTCCCGATCCAATGGCGGCTTCTTTTCGCAGACGAGGGAATAATTTGCGCGTCCCTCTGAGTCGTGCTCCTCCATCAGGCGTACGCTCAACTCGCCTTCAAACGAGGGAATCTCTTTTAGAGTCAACAAAAGTTCGCCAGCCATTCAGTGTCTCGAGTTTACTGACACCCACTTCGGAAGGAATCGCTTCGGTAAAAGGCAGCACATCGCCAGGGCTCCAGGGCTTGGCTAGCCCAGCTTTTCCCATTTCCCAGTCTCTGGATCTTTGATTTTCAGTTGTCCCCCTTCAGTTTTTGCCTCCGTCTCAAAGATGTTGATTCCGGTATATCCCCCGTCATCCGGGCGCTCTCTGAGCCACCCCGTCCCATCACGCAAGAGTTGGCATTTCTCAAAAAACATGGCCTATCCGTTCCAATGTCCTTTGTGAATCGGGCACATGCGGGTGCGGAGTGGTTCCTTGGCATACTGCAAGCGGCCCAGAAGGTTTGATTTCCTGATGTCGATCCTCATCAATTTTAGAGACTCAAAGTATTTTTGCCCGTGATTTATGCCCTCTTGAATGAGCGCCGGGTCAGTATTGTTCTTAACGATACAGTCCATCCAGAGTTCCATCGCATGGCAAAAGTTCCCAAGCGGGAGAACCGGCTCGCCGTAGAACTGTTCCAACCGCCCGAGGAGTTCGTGAGCTTCTTCCTTACTTCGGATGGGATCGTTCTTCATGGCTCTTTTATCCTAAACAGCGCTGTTATTCTTGTCGGCTTGCCGGAATCTCGCATTGAAAGAAGAGCGGTCATCGGAAGTTGGCCAGCCATCTCATCGTTCTCTTCCAGCGCTGCTGTAACGTCGTTTTCGGCGTTCCCGCAATTCTCCTGAGCTCAAGATTTACGTCCAGGTTGCAGGTCTTGGGCAAGAACACAAGGAAAACCCCTTTGAAATCCATTGCCGCAAATCCACCTAGATCTTTGATCCCTTTCATTAATTCAGCAAAACCGGGCTTCTCGGCCATGTCACGAGGCATGATGTAGCACGCGCGCTTTAGGCCGGCTCTTCTTACACGCCGTTGGTAAAGTACAACGTCCTTTTGGTCCGTAGGCAAAGCTTCGATGACGTCGCCAAAGGAGATCGGTCCGCAGAGGAACCCTTCGTTCAGGCAATATAAGTTGCCGCCCATCGGTATAAAAGTCGTTGTCATGCGCGATTCGGGAAGCCATCGCTGCGCCGGAAAAATCACACTAAAGTTGTGTATTTCGGTCTTTATCTCATGCATAGCATTCTCACTCTAGCCAGACCTTCTACGGTCAGGGGCATGGTCCGTCGTCGTGACTGGTCCACGCGCCATCTACAGGTTTAAGAAACCTCTGCCCCCACCATACCCTCAATCCCTGGAAATCATCAGTGGACGACCCCGGCCTGTTTCAGAAGCAAACGGATCTGCTTGTAATCTGGCGAATGACGGAATAACTTGTCTCGTGGAGGGTGCAAACGGCCCAGCGTGGTGCGGCCTTTGCTGTCGCGCGCATTAACCTCGGCTTTCGCCTCGATAAGGAACCGAACCGAAGCGACCTGGTATCAGTCCACTACGCGTATCAAAACAGTGCGTCGTTCGTTGTCTTGCTGGTTCACGTTGGCTCCGCCATCCACGAGCACTCTAAGAACATCCGTTGCAGCCTTGAAACTCTCGGCGGCATACATCAGGGCCGTTGCGCCGTCAGAATCTGAAGCGTTCGGATCAGCACCTGCACGAAGCAACATTCGGATGACTTCAGGGGAAGGATCACCAAACAGGTTGATGATAGGCCACCAAGAGGGCGAAGATTCGATAGCCGACTGCTTTCCAGAAAACCATCTGCCAAACCAAACGTCCGAGATCCCGGCTGTATAGATCAAAGGAGTCTCGCCGTCGTCATCAGGCCCATTTGGATCGGCACCTGCTAGGAGAAGAACTTCCAGAATCTCGGGCAGCCCACGAGCAGCTGCATACATTAGGGCCGTGCGCCAATAGCGGTCTCTTGCGTGCAGGTTGGCGCCCGCACCGAGGAACTTCTGCACGACGACAGCGTCCGTCCGTTGGCAAGTCCACATGAGAACCGTTCTCCCTTCGCCGTCAGGCACATTGAGGTTCTCCTTGTCGGCCAGCAGTCCGGGCACAGTTTCGGAATTCCCCTTGAGCCATTGCTCGGCATGAGACAACTGGTCTATTGTCTCAGCGAGTTGGTTGAATCTGTGGGACTCACCACTCCTGTTCACTACTCTTCTCGTTCGGCCTCCCATAGTCAACGAAATCGTCGCCCGGACCGCCGTATCGTCAAAAAACTCGTCTTGGTCGCTCCCATGAACCAAAAATCATTGCTTTGCGCACGTTGATGATAAATCGGGCCCGGCAGCGCTTTTGCCAGGGGAGATTCCCGGCATCCTTAATATACGTGCTGATCGTGGGCCCATGGCCCGCTGTCCCGTCCACTCTTATGCCGCTTCCCTTTCGTAGTACTTCAGCAGGCCCCCCAGTCGTTCTCGACACCGCACTGCTCCCATGTTCCTTCTTGCCTCCGCCCGCGAAGGAAACAAGATCCGATTGGCTTTGCCCTGATGGTTGCGCTCCTCGTGGTAATGTACGATATATTGCTGCAACGCTCGCCGCAGCGACGATTCACCAAACAGGATCAGCCTCGACAGACACTCTTCTTTGACCGACCGCACCCAGCGTTCCGCGTACGAGTTCAGATTCGGGCTTCTTGCTGGCAATCGAAGCGGATTCACGCTTCCCGTCTTGATCAGTTCCCGAAATGATTGGCAGAACTTCGTATCTCGGTCGTGCAGCAGATAGCGGCACCCTTTCATGCATCCCCACTCCTCCATCGTGATGTTTCGTCCCTGCTGCTCCATCCACTCCTGATCCGGGTACGGCGTGAATCCTGCCAGATTCACTTGGCGAGTCTCCAAGTGGATGAAGAACAGCACATAGTAGGTCGTCAACCCCTTGAGCGTCAGGACTTCCGTCGTGAAGAAGTCCATACCCACCAAGACGTCCCGGTGTGAGCGGATAAAGTTCTTCCATGAGATCGATTGCTTTTGCTTCGGCGCTGGAGAAAATGCCGTGGCGGCGGAAGATGTTGCCCACCGTCTGATCGGATAGACGATGACCTAAATTTGCCAAGGCACCTACGATCCGATCGTAGCCCCAGCTCGGATTTTCCCTCGCCATCCGCACGACTAAGCGTTCTGTTTCCTGATCTAGTTTTGGGCGCCCTACACTTCGACGGGATTTCGACCCATCAAATTTGTTCGCGATGAGCTTCCGATACCAACCCAGAATCGTTTCGGGCTTGGCCGTTGCCGCCACGTCCTCCAGCGTCTTTCGACCCAGGCGGTGAGCGATCTCGGCCAGTGTTGCTTTTTCTCCGTCCGAAAGCAGCAGCCGATCCTTGATCTGCCCTCTCAGGATCCGGTTCTCCGCCGCCAGATGTTCGTTTCGCAACAGGAGTTCTTGATCGACTGTTCCGGTGACATAGGCGAGCAGGCGCGCCCAAAGCATTCCAGAGCCTCCCTAAACTTGATCGTCGAACCCGGATTGTACATGCTCTTGAGGTTTCAGAAACCAGCTGTACGAGAAAACTGTGAGACCGGAAACCAAGCCTTTTCAATGCGTTTGAGATTTTTGACCATACGGCCACAACCAGCCTGTTCGTTGGTAAATGGGCTATTTTGGTTTTTCAGCCCGATGCCAAAGATAATCGGACCCTTGAAAACCACAGATTTACGCGCAACTTCCCACCTGCCCCGTTTCTTTCTGAGAATGCAGCGCCAATCCGTGCCGTATAGGTCGCCAGAAATAAACAAAGTGGAAACGATAGCCTCGCGCAGAGTAGA
>WNFQ01002054.1_pt1 | contig 27222 bp, 27 predicted proteins | sample 5400171 | NCBI WGS metagenome assembly WNFQ01 (sample SAMN13153356, study PRJNA577476) | soil metagenome | isolation source: 20 cm soil under Madrone tree | place: USA:California | collected 2016-06-14
AATCGCATCGCGCCCCCAACGGGCGATGGCCTGCGCACGCCCCGCCGCTCCTAACGCGGCCCGTCGCGCTGGGTTGCGCGCGAGCAGCGCCACAGCCCCGGCCATGGCTGCACCGTCTTCGGGGGCGACCACGACGCCGCACAGTCCGACCACTTCTGCTACATCGCTGCCTTCGTCCGCCGCGGCCACGATGGGCCTACCGCTCGCCAACATGTTGAGTAGCTTCGACGGCATGTTGCAGTCCACCACCCCCCGTTGTCGCGGCAGCACATGTATGTCGGCGAGGTTGAGAAGCTCATTGAGCCGTTGCGCAGGCTGCAGAGGCAAAAAATAGACGCGCTCGAGCGCGTGGCTCATCGCCATGATCTCCGCTTTGACGGCTCCGTCACCCGCAATGACCAAGTGCACCTTCTGTCCTTGCAAGACCCGTGCGGCGTCGATCAGAGTTTCAAGCCCCTGGCTGCGTCCTAGGTTTCCGGCGTACAGCGCGATGACGTCGTCGGCGTCCAGCCCGAGTTGCGTCCGAAAAGCGTTCGGCCCCTCGATGCGCTTGATGTCCCCGGTATCCACCCAGTTCGGCAACAGCCGAATTCTGTCGGCAGGAAAGCCCTTATCCCGCAATCTCGCCGCCATGGTCGGCGATATCGTCGAGGCGTAGTCAAAGCCACGGATTGCCCATCGCTCGAGCGCAAGCGCGAATCGGCGTAGGCCTTCGCCCCGCACAACCGCGGCGCCAAAGGCGGCTTCGACCTCGTAATCCTGAATATGCGACCAGGAGACGGCGCCGCTTAGGCGGGCTGCGAGCAAGGTCGCGGGCGCCGCGAACACCGTGGGTTGAACGGCAATGATGATCTCGGGTTTCCATGTCACCGCCTGCCACACCAACACGGGCGCCATGCTGATCGCATACGAGAGCAGGTGCAGCATTCGATGCAGTGCGCGCGGATTCCTCGGCACGTAGATCGGGCAGCGGTAGGTCACGATGGTTTCAATCTGGTCGCATCGCCAACCGGACCGTCGGTCGGACGCTGAAAGCCGCCACTGCGGATAATAGGGAAACGCGGTCACCACGCGAACATCGTGTCCCCGTTGCCGAAGCCAACAGGCCATGTCGCCCGTGTATCTCGCGCAGCCGATGAGTTCGGGGGTGAAGTTCAGTGCTTGTATTAAAAGTTTTATGGCAAGACTCCCTCATCGCTGCCGATGACATAAAGTGCTAGACGTCGTCGGCTAATTGTGCAATCGTCGGGCACGTTCGGTTGATCGCAAGTGTTGCGTGTCGAGTAGATACGCCGCGGCTCGGCGGACCAACCGGTCGCGGAGTGAAACTCGAAGCACTCGGAAGGTCTTCGTGAAGATTCAGCCTCGTTTGCAGGTCGACGGCGAACTCGCCGGTGAAATCTCGCCGGCGTCCGATGCACCCCTCGTGCGCGTAGTTATACCCGCGTTTGGAACAACCGATAAGATCGCCGAAGTGGTCGCAGCCGCGCTCGCATCCCGGGGTCTTTTCGAACTCGAGGTCGTCGTCGTCGACGACGGCAACAACGTCGATTTGCAACAGGCGCTTTGCGGCCTGTGCGTGTCGATCGTCGGCACGGGCGGTAGCGGCAGCGCCGCGATCGCGAGGAATACCGGTGCCAGCGGATTTCACGGCGACTTCATTGTCTTCATAGATTCGGACGTTGTCATCGACGAGTGGTGCATCGACCATCTTCTCCGGCCCATGCGCGGGCACCGCGCCGAAGCCACCGTCGGCAACTATTCGAAAAATGTGGCTGGCCTGCCTTTCGCATCCCAGTATAAGCAGCTTTATGTATCGATGGTCTACGAGCGCAGGTCGGGATACTTGCGCAACGAATTTTGGACCGCGACCGGCGCGATAGACACGGCAGTTTTTCACCGCATCGGCGGATTCAACCAGCGCTTCAGGGGCGCGGGCGGCGAAGATACGGAACTCGGGGCGCGCCTGACCAACCAGGGTTATCGCGTCTTGGCCGTACCGGAGGCCTTGGGCGACCACCATCACCGCATGTCCATGAAACAACTGCTGCTTAACGACTGGCGAAAAGGGCTGCTCGCCATGGGATGTTTTTTCGAGAGCGAAGGCGCAATTACCAATAATCGACATGCGACACGGCGCGATATTCTTTCCGTGGGCATCGCGGACCTGGCCGTCGTGTTATTGCTGTTGTCGCCGCTTCTATATGGATTTCTGGGGCGGCCGATGGTCCTCGCGCTTCTCCTGGCCGTTATGAGCTACATTGGGTTTCGCGCCGACATTCTGCGCGCATTCTCATCGCAGGGAATCTCGTTTGTGGTTCGCGCCTTCGGCGTGATGTTCTTGTTGGATCTGACGCGCTCCGCATGTTTTGCGGCCGGCGTCGGCCTGCGGATCAGGGCACATGGCGCCAAATCGTCTCAACCCTCAGGTTCAGAGGCGGCCGCACATCGATCCGCGGACGACCCGAGTCACCCGACACACATTGCAGCGTCGGAGAACTAAGGAGAAGGGCATGTTGGGGCAATCACTGTATAGAAAAGCGACCTCGGTCAAACGGCTGATGGCGCCCGGTGCGCAAATGCCCGTGTACCTGCTGATGTTCGTCACCAATCGGTGTAACGCACGATGCGAACATTGCTTTTACTGGAGCGAATTGAATACCAAAGTAAAAATGGAACTGACGGTAGACGAGTTCGATAGTCTGGCACGCAGTTTAGGACCCATGTTGCAGATCACTTTTACCGGTGGCAGCCCGGAGCTGCGAAAGGACCTTCCCGACGTGGTCGAGCGGTTTTACAGGCATTGCCGCCCTACCAATATGACGTTCTGCATGCTGGGTCACGCCAGAGAGCGCATTCTCGATCACGTCACGAAAATCCTCCGGCGCTGCCCCGGTCAGAAGGTCAAGATCGGCATTTCCTTGGACGGCATTGGCGAGGATCACGACCGGCTTCGCGGCATTCCGGGACTCTTCGAGCGGGTCGTCGGCACCATCGAAGACTTGGCGGATCTAAGGCGCCACTACTCAAATCTTCGCGTTGACATCGGCATGGTAGTCCACGGCATGAACTACGAAACCGTCGGCGAGACCGCCCGCTGGGTCCGAGCGAATTTGCCCGTCGACGTGCTCAAACCCATTCTGGTGCGGGGCAATCCTCTGAACCCGGACACGCTGGATGAAATCTGCAAGACCACATATTTGAACATCGTCGACCGCGATGCACGATGGCTCACCGGCGCGGGCAAAAGCGGTGACTTCTCGGCATGGGATTTCCTGGTGCACACCAAGGAGAAACTCTCCCGCGACATCGTCGCCGAGACCAGCCACTCGAAAGTCGCGCCCGTGGTTTGCGCGGGCGGCAGGGAGACCGCGGTGATCTATCCCACGGGGGATGTCGCGGGCTGCGAACTTCGCGACGATATTCTTGGCAACCTGCGCGACAAGCAGTTCGATTTTCGCAAGATTTGGTTTGGCGACGAAGCCGAGGGTTTTCGCGAGACCACGGGCGCGGTTTCGGCCTGCAAGGGCTGCTACCATCATTGCTTCATCAGTCCCGCGATTTTCCGCACTCCCAAGATGTGGGGCCGCATGGCCGCCGCGGCATGGGACATTCACCGCAATCTCAACAGCCGCGTGATCGACGCCTGACCTTCTTACGTTCCGAGTGGCGCTTCCCGCATTCAGGCCGCGCGCAGTTTCTGCCGGAAATAACCAATTGTCTTGACCAGCCCCTCTTCCAGCGGAATCTTTGGGACCCAGCCGAGCTTTTCCTGGGCCAGTGAGATGTCCGGCTTGCGTTGCAAGGGATCGCCGGACGGCAGCGGTTCGAAAACCAGCTTGCTCTCACTTTCGGGAATGAGGCGGAGGATTCTCTCCGCCAGTTCCCTTATAGTGAATTCGGACGGATTTCCCAAATTGACGGGTCCGGTGAAGCCCTTATCGTTTTCCATCAGGCGCACCATACCCTCCATCAGATCATCGACGTACTGAAAACTGCGAGTCTGGCTGCCATCGCCGTAAACGGTGATGTCCTTGTTGGTTAGTGCCTGGGTGATAAAATTCGAGACCACGCGGCCATCGTTCGGGTGCATGTTGGGCCCGTAAGTGTTGAAGATCCGGGCTACTCGTACATCCAGATGATGTTGGCGGTAGTAGTCAAAGAACAGTGTCTCCGCACAGCGTTTGCCTTCGTCGTAGCATGAACGCAATCCGACAGGGTTCACATGCCCCCAATAATCTTCACGCTGCGGATGCATCTGTGGATCACCATACACCTCGCTTGTTGAAGCCTGGAAAATTCTCGCCTTAACACGCTTTGCCAATCCGAGCATATTGATGGCTCCGTGCACGTTGGTCTTGGTGGTCTGCACGGGGTCCCGTTGATAGTGAATGGGCGAGGCCGGACACGCCAGATTGTAGATTTCATCGATTTCCACATAAAGAGGGAAAGTGACGTCGTGGCGCATCAGCTCGAAATACGGGTTTTCGATCAGATGGGCAATGTTGTCTTTTGTACCACTGTAAAAATTGTCGACGCAAAGCACGTCGCTGCCGCTCCTGAGCAATAGTTCACACAAATGGCTTCCGAGAAAACCCGCACCACCCGTGACCAGAACTCTTTTTCTATTTGAAACCTTCACGAGCCCTTTTGGGGTGGGCATTTAGTGTTGCCTGCTCAAATGAACGAAGACTGAATTGCCCATCCCTTCAGAAAGAAGCGTCGGAAGTAATGGTCCATGTGCTCTAGAACTTGAAACATGCATACAAATATCGAAGGCTTTCTCATTGCTTGTATCCATTTCTCGAATGTCGCCGAGCGTCACCCGAACTCCCAACCGGCGGATCTCTGGCCACTGTGTATTCCCACTTTTGAGCGGGGTAGTCGCCCGGTTTGTGGTCATACGCCAGGGAATAGAATTTTTCGTCCCCCGCAACATAGATAGAAACTGCTTCTTATCACAGAACTCGACCGTCGTCGCGGAGTCTTTGCAAAGCTGCCGGCAATTCCTAGAGTCAGTGTACTCGGAGGATAGTTAACTTAAAGCCCGCTATTCGAAGTTCGAGTGTCCGACCAGGTTGCCGAGTGAATTGATCGAGTGCCCGAGGCGCCGGAGCTGCGGTGAGCCCCCTTTTTGAGGCTGTTTTTGACGACGCGAGGCGATTAGGGAGCACGCCGGCGCTCAAGCGCGCAGGAGCGAAGCGGCCGATGCTTTTGAGAGGCTCAGCCGAGGGGGGAAATCCCGTTCGGATCATCCACCGTCTCAGTCGACCTCTGCCGCCTGTCGTGAATAGCAGCTTCGAGGCAACCAAAAATCGCAAACTTTCCCCAAAAACGTCATTCTTGGGAAAGTTTCGGCATCTGCCTTGGCCCTGCATTCGATCGGTTTACCGCGCGCCGTGAATGACAGCTTACAGGTGCGCATTTCCGGCGGTCGAATGACTCAAGGTGGTCGTCTGCTGTCCGAATGTCTTGCTCCGAAGCCGCTATTCGGCGTGATTATTGGCAAATCAACCGAAGCGCAACATTCCTGTGCGTGTCTTCATGGCGGAAATCTCCTAGATAGAACGTGGCGCTGAGCCCGCGCTCGCCCGCGCAGCGCCTCGATTAGTTCGGTCAGTGAACTCTTACATCCGTTGGGGCCTTCGGGACTGTTGGGGCCTTCGGGACACCAAGCGGACCCAAAATATATGCCGGCGCCGGTTTGGTAAGCGGAACCCATGTGTATATCACTGTCAGTTTTCCTGAAGATGGGTCGATGACGGTACCCGTTGTTGGCACGCCCACCAACCAAACAAGGGTGTTGCCGACTAACTGACAGCGAGCCGGTTGCCCATACATTGCCCAGGCGATGAGCGTGCAGGGTTCATCAGCAGGCTCACTCGCACAGCGGCTCTGTGCTTCTGCCACGAATGACTGATTGCAGTAGACCGGACCGACGGCGAAACTCGGTGTGCATAGTAACGCGCCGAACAATAACGCGATAATCCGTAGCGCATCACCAACTTCGATGAATGCTTCTCTGCTCATGACTTTATCTCTCCATGGGTGGGACAATTTTGCTGAGCCAATCGCGTATCGAACTCAAGTTCGGCATAGGTAAAGTGCCGGCCTCGCAAGACTTGTGGTCCTGCGAAGGCCGGTGCCGGGGTTTTAAGTCAGCGGCGTGGCAGCTGATGCCGGTGGAATCAGGATTGTTGATCCGCTATGTTGGACTGACCGCTGTCAAGACCCGCTGAATTGAAAGCCACTACCGCGAAGTAATAGGTGCCTTCCGCCAAGCCGCTGATTTCGAATGTCGTGGTCGCGGCGCCCGCGACGGTCACCGTGTTCGTCAACTCAGAGGGGCTGGTACCATAGAGGATGTGGTACCCCGCAAGATCGGTGACCGGGGTTCCGTCGGTATTCTCGGTCGGCGCAGTCCAGGATAACGTCGCTGTTGCTGAGCCGTTGGGGGGCGTCACTTGAATGGTGAACGGCGTCAATGACGCGGTGCTGGTGGCATTGGTGGCGGTGATGACGATGTGCCCTGTCGAACCTTCGTCGAGGGCGGACGGTGTTCCGCTCAAGGCGCCGTTGCTCATGTCGAAGTGCGCCCATGCGGGTTGTCCGGAGATCTTGAAAATCACCACAGTGCTGCTGGCCGATACCGTGGGTTGGAATGAGTAGGTACTGCCGGCGGTCACGCTCGTTGGCGGAGTTCCCTGCAGCGTTACGGGCGGGACGTTGCCGGGTGAAACGACGGCGGCGGCCGGCGCTGTGGGCGCTGTGGTGGAGTTATCGCCACCGAAACAGCCCGAGAAAAGCTGCGTCGCCGCGAGTAATCCGGCGAGCTTGATCGATGATGTCGAGAATTGTCGATTTGAGACCAAGGCTGCACCTCCGTATTGAAGTAATCAATCTAAGTGCGGCCGGAAACTGCGGCAACGTGTCGGCGTTTGCTGACGCGGAGGAGGGTACTAAAGTCCTACACGAGTCATCGGCGAACTGCGGATAGCGTGAAGTGCGTCACGGCGCGCCGCCGAATAGTGACTGAAAATTTTTGCATCCCGCGATGAGTGCCGCTACGCGCCCAGCGACGTCGCCAGATCGACTTTGGGATCTGCATCGCGCGATGCTGGCAAAATGCATTCGTTATAGAGCAGTTCATCGGAGATTGATCGCAAAAGCTTGTAGTCGGTATCCATAAACAGGCTGCCGGTCAATACCTCGAGCTGCTGCTGTTTCGCGACGCCGCCTTTTTCTGCCAGCACCATTTCTGCAGATGGTTTACGGCGCTCGAATATCCGTTAGTTCGCGCTGAAATGCCACTTCGTCGCCCGGCGGTCGGTCGAACTCACGTGCATAACGATAGCCGGCATAAACGGCGGCCGCGATGGTGCTTGGCGCATGACAGTCGCCGATCGATGCGATCGAGACGATTCGCGCGGCGTCGACCGCTTCAGGCATGGCGTCCAGCGATAGTGCCACTTCGTCGTTCGGTAAACGCGAGGTAGCCGTGACGACCGCGGCCGCCTGGATGGCGGTTTGCCGCCCGGTATACGTGCATTCCAGCAAGATTTCAGAGCGGCTAAATTCGACGATATTTCGGTTCACGAATACTTCGACGCCGAGCTCCAGCAAGCGTTTTTGAATTGTGTGCTGTTCCAGAGTGTTGACGGTCCAGGCTGAAACTCGATCGGCGGGAGTTACCAGCGTGACGCGGAGTCCGGTCAAGCGCAATTTTTCCGCGAGCACGGCGCCCAAATAATAGTGATCGTCGTCGAACACGGCGACCGGCCCCACGACGGGCGCCCCGTCCATCAAGTCATCGGGTGTAAACACGGTGCGCTTGGTGTCGAATCCTCGAATCGGCCGGCAATTGGCCCTGCCGATTCCATCGCGGCGCCAGTGCGAGCCGGTGGCGATTACCACTCGGGTGGCGCCGAATTCCACAACCTCGTCGGCAGTGACGCGACTGCCGCGGAGGATCTCCACATTCTGCATCTTGTTGAGTTGATTTAGCCGATAGTCTCTCACGCGCGCCCAGGCCGCGAGTCCCGGAAGCCGCGATTCGCGCGTAACGCGCCCGCCCGGCTGTTCGCCTGCCTCGGCTAAATGCACCGTATATCCGCGTCGGCCCAAGAGTCGAGCACACTCGAGCCCGGACGGACCCGCACCGATTACAAGGAACGAGTCCTCTCCGGTTCGCGGAGGTATGACTTCCGGGTGCCAGCCCTTTCTCCACTCTTCACCCATGGTGGGATTCTGGGTGCACCGGATCGGTGTCATGGTGTGGTCGCCCGTCACGCAGACATTGCATCCGATGCATTCGCGAATGTCGTCGATGTCTCCGTTCTCGATCTTTTTGGGCAGGAAGGGATCGGCGATGGAGGGGCGGGCAGCCCCGATCATGTCGAGGACGCCGCGTCGAATCTGCGACACCATGGCATCCGGCGACGTAAAGCGGCCGACGCCGACCACGGGCTTGGTGGTCAATTGCTTGACGAATCGCACGAACTCTTCTTGATACCCTTCCGCCGCGAAGCGCGAGGTCTTTGAATCGTTGGACCAATCGCTGACATTCACGTCCCACAGGTCCGGCAACTCCGCGAGCATGGCGATGACCTCGCGGCCCTCGGAATCGGCGCTGATACCGTCTGTACCTCGCAACTCGTCCACCGCGAACCGCACGGCAACGGCGCAGTCGGCGCCTACAGCCTCCTTGGTATCTTCGATCAGTTCACGCAAAAGGCGTGCACGGTTGACCAGGCTGCCGCCGTATTCGTCGGACCGGTGGTTGTGTCGGCTTTGTAAAAAATGCATTGCCAGAGACAGGCTATGGCCGGCGTAAACGTAGACGATATTGAAGCCTGCGCGGCGCGCGCGCAGCGCCGCCGCTCGATGCCAGCGGCGATAGCTACGAATATCGGCTTTGGTCATGCTGCGAGCCTGCGCAGGGGCGTAGCTCGCGGGATTCGCGATGTGGCTTGGCGCGATCGAGGCTTCGCGCGAGTAGAGATTCGAGGCGCTCATGCCTGCATGGACCAGTTCTATCGCAGCCAACGCACCGTATTTGTGAATGGCTTCCGTCATGAGAGCGAGCGCCGGTATATCTCGGTCATCCCACAGTCGGCCTTCGATGTAAGGGGAGATATCGCTCGAGGGATGGATTTCCACCTCCTCTGTGCTTACGACCGCCCAACCGCCTTCGGCCTTCACGCCGCGCATCGCGGCGTGAGCCCTCGGCCTGGCGTAGCCCATCCCGTTGCAGTGGGGGACTTGGTAGAAACGGTTCTTGGCCACCAGGGGACCGATTCTCACGGGCTCAAAGAGGATGTCGAAGCGAGGGTCGCGAGTCACGGCGAGGCCCATTTTGAGTGCTCAATCATGCGCGCGGCATTACACTAAGTGCTCGCCTCAGGCTCAGCGCCGGAGGGCGCATCAAGCCTTTTGATAACATGCTTGCCGAATGATATTCCGTGAGTTTCCACTGTTGCATACAGAAAACGCGAAGCTAACGTTGTCACGGCAACGACGCATAGGTAGTACAGAATGCTGGAGAGATCTCCGCGCTTGAACAACGAGGTGAAACCGATTTTCGATAGAAAATAGATCACAGCGAAATGGACCAAGTACATGCTGAAGCTAATCTCACCAATTAGCGTTATCAAGCGATTCACCAACAAGCCGATCGGGAAAGTCGCCAAGTTCAATGCGCCTAACGCGAAGATCCCTGAGAACACAATGTAATTCGATAGAAAATTCACGTGAAAGCGCAGCAAGATGACGAGCTGAAGCAATGCTATAAGCCCGAAAACGCAGTCGAAAACAATAACTCTTCTTTTGAGTTCGCTTTTATTCTCGAATATGAAGCACGAAAGTATGCCTATTGCGAATACCGGCATTTGACCGAAGTAGTTTTGGAATAGAAAACTCGATACTAGATATTGTTGATCTGCGGGATATAAGCCCGTAAAAATTTGATAGTAGATCACGCTCGAGAGTTTGCAAAGCAAAAGACTGAGTGCCAGGAGAGCAATGGAGGACGGTATCGATTTGATGTATTTCATGAAGAGTGGAAACATCAAATAGAACGTCATCTCGACGGCGATAGACCAGCCGCCAGGCACGACCGAATCGATGGTTTCCGGATGAAATCCATGGAGGAAGCAGGCCGTGAGCAGGACAAACCACCACTTGATGCCATTCGGCGCCCAATAGCTTGCTGCGAACCCATTCAACAACGTGTACACGACTATCGCAATGTAGAACATCGGCGCGATTCGGAAAAATCGACGGATATAGAAATTTCGAGTCGAATGCTCTTCATGTGCGCTTCTGAATCGCCAGGATAGGCAAAGGGTGAGAGCACTCGCAATATAGAAGAGCTGAACACCACGACCGCCGCCGGCCATTAGCGTGTGCAAAAAAGCATGCCGAGGCGCCACGGCCTGCGCCGAATGGACCGTGAGCACGCCCAGAATCGCATAGCCACGAAGCGCATCGATGAACGCGTATTTTTTCAAGCCATTGGAAACGCGTGCCATAGATTGTGGGTTGTCCCGAAATTCACCTAGACTACAGGAATGCTGTGCTTAGCCAAGCATGTAGCGGTCGATCGGTCTGTCGGAATGCTCCTACACGGCACTATAACGAGAGTTCGGTATCCTCGCCGCAATTTGTAAGCAAATTCGAATATGTCTAAAAAAAGTCAATCCCTAACCCTCGTATACCCCGCGCTAGGCAGTGTCCACGATCTTTGGTTCGTGCGCATGTCGGGGAGCGGGCTGGGAAACGCCTTCTACAATTATTTCCAGGCTGTTGCTTTGGCGGACCAATGCGATGCGACGGTAATCGTCCCACCTTGGTTTTCGGTGAAAATCGGACCAATGCTTCGCGGCCAAAGCGGCAAGCGTTTCTACTTGGGCATGTTCAAACCATATCGAGGCGAAATTCGCGGCCTGCGCAAATTGTGGGTCCTGCTATCGCGCTTTCGCAAGCGCAAGCTAGTGGAGATCGACGGATGCCGGCCGGTGGCGCTTGCGAAAGGCATGCTGAACATCGTCACCGTGAATAATAAATTCACATTTGAGGGCCTTTATCCCCATAGGGACGCGATTCGTCAAAGGATTCTCGGGATCGTCAATGACCCGGTGCCGCCGGGCCACTGTTGGGGCCAGGGTAAATTCATAGCCGTTCACGTCAGGATGGGAGAGTTCGCGCAGGTTGCGGACACAAATTTGATTACCGGCGGCCATAGTAACGTGAGAATCCCCTTGTCCTGGTACGTCCATCTGGTCAAGAATCTTCGCGCGCGTTACCCGCAAATGCCGGTTTCGATATTCTCCGATGGAAAGGAACGAGAATTGGCACCCTTGCTCGAATCGGGCGCGACTCTGTACCGATCCGGTTCCGATATGACGGACCTGCTGGCCATGTCGTCCGCCTCAATACTCGTCGGGTCTAATTCCACCTATTCGCGGTGGGCAGTCTTCCTCGGCGATATGCCGTCCATTTGGGTCAAGCGCGAGGTTCAGGAAGAAAAGCCGTCCGGCCCGGATACTCCCATTCTCTACGTTCCTGTTGATGCCACCGACCCGCCGCTATGGCCGGACCTCTCAACATAAGGGAATGTTTTGACAAGACGTTTCGCCCTGACCCCGGATCAACTTCGGCTAGTTGCATCTCTCGGTTTTAATTTCCTTGGAAAGGCCCCCGGTGTGGTGGCCGTGTTCGTCATATTGCCCTTGGTCAGCCGAAGCCTCGGAACGGCTGCTTACGGAGAATTGCTGTCGGCGATGGCCTTGGGGTCCCTGTTCACATTGCCTTTCGGAGGCATCAACACCGTCGGCCGGCGGATGTTGGCGTCGGCCTTTGGAGCCAAAGATCGGGTAGGCCAGGCAAACGCTTTTATGACCACGACGGTTCTCATGGCGACCGTCGGGATTGCTACCTCGGCTCTCATGGTCGGTGCTACCGCAAGTTCGTGGAGCAAGCCGGTCTTCATATTCGCGAGCCTCCTGCCCATACTCGTCCAATTCTTCAATACCTTCGACAATGCTCGCGCAAGCTTCAACGAGCACTACGTCACTGCCGCATTTCAGCTCATTTCGCAAATAGTGATCTACTCTTGTGTCTATTTCATCGGGCTTCCGCCGGGCGGGGTAATTCTGGCGGCGCTCGCTCTCCAATCTCCATTTCTCTTGGCAAGTGGGGCTACGCTCGTAGCGCTGTTGATACAGAGACCCTATCTAAGACGTGGAAAAGTTACGGGAGTTCGTCAAATGGTCGCGCCCACACTGGGCGTAGTCTTGGCGGACGGCGCGCTGGGATCCCTTCTCAATTTGAGCGTGTACTGGCTGAAAGCGGCCGGCAGCGCGGAAATGGCCGCGTGGGTGGGTACCTTTTTGCGCCTGTTCCAAAGCTTCCTGGCGCCGGCGCTTCTGATACTGTTCCCGCTCACGACCTACATATCAATGCGCTGGGCGCAAATGACCCCGCAGCGACAAATCGTTCTGTATAGAGTGTTCATATTGGCAGGTCTGACTTACGGTCTGCTCGTTGGCTGCGCAATGGCCTTCGGCGGACCGCTGTATATCAATCGCATGTTCAAGCTTAACGCACATGGCGACAGCGTCGACGTGTTGGCGCTGAGCTTATTTCTTGGGGCCATCGTCGCGCAGAAGTCCTACACCATGTTGCTCTACGCAGTTTCCGAGGCTAGGTTCGTATCCTTCGGGACGGCCGTCATTTCGGCGGTCGGCATCGGCGCCGCCGCGTTGTCAAGCCATTGGTTGTCCACAATGCGTGTCATCGACGTATTATTCGTATCCATGGGGATAGGTCTCCCGGCCTTACTCGTAGTCGCGGACGTGCGATACAAACGCGAGAGACGAGACGCCATAATGTGACCTACGTCGGAACGGGTGCGCGTCGCGTAAGCCTGGGAACGATTTTCCCTCTGTTTGGTCGGATTCCTGAACAAATTCCCCGTCATCGGACATCGCCTCTACGGGTAGGTAGCCGTGCAAATCGACGTTTGGAGGCCGGTTGAGCCGCTTTGTACTGTAAAGTAACCGATACCTTCTCACGGTGATAAACGACCTCCTCATGACGCCTCGCACCCCAAGAGTCCGCATCTACCACAACGTTCTCTGGGCAAGATATAAGGGTGCCATCTTTTCGAAAATATATTCCAAGAGCGGCCACTGCGGACTGGTCACTGAATTCGTTCAAGTGGCCGAAACGTCGGTCGAGCACGCATTGGTGGGCGAGGTCGATCGTTCGTATCATCAATATCCGTTCAAATTGTTGTTTCCGAAATCCTATGGCGACATCCCGGGCTATAAATTGGTGCTCGCGTTGACGGCCGACTTGCTGCGGAATCGCAGCGATCTCGTGGTGATTCCCGGGTACCACCGAGTCGAGTATTGGGCGATGCTCGTGTTTTGCATTTTGCTGGGGCGCAAGCGCGCAGTTTTCTGCGACTCGACCGCCCATGATCGCGGGAAGAATCGCTGGAAAGAAAAGGCCAAGGCATTTTTCTTTCGGCGATGCGACGGCATTTTCTGCTATGGGATCAGGAGCAAGGAATATGTCGCGAGTTACGGTGTCAAGGAGCAAAGGATATTCGCCGACTGCCAGGCCGCAGCGCTTCCGCCCGCCTACGATGCCGTCGCTGTGCGGAGGTATCATGAACGCAAACCTAGAGATGCCAAGGCGTCGATGAAATTCCTGTACGTCGGGCGCTTGTCGAGTGAAAAGGGACTTTACGACTTACTGGAGGCATTCGGCAGTGTGCGGGAACAGATGCCCGACGCGAGACTGGACATCGTAGGGCCCGGCGTACTCGCAAACGAATTGAAGCGACGGGCGAGAGAACTCGGACTGGAGTCCGCCGAGACGTTTCTTGGTACGAAAAGCCCGGACGACATCGGACGGCTGTTGCTGGACAGCGACGCCATGGTGCTACCCAGTCACAGGGAGCCCTGGGGCTTGGTGGTCAATGAAGCTCTGAGTTATGGCTGCCCGGTGGTCGTCAGTAATATCTGCGGATGCGTGCCGGAATTGGTTCGTGACGGCGTTACCGGATATTCGTTTCCAGTCGGCGACGTGCGCGCCTTGTGCACGGCAATGACCTCTGTGGCACGACTGTCCAAAGAACGCCTTTCGGTGGCTGAGCAATGCCTCCGTCTCATTGAACAATACACACCCGAACGTGCTGCGTCTGAGATTCTCAGCGGTTGTGTTCGTGTACTGAACACATCACCATGACCCGCCACGCCGTGTCGCCGTCTGAATCTGCCGATGCGAACTTTACGCGCTGCCTCATGTCGCACAAGGGATGACATCTATGATCAGAGAGATTGACGCCACAGATGAGTGCTTGACTGGTCAGCGCCTATATGGCGATGATTTCGGGACTGCCGAAATTGCAAACTGGTACAAAGATGAGGAAAACGCCTACTTCGAACAGGCAACCGCTAAAAGCCCAGAGTCTCCGAATAGCGATTACCCTTATGCTGCGCAAACGGGCAGGACGTAAAGCCGCTCGCCGGCCAGGTCGATAAGTTCGTTGCGCTTGAACCGGCGGAGAAATGGTGGCGCACCGAGATTGGCGGCACGCCGGCCAAGTACCTCAAGCCGGCGATAACCGGCGATATACCGCTCCCCGATGGCTGTGCCGACCTCGCCATAGCATTCGGCGTTCTCCACCACATACCAAACGTAAGCCACGTCGTGGGCGAGTTGGCGCGGGTGCTCAAGCCCGGCGCCACCTTTGTCCTGCGTGAGCCGGTCATCTCTATGGGAGATTGGCGCCGGCCACGCCCGGGCTTGACCAAGCACGAGCGCGGCATCCCGCCAAAACTGCTTCAGTCGATCCTCACCACTCACGGATTTTACATAACGAAAGCCACACCGGTGATGGTGCCCCTCATTCCTCGATTCGCGCGTCTGCTCGGAATTCGCCACGCCTACAATTCGTCGTGGCTCGTTCGCTTAGACGCCTCGCTATCTCGGTTGCTGTGGCGAAATTTTCGTTACCACCGCGTCGCGCTGATTGACAAATTCGCACCGACTTCGATGTTTATCGTCGCCACGAGGCCTTAGCGACGTACGAATGCGAAACGCGCTGACGAGCGGTCCTCGATGCCGTCGGTTCGGCGGCCCTCGACGTACTGGCACGACCGACTGCAAGCGGCCGGTGCACAGGGTGTGCGAGGGTGTCCTACACGCTAATGTCTGGAATTCTGACTGACGCAGCGCAGCGTTCAGACCATATTCGGGTAGACACGATGCGTATCGAAAGGTATCACCCCGTCGCGAAATACCGACAAGGTTTGTATTTTACTGTGGTTTGCTGTGATATATAAATCCTATTTTTGGTGATACGAAGCCTCGGTTCGGATGCAGTGAAGCACGTTGGCTCACGTTGACGTGTTGTGTTGATGCGCTTGGCGAAGTAGGGGAACTAATCCGATTGGCCGTTAAGCTTATGAAGATATTGATTTACAGCACGAACTTCGCACCCGAATCTACGGGGATCGGCAAGTATTCCGGTGAGATGGCTGCTTGGCTTGCCGCACGTGGACATGAAGTGCGGGTGGTTTGTGCGCCGCCCTATTACCCCATGTGGCGGGTTGCACCGAATTACCGGGGCTCAGCCTACAGGCGCGAGCAATGGAAGGGCGTTGATATCTGGCGTGCGCCGCTTTGGGTTCCAAAGTCACCGACTGGTCTCACCCGCGTATTGCATCTTTTGTCGTTCGCCTTCACCTCTTTTCCTCTCCTGTTGTGCCAAATCTTCTGGATGCCCAAAGTGGTGATATCGGTTGCGCCAGCCTTCGTTTGCGCGCCGACTGCATTGCTGACGGCGCGTCTGTGCGGAGCACAGGCCTGGCTCCACATGCAAGATTTCGAGGTCGATATCGCGTTCCGAATGAACTTGCTGCGGGGATCTCTGTTGCAACGGGTGATCTTGCGAATAGAGCGGTTCGTTTTACGCCGGTTCGACGTCGTTTCAGCCATCTCGGGTCGCATGGCCGAACGACTCTTGGTCAAGGGGGTAGACCAAAAGCGCATACTGTACTTCCCGAATTGGGTGGATGTCGCCCACATCAAGCCGACGTCCGCATCCGGCGCTTACCGCTCCCGATTTGGTATCGCGGCCGACGCGGTGGTGGTGCTTTTCTCGGGGACTCTGGGCGGCAAGCAAGGACTGCTGGTGATTCCGGAGGCTGCGCGCCTCCTCGCGTCGCGCAAGAATATCGTTTTCGTCATTTGCGGTGCTGGGGTGATGAAGGCCAAATTGGAATCCGTCAGTGCCGAACTGCCTAATATTCGGTTGATTCCTCTGCAACCGTTCGAACGCCTGGGCGAGTTGCTGTGCATGGCTAACATCCACTTGCTGCCGCAAAGTGCAGGAGCCGCAGATCTCGTTCTGCCCTCGAAATTATCGGGCATGTTGGCGAGTGGCCGGCCGGTGATTGCAACGTGCCTGCCCGGCACCGAACTTCACAGGGTAGTGTCGCAATGCGGCATGTCCGTGCCGCCGGAGGACGGCGCGGCCCTTGCGAAGGCGGTTTGCCAGCTCGCAGAGGACGTCGAAAGGCGGCAGGAGCTTGGCCGATGCGCTCGTGCTTACGCGGAGGGTAACTTTGAACGCGACGCAGTCCTAGGCAGAGTATTCGCACCGCTCAATGGGGATGAAGCCGGTATCCCGGATGATGTCGTCGCCTGACGCACGGATAGCCGTTGCGGGCGAAATCAGTTCCCGGCCCGAGATTTCGAGAAGAATTCCGCCAGCCGCCGGCGCAGGTCTTCCGCGAGAGCGCCCACGTAGGGTTCGCGCATCATGCTGATGTGCGTCCCGACAATGGGAATGATCTCGGACTGGGGAGCAAACTTGGTCCAAGTTCTCCCGACTTGAGGCAAGTAGAGTAGTCGAGTTATTTTTGCTTCATAGACCACGACATCCCCGGAGTATTCTCCAGGGACGTACGCGAATAAGGCCGCGAATAGCCGATTGATGAACGATTTGTGCGCGGCTGGATAACGGGAGACGTCCATTATTCCGCCGATCGAGTATCCGCCGCCCAATTTCTCGCCTCGTTTGAGGCCGATCACACTCTTGCCGATGGCAGACGCATTGTTCGAAATGCTCCACATCAATGAGCGAACGGAACGATTCCTCATAAGATCGGCGTGTACGACCCAGCCTCGCAGGTTATGCGCCAGAACGACGAAATACGGCACCGGTGTTTTCGGGTACGCCGTCAATGGCGATGAGAGGCCCCACTTCGTGTCCAAGCGCCCGCAGTGTCTTTGCCATTGCGAGCGCAATGACGACTCCCACGCAGTATCCGCCGAGCACGAATGGTCCTTTCGGCTGAAATTTGAGCACCGCATCGGCATAGTGATCGGCGATCGACTCGATCGTGTCACCGAACTGTTCATTGTCTATCCGCTTCGGTGGCGCTTGTATTCCATAAAACCGGACGGTCGAGTCGAGCAGTTCCGCCAGCTCGAGAAAGTCAGTGCCGGCCGCCCCGGACAATGAATGGACGCAATAAAATGCCGGCATTTCGGCATTCCCGGTGCTGGCGCTGCGATTGACGGGCACGACAACCCGCTCAGAGTCGCGTACCACTCTGGCGAATAGCGCGTTGGTAGGCTGTGTCGGCCCTGCCGGCGACGCCGTCATAGTGCGGATCCAGCAGGAAAGTGATGTTGCAGTTGCGGTAGAGGGAGCAACCAACTGACGAGCCTTGACATTTGTCGTGGTGTTCTAATACGAGACATATTTTGTAAAATGTACATGCCAACCCGGTAATAGCTTACCCGCAAACCATTTACCGTCACGTAACTATTCCAATGCCGCAGGCGATATGAGCTTGCGCAGCCGGGTGACATTGCATACTTCCTTCCTGTTGCGTTCGCTTCCGCGAAACGCCGGCAGGCCCTTTCGGTTTCTGCTCTTCGAAGCCGGCGTCATGACCGGCATGTTAATATTAAACGGGCGCGGTGCGCGAATTTGGCGCGCTCACGGCTGCAACGGCGCCTTTATTGAACGAGAGAAGGCATTCCCCTCGTCCAAGGGACTCGCTCCCGCGGCGGGCTATAACAGTGAAACGGCTACTATGACCATCGAAATCTCCATTGTGTCTGGGACTGCTCCGGTTGCGTGGACTCCATGCCCCATCGCCGCCGATTGGATCTTGGAAGGCAAGCCGATTGCCAGAATCGAGCATTTGTCGAGCAGCGCCGACGGCACCGCAAGCACGTATTTCTGGGACTGTACCGCGGGGCGATTCAATTGGCTTTACTCGTTCGATGAGACTCTGCATATTTTGGAAGGATCCGTCGCGCTGAAAGACCCTGCGGGAACGTTGCACCGAGTGGTTGCCGGCGACACCGTTTTCTTTCCAGCAGGATCGCGGGCCGAATGGACGGTTGAGCGATACATCCGCAAACTCGCCTTTTGCCGTACTCCATTGCCGGGCGCCGTCATTCATGCGCGAGACATCGTTCGCCGCATCAAGCGGCTCGGGCGCCGCGGCGGCGATGCGCCAGGAATGTTTCCCGCGAGCTGACCGGTCCGCGATCCGCGGCGGCCTCGCGCACGATCGCCTTCCAGGCAATTTTCCCGTCTAAAAACTAATACTGTCTCGACTTGAAGACAGCGTCTCGACTTGAAGACATTTGTCGCACTCACGATCGTCTGCTAAATAAAACCGCTGAAGCTTCCGATATCGAACTGGTTCGCCTGTCGATCTTTGCCGCTCGCGAAGTCGTCGATTGCATCAATTGTTTCACATCGCAAAGGATGTAGTTTGGTCGTGACAAACAGAAGATCATTGTTGCTCCTCATCGGGTTGACTGCTGAAATCGCCGTCTGCGGTTGTTCCTCCAACACCACAATCCACCCGAGTTCCGCATCTTCTGCCGCGCCAGCTTCCGGAGCCGGAACATCAAGCCAAGTTGGACAGAAGCAGTCTGAAGGCACGATCTCATTCTTGGCGCCGGCTTACACAGTCAGTCAATCGGCACGGATAGTGGTCATTGCGGCTGCGCGCGTGGCCGGATCGGCAGGGGCGGTGACCGTGAACTACAACATGTCAAATGGCAGTGCGAGCGCGGGAGCCGACTATACAATGAGCAGCGGAACATTGAGCTGGAAGGACGGCGACACCGCGAACAAAACTCTCTCGATACCGATTGCAGACTCGAACCCGTTTGTCGGCACCAAGACGTTCAACGTCGATCTGTCTATGCCGTCAGGCACCGCGACGCTGGGGACTCCGAGCACGGTGACGGTGACGATCGCGGGTGCCGGCACCAACCCTCCCGCAGCCACAGTGCCCGTGCCCCCAACACCGCCGCCTCCCACACCGCCGCCGCCCACAGCTCCGCCTCCCACGACGATCGTGAGCAAATCAATCCGGGAATGGGTCCCGTGCGACGGCTTGACCGATTATACCAACGCTGTTGCACTCGCGCTCGAGGCGGCCGGAAGCGGTGGCTTTACTCTTGTGGTCGATTGCCCAGTCCGCCTTCACTCCGGAGCGGAAGTCTCCAGATCCATTTCAATCAGCGATGGGACCACCGTGAGATTTACCGGCGACGGCGAATTCAGAGTCGTTAACACGTCTCTTCCGGCGTTCGAGATTGCGCATCCGCAAACAGTCTCGCTGGTGGACTGGACCGTGACGTACCTGTGAGGCTGTGGTTCGATTAAGATTCGGATACCTGGTCAAAAAATGTGAAATCGAAGGCCCTGCCGCGATAGTATCGGTGCGCAGCTACGGCGAGAACCTTGAGCGAGGCTTGCGCAAACCCCATGCAATTATTTCAAACTCGGAATTTTCGACGTCATTGTGTCGCGAGCGCGGCGGTTGTCGCTGCGTGCGGCGTTTCGGTCATTGCCGCTGCTGCTGAATCGCCTCCATGGGCCGCGGCGATTGGATATACCGCGAATACGTTTTCGAGCAACTTCACACCCGCCACTGTTGATGCTGCCAAATCGGGTAAGGCTGGGTTTGCTTGGTACCCATGGAATCTTTTCGGCCACCATGCGAACACCTCCGCCCTGAAGTTCAATGCCGATAATTCAATTACCCTCATGGGTGGTACCACCGGATTCAATGGGGAATTGGTTTCAGCGACCGCAGCCGGTAACGCGGCAAAATTTGTGGGCACGGCGTTCGGCGGCGGGGCGTATATCGACGCCGAAATCAAGTTCGATCCGCAGGACGTGGCGAACGCGGCAAGCAAGGGTTGGCCCGCTTTTTGGTCGCTAGCGATGGAAGACAGTGTCCTGCCAGGGGGCACACAATGGCCCGGCCAGCCGCCTGGATATAAGCATTCGGTTGAAGTCGATATTCTCGAATATCTGTACTTGCCATACAACGTGCCGCGGAATATCTATGGAGCCGGGATGCACGACTGGTACGGAATCCAAAATGTTACTTGCGGGCATGGACTATGTGTACAACATATGCAGCCGCAGGAGCCGAAGAGGATAACGCCGGCGGGTACCGATTTTACTCAGTATCATCATTTCGGCTTCCTCTGGGTACCCGCCACTGGGACGTCGCAGGGTTACGCAAGATTCTATTTCGATGGGCAAGTTATGGGGGCTGATCGGCGGTGGACAAAGTTTGACGGCCAACCACCGCCGCCGGCCAACCAGCCGTGGGCGTTTGGCCGGCTGGATCAGCAGCACCTGGTGCTCATCCTAGGAACCGGGCCAAATGAACCGATGAGCATCCGTTCGGTCAACGTATGGCAGGCATCCGGCGCCAATAATCTGCATCAGTAGCCTGGTGTCGGCCCAAGGCCATTGTCACTTGCGGTGTTGTCCTACAGACACCCCCTGGTGGGTCAACCGAGCATGTACCCATGCGTTTGTCGCCCATCGGTTCGTTTCTGTTGCCGCATGGACAATCCCTCGACAGAGCGAGGCCGAATAAAAAACGCGTCGTCGCGTGACCCGGATATCGCGGTCTTAATGGTCGGTGTTAGGTAAAATAGGCTCGAATCGCGTGGGGAAATGGGTCAGAATGAGTCAAGTGTCAATACTGAGGAATCCAAATTACCACTCATGAGCGTCGAGCATCGAGTGTGACTCGTCCGACCAGCGGCCGTTGGATGCGCGGCTTCTGCCTTTTTGTCTTGTCGAGTTTGGCGATGACGCCGGCGATTGCGCAACAGGTTGCGCAGCAGCAGTACCTATTGGTCCCCGGTGATATCATGCGGATCAGCGTATTCAAGAACCCCGAATTGAGTCTGGATGCGCGAGTCTCTGAAGCGGGAACGATCGGCTACCCTCTGATCGGCTCCGTACCCGTGGCCGGAATCACGCTGCCGGCGGCTGAGCACAAGATCGCGCAAATGCTCAAAGACGGTGGCTTCGTTCTCAACCCGCAAGTCAATATTCTGCTGACCCAAGCCTTGGGAAATCTCGTATCTGTGATTGGTGAAGTCAATACGCCGGGAAGATACTCGGTAGAGGCTGCGGGCGGCCATATTTCTGGAATGCTCGCTGCGGCCGGCGGAATCTCGGTGACCGGCGGCGACTACATGATCGTCACGGGTTCCCGCGGCGGTAAACCATTTCGTCGCGAGATCGATATTGTTAAAATCTTCTTGAGCGGCAATTCAGCAGATGACATTGAGCTTTTTGGCGGCGACGCGATATTCGTCACTCGAGCGCCCCTGTTCTACATCTATGGCCAAGTGCAGAAGCCCGGCCAGGTCCGCTTGGAGAGAGGCATGACCGTGATGCAGGCACTTGCTTCCGGAGGTGGCGTTACCGGTAAGGGTACGAGCCGGGGTATTGTTCGTCATCGTCGCGATGCGAATGGCAAGGTCAAGGAAGAAGGCGTCAGCTTGGATGACGATGTGCGCGACCAGGATGTCATTTATGTCAAGGAGAGCTTGTTCTAGTCGCGAACGCGGGCGAAAGTCTGCGGATCACGATCGGAGCGCGAGCGTAGAGAAATGAATTTACAGCAAATATTGTTGGTTCTCAGAGATCGATGGCGGGTGGCTTTCTACGTATTTGGCGGAATAGTCCTCGCGTCGGTGTTGTTCAGTCTGTTTTGGCCGAAACAGTACACCGCCACTGCATCGGTAGTGGTTGATGCGAAGCCTGATCCGATTACCGGCTCGACTGGCATGGCTGAAATGGCGATGCAAGCCTATGTAACGACACAGGCGGATGTTATCGCCAGTGAACGCGTTGCGCAGCGGGTCGTAAAGGCTCTCAAGCTCGATCGCATGACTGATCTCAGAGAGGATTGGCAAAAGAAAACACATGGAGTGGGAGATATCACTATTTGGATTGCCGACTATTTGCTTGCCAAGAAACTCAGGGTTACGCCGGGGCATGACAACCCAGGCCAGCCCGGCAATATAATAAACATTGCGGTCAAATGGCCCGATGCCAAAATAGCTGCTGACTTGGCCAATGCATTTGCGCAAGGTGCCATCGATACCAATATCGAATTAAAGGTTCAACTCGCAAACCAGTACTCTGCATGGTTTATTCAGCGCGCCCAGGCGTTGCATGCCGACCTCGAAGTCAAACAGAAGCGGCTCTCTGATTTCCAGAAGGAATCGGGCATTGTCGCCACGGACGAGAAACTCGATGTCGAAAACGATCGTTTGACTCAGCTTTCTACCGCGTTGATTGCCATCCAAGGCCAGCGTCAAGACAGTCAGTCGCGTCAGAGGCAGGTAAGCAGCGACAATAGTGACTCACTGCCAGAGGTACTCCAGAACCCGCTCATTGCGACCTTGAAGGACAATCTATCGGATGCCTTGGCCAAGCAAACCGAAGTTGCGGGGCGGTTGGGTAAGAATCACCCGGATTTTCAAGCGGCGGCTGCGGAGGTGGCGAGCCTACGCGCGCGCATTGCGCAGGAAACGGAGAAAATTGTGGCGTCGCTTGGCAGCACCGCCCATGTTAATCAGCGACGCGAATCGGATTTGCGCGACGCGGTGGAACTTCAGAAGAAGCGTGTTTTCGACCTCAAGCACAAGCACGACGAATCGGCAGTTCTGGAGAACGATGTTGTTGCCGTGCAGCACGATCTTGATGCCGTGAATCAACGCCTTTCCCAGAGCAGTCTCGAAGGTCAGACGCAGCAGACTAATGTGCTCTTATTGACGAGCGCATCGCCGCCCGTGGAACCTTCGAGCCCAAAGGGTCTGCTGAGTATAGCGTTAGGGGTAATTTTGGGTGCCGCCTTCGGTATCGGTGCGGCGCTGCTCCTCGAAGTCAGCAGCGCTGCGAATTGGTCGTCGGCTCGAGGAAAATCGGCGGCTACACGGCTGGATCCTGCCGCAATCTAATATGGTTACCGACGACAGAAGCGCTTCACGGGCCGAAATTGCTGCGAAACCCTCTGAAACCCCGGAGCCTGCCAGGGATCATGGTCGAGCGATTGGCGCGATACTCGTCGAGCAGGGTCGACTCAATCCAGCTGAGGTCGAGCAAATCCAGCAATTTGCCGTCGCAAACGGATTGCGCTTCGGCGATGCAGCCGTCAAATTGCAATTGCTACATCGAGCCGATATTGACTTGGCTGTGGGTCAGCAATTCAACTATCCAACTCTCGTGCGCGGCGGCGTAGGAGGAGTTGCCGACGATGTCATTGCAGGCTATTTACCTCAGAGTGAGATGGTTGAGCCTTTGCGCGCCCTACGCAGCCAGTTGGAGCTTCGATGGGCCGCTGACGCTGGTCGGAGAATTCTAGCAATTACCAGCGCCGGACGCGGTGAAGGCCGCAGTTGGCTCGCTGCAAATCTCGCGACGGTGTATGCGCAAATGGGCAAACGAACGCTGCTCATTGACGCGGATATGCGTCATCCGCGTCAGCACTTATTATTCAATCTAAATAATTCTGTGGGTCTATCTGCGCTACTGACTGGGCGCGCAGGTCGGGAAATAGTAGCGCGTATTCATCCGCAGCTACGGCTATTTGTACTGCCGGCGGGGAATCTGCCACCTAACCCGCAAGAACTACTTGGGCGGCCGGTGTTCGAGTTGATACTGACTCTATTTGCCGAGCAATACGACATTGTAATCATGGATACACCGGCGAGTGCAGAGGTAGCGGACGCCCAGATTCTAGCTTCGCGCGCTGGGGCCACGGTCATACTCGCGCGCCGGAACCACACGCGGCGTGCACAGCTAGTGGCGACCATGCTTAACTTTGCTCAAACAGAGGTCAACGTGATCGGAAGCGTCATCAATGACCACTAGGCATTGCGGTACGGCACTGCCGCTTGACGCGGACCGTGGCCGCAAGATTTCAGCGCTTCATTAGCGGGTCGGCCTGCAAAGTCGGCCGGCCGAGTATTGGCAGTGCCGCTCCCGAAAGGCGTTCCTTTCGCTGTGCTCCCAAGTACCCAGCGAGAAGGATTACCGGGACCCAAAGGGTAGGTCTTGCTTGGGCTGGCCCGGATAAATATGTCAGCGCGAACACGACGATGCAGCTCAGGAGCATGCCCTTCAACGGGGGCGGCGCATCATTGCCTAGTTTCGCCACGAAAAAGCCGATCAGCAAACCCTGACTGATCAAGCCCAGCAATCCGAAATGAAAGACGGAGGCCACCAATCCGTTGTGAATTTCCATGTCGAATGGCAGATCGGCTGACGAATAACCATTGCCGACGGCCAATGTGCTGACATCGATCATGTCGATCGCCTTGTGCAACTGCATTGTACGGGTTTGCACCGTCTCGTAATTGCCCTGAGTTTCATACAAACCCGTCAGGCGGCGTTCCAGCAGGCCGGTGGCGCCCGTAGATGATGTCAACATGGCGGCCACAGCCAGGGCGCCGATTGCAAATCCGGAAAACAGTACTTTGAATGACTTTGTATAGAGACACAGGGTCAGCGACGCAAGAGCGAACCCCAATACGGCAGTCAACGACGCCGAATATCGCATCGAGTATGCGTTGATCGCAATCATAGGAAGCGCGACAAGCCACTTGCGTGTGTGAAGTGCCAGGCCGAGTCCCATGATGAACCCATAGGACGATACGACGCCGGCTTCAATCGGATGTTCTGCCAGTCCGGTCATGCGCGTCCAACTCTCGATGCCCCTTCCAACGTCTCGCGGTATGAGACCGGTTAGAATCCCAAACTGTCCTTGCAAAATTGCCACCAGCGAACATGCCGTCGCCGACAGACAGAGGAGGTAGAGAACCTCGACAGTATTGTAAATTTTACGATTTGCCAGGGCATAGCTTAGTCCGATCATCAAGGCAAATGCGCCAAGCAGCTTGCTGACCTTGAGTATGTGTTCGGCGGTGTCGAAACTCGAAGGTGAAGAGATAATGCCCGCTATTGCCAATACAACGAGGCCGGCACCGGCGAGCTTGAAGGACCCCAGAGGAATGCCCTCTTCCCTGGGAGAATGGAGCAGAACCACGGGGACGAAAAGAAGCGCCAACCATTCGAATATGCTGATGTCAAAGAGCTTGAGTACGGACCAGGAGCTGGATAAAAGACAGAATGCTCCGGCAAATCTCAGAAATTTTCGATACATAGGCAAATTCCGTCCGTCGGGAGGAAAGCGCATCAATGAAGCCTGAAACCCTGTGGATGGTCAAGAAGGCTCCCATTGGTAATTGGTCCTGACTTGCCATATGGTCGACCGACCGCTAGCCTCCTTGAAGGACAAAGCATGGGTAGGGTCATTCGACAAGAGCAAGGATTTCGAGTTCACATAGTGAGGTATTCTTTGGTCATGCGTTATGTCAATGACTTGAAAATACACTGTGGCGACTTGCGGATTCGACATTCGATCCTATGGGCCGCTAGCTGTGTTGCTGCGATGACGGCCCTCGGGGTAGGGCGCGCCTATGCCGCCCTTGACTACCGAGACACGCTTTACCGAGATACGCTGCAGAAAGCGGTGGATCCGCCCGGCGACATCAACGTTGACGCCGGCAAGATATTCAATGTGTTTGCAGCCGACCAGGAATCCTTCGATAACAATCTTTTCCGGCTGCCGACCAGCGTGACTGATCTGTCGGGAACGGTTGGTCCAAACGCTTCCCGAGAGGATCACATCAACACCTCGTCCGCGGGGCTCGACGGTCAATGGGATCTGGGGAGGCAGATCGTCGCTCTCGATTTGCGCGCCGACGACAATCGCTACGCGCGTAACAGTAATCTCAACAACGTCTCCGGAAACAGCAAGGCGATATGGAATTGGGCTCTCGCAAGTACGCTGTCCGGGCAAGTGGGAGCGGACTACACTCGTTCCATTGCCAGCTTTGTCAACACGAATGTCTACACTCGAAATTTGGTGAGTCAGTGGGAGTATTTCGGCGGCGCGCGCTACCAGATCGGCCCACGATGGGCAGTATTCGGAGGAGTGCTCCAAACCGATACTAGGCTCTCCGCGCTTGCCTCGAGACCAAATGACAACAACCAGAAATCGGTTGAGGTGGGGACGGAGTACGCGACCGGCATCCAGGACAGCTTCGGAGTGGAATACCGTTACACCGATGCAAGCTATCCGAACACCTTGGTGTCCAACGGTGCGGCGCTCTCTCGGAACTATAACGAGGATCGCGCCCGGCTATTCCTAAAGTATGCGATTTCCGACAAGACGCTAATTGACGCAAGCGCCGGCTTTTTGAAGCGTAACTACCCAAATCATGGAATTGGCGAATTTTCGGGCGATATTTGGCGAGCATCGCTACAGTGGCAACCAAGGGAGAAGACCCAGATCATGGCAGTTGCGTGGCGGGAATTGCACGCATACCTGACGGCGGATTCGGACTACTACGTTTCCAATGGCGTCAGTGTTTCGCCGATCTGGTCTGCCTCAGAGAAGATCAACCTGTCGATGCTGTTTTCGTCTGAAAAGCAGGACTATATCGGTTCGGCTCCCGGGGTAACTGTCGCGGGCTCCCGTCACGATAAGCTATTCGCGGAACAGGCGAATTTGGGGTACACACCGGCACGATATGTTACCGTCAATTTCTCGCTACGCCATGAACAGCGCAGTACGAATCAGGGTCAGTTTGGATACAACGACACCCTGGCCATGATCGGCGTCACAGCGAAATTCGGCGAATTCTACTGACCGCCGATGACCGCTCTCTTGCCCGTCTCGCGGCGCCAGGAGCCTGTCTGAGATGATGCGCCTGCTGTGGGCCGCCCCTCCATAGGCGGCCCAGGCTGGCCATCCTCATGTCCTTAGTTCGACATAT